>Ga0315274_10012262_pt1 | contig 12238 bp, 19 predicted proteins | sample YL17G02_20_MG_FD_203700 | JGI IMG/M metagenome (GOLD analysis project Ga0315274, IMG submission 203700) | Sediment microbial communities from Yellowstone Lake, YNP, Wyoming, USA - YL17G02_20 | ecosystem: Environmental > Aquatic > Freshwater > Lake > Sediment | place: USA: Wyoming | collected... | reverse complement strand
TTGCTTCTTCTGCATCTGCTGGTTCTTGAAATCCTGCATCAGAATTAAATGGCACATCGACATAGCATTTTTCCTTTTTATCTGGTCGTCTTAGAAAAGCCATCCAGCTGCCACCGCCACTAAATGGCTGATTGACTAGATGCGCAACAAAGAAATATCTGTCCTCAGAATCTGCACCATTAATCGCTGCCCATGCCTTTTCTATATTATCATAACTGAATTCTTGAGGGTCATAGTCCTTGTGAAGCTTCACTGATCTAAATCGCTCAATTCTAACCAATCCTCAGAACTTCTCGTATTGCTTTGTAGGCAAATACATTGGCAAGCGCGAAGTATGTCATCATGCGGAACATGTAATCGATTTTTCCAGGACTCTTGGTTGTGAGCGCGAGCAGTTTCTTGTATGCGATTCTCTTCGGCCACTTGTATGTCTGGTTTATGTAGTCCAGCGTCATTGTGTAGGAGTCCTTGAATCTTGTCAGCGCCCATTCCATGATGAGCTTGGTCGGAACATATCTGGTATGCAGAGTTGTATTTCCCTTTCGTATGTTTTTCAGAATTGAACTTATTTCATCGCTGTCTGTATGAACCTCCGTGACTCCGTGTCCTATCATTCTGTGCCAGTGTGCATCACTGGCTGATGTGAGGCCCTTGAAGCCGTGCTGCTTTGCAACCCAGGCAGCTTTCCAGTTTGAAATATGCTCGATGTTCAGGGCATTGAAGACCTCGATTGCATCGCAATTCAGGCAAAGACTGCCCACGCCCTCATTCTTGGCGTCATAGGGATGCGCTGCGACCGCGATTCCGCCCTGCGAACGTATTGAATCAAGCGCCTCATAGAATTCAAAACACTTTTCGATTTTTAGCTTCGGAAGCTCCTGAATGCCCAGTGCAACCACGTGCCCTCTTGTTGTTGACAATTCAGCTGCAGGTATCAAGATTATTCCCTGTTTTTTTGCAAAGCTCTGGGTCTTGAGATTGCCTTCCAGAGTATCGTGGTCGGTTATCGCCAGAGCATGGATCCCTGTTTGCTTTGCGTAGAGAATCATTTCCTCGGGCGTGCTGAGGCTCTCTGTCAGGCCCCCTTTGCCCATTCTTGAATATGTTGAATGCGAATGGAGTTCCGCTAACATAATATACACGAAAATTCTTGGGCAGAATATAATATAAAGCGAACGTCGAGACGTTTTGATTATTTTTTATTCTATAAAAACAAAAACATATCATGAAAATCAGAGCAAATCTTATTCTTGTGGTCGTATTTGCCGCTATCCTGATTTCTATCGCGTTCCTGCGGGGATACGTGCAGATTCCGGGGCTTTCTCCTGAGATCAAGAAATCCGATGTGAGCAGTGTTTTTGTTGTCGATGGGGACACAATAAAGGTCTGGATGAATGACAGCGAGAGGAGCGTCAGACTGCTTGGTATCAATACACCCGAGAAAGGGCAGTATTATCATGATGAGGCCACGAACAGGCTTAGGGAGCTTGTATACAATAGATCTGTCACGCTTGTTTCTGATTCTGCCACGCCTGACGAGGATGTTTACGGAAGACTTCTTCGGTATGTTTTTGCAGACGGGACGAATACAAATATTATTTTGATTCGCGAGGGGTATGCTAGATATTATCCATTGAACCAGAGCCTGATCTATGGGGCTGAGATGGAAGAGGCTGAACGAAATGCGAGAATGCAAAACATCGGATTATGGCCTATGGCGAACATATCGTGCATCGGGATAACGATTTTCAACTACAATCCTTCCGGCGATGAGAGAAAAAATGCAACGAGTGAATACGTTGCTTTCAAGAATTCATGCGATTTTGACGTAAATATCAGCAGGTGGACTGTTGTAAACAAAGGACTGGATATTTTTACGTTTCCAGAGCGGTTCTTGGTTTCAGGCGCGAAGATCGAGCTGCACTCTGGCATCGGAAACGATTCGTTTTCCAAATACAACTCGATAGTATACTGGGACAAGAACAAAAGCATGTGGAACAACAATCATGATAATTTGGTGATGTATGACAGGAATGGGACGATTATTCTCAACTATACGTACTGACTCTTCCGCGTTCGTCTCGATTCATTCAATGCTCTCCATACGTCGAGCTTAAATTCACCGGACTCACTTGGATGAATTATAGCTATTGAAATTTGACAATCAGACATCGAGTATTTTGTAACCGCAGCATCCTAGATTGTAGACCTCGGTTTTTCCGATCTTCTTTGTTCCCTTTGCTTCATGGATATGGCCGCACACAGAATATCTCGGCTGTTTTCTTCGGATGTAGTCAAGAACGACAGTGCTTCCGGCGTGTTTTCCTTTCCAGTTTTTCGGCACTGATTTGCTGGCAACCTTATCCAATACTCCGTACGGGGGCTGGTGATGAACCAAAATATCGACTTTCCCGAACCGCTTCAGAATTTTCTTAATCGTTTTTGTTTCCTCCCTTGCAGCGCTTATGTGCAGGTAGTTCGAGGGGAAGAACTCTTTGACCCAGCTCACATCCGTGAAATACTCCAATCCGACTATTCTTACGCCTTTGAAATTGACCACGCGGTTATTGAGGATCTTCAGGTTTTTTATTTTGCGCAGGTTTTTGCCCAGAAGAGGCAGGCGGATGCCGAACTCCTTTGAAAATTTTCTTACGTCAGAATCGGACATCTCCACGTTGCCATAAATCGTATAAACCGGAACATATCTGGCAAGCCATCTCATAACTCTCATTGTGCTGTTGAAAGATTCCATGTACGCCCTTTTTTCCTGCAGCGGCGTGTATTTTATCAGCGGCTTCCCCATGCCTTTTCTTTTGAGATTATCGAACGCCATCTTTCGCATCAGATCTGCTTTGCCAAGATCCCCTGTCACGAGAATCAAATCTATATTTTTCAGGGGAATTTTCTTCAGTTTTGTAAGGTCCCCATGAGGATCTCCGACCGCGAGAATTTTCATAGAATAAACAGTATTCACGAATTATAAATATACGAAGCGACTATAATATATATTGAGTTATCAGCGGTGATATTATGAAGTGTATTGTATGCGATTCTGGCGCACAGGCGTTTTCTGCACTGCACAAGATAAAGATAAGGGATAATGTTGTTTTGGTTTGTGAGGAGTGTCTTCCTTCTCTGTTTGCAGGATGTTCAAAGCTCGTTATGGAAAAATCCATAAGCGGTGCATACGCTGCGGACAGCGTGCTCGGCGTTGAGAAGAGGCTTGAGCACATAACAAAGAATCATGACCGACTGGAAGAGGAGGTCGAGGCAACAAAGGAAGAGGTCAAGACTGTGGCAAAGCCAGTCGTGGCTGTTGCTACAAAAGCGGCCAAGAAACCGAAGCAGAAATATGCTAAGGCCAAGGCGAAGAAGAAGAGAAGGTAATGCTACTGCCCGTACGGGCGGATATTAAAAAAGGAGGTTTGATTTCATGGCGGATGTCGTTGGAACAGAAGAAGTTTTTGAGGTGCAACAGCCTAAGATTGTTGTTATAGGATGCGGAGGCGGAGGCTCCAATACAGTAAGCAGACTTACTGATATGGGAATTCAGGGGGCTCTCACAATAGCCATCAATACCGATGCAAGGCACCTGGCTTCTGTTAAAGCGATGAAGAAGATATTGATTGGTAAAAATCTGACAAAGGGTCTTGGCGCAGGCGGCTATCCTGAAATAGGAAAACAGGCAGCGCTTGAGAACAAGAACGACATCAAAGCTGCTCTCAGCGGATGCGACCTGCTGTTTCTGACATGCGGCCTTGGAGGAGGAACAGGCACGGGATCCGCACCTGTTATTGCGCAGATTGCAAAGGAAGCAGGAGCAATCGTTATTTCTGCAGTAACCCTGCCCATGAAAATTGAAGGCGCGAGAATCAACAAGGCAGAGGACGGATTAATAAAACTGAGACAGGTTTCTGACACAGTAATTGTGATTGAAAACCAGAGGCTTCTCGAGGTGGCTGGAAGAAAACCGTTGAAAGAGGCGTTCGGTGTTGCAGACGGACTGTTTGCAACGATGATAAAGGGAATAACGGAAACCATATCGCAGCCTTCGCTGGTCAACCTCGATTACGCTGACGTGAAGACCGTTATGAAAAGCGGTGGCGTGGCCACAATCGGAATCGGCGAGTCTGACAGCAGCAACAGGGCAATAGAAGCTGTTTCAAGGGCGCTGCAGCACCCACTGCTTGACGTTGATTATACAGGAGCGACAGGCGCGCTGATCCAGGTCATTGGAGGCGACGACATGAAACTTGATGAAATCAGCGCTGTCGGAGAGACTGTTGCAAAGAACATGGACCCTGGAGCAACCGTGATGTGGGGAGCGAGAATTCTCCCTGATTTCAGCGGGAAGATACAGGTCATAACTATTATAACGGGCGTCAAGTCACCATTCATAATAGGCCCTGGCGGAGAAACAACTGTCCCGTCGGGAAAGGCGACCGGATTCCAGAAGTCTTCTGACACCGCGATAAGAGATGTCTTTGACGTTTGAGACAAAATGAAATGCAAGAAGAGTCAGAATTGTGGAACATTTATTGGTTTATCTTCACCAGTGACAGTATCGTAGATCCGAAATTTTCCATTGCACATGTAAGTTATTTTAGGATCACATTCTATTTCTATTGCAGATCCTCTTCCACCATTCAGGTTACCTTTCGGATAGCAAGTTCCGATTTTGGTTTTCATAAAATATAAATATTCACAAAAGATATAAATTCAATTTTCTGATCAGAACGTAAACATATCTGGGTATTTCATCTGTAGAATTTTTCTTTCTTGCGCCCTTCATAGTATTCGTCATCAAATTCGGTCAATACAACCTTCTCAACTGGAATGTATTTGCTATATCGTCCCGATTCCGGCAATTCCGCTGGATCAATCGATGTTTCTTCAAGAATACACGTGAGAGGCTGCCCAGCGATGTAATGGCCAACTGCCCGGTTATGCCCACCGTGTCCATGCGCTCCCGATAAAACAAACAAAGTTTCTCTGTCCTTGACTCTATGAACATAGACAGGAGGGAACTTATCGCCTGCCTCGATGCCACGCACTATTGCATCTATCACACGATCGCTTTTTACTTTCTCCCAGACAAATAGCTGATGCTTATTCCAATCCAAATAGAATTCTATCATCTGAAAAGAAATGGAGAAACTTATTTAACGATTAAAAACGACTATGCCATCAATTCTTCTCGGGAGTGGCTTTCTTTTCGCTCCTTCATCTCGTTGATTATGCCGGATAGAGATTCTATGTGCTCTGTCAGTGAAGGCAGGAATTGCCTGAATGCGCGCTCAAGGCCGCCGATTCTTGCTTCCAGATCGTCCAGCTTGTCTTCCCATTCCTTCGGGATCTCGGCAACTGGTTTTGCTTCTGCCTTGTCCTTCACGTGCCTTAGCTCTGCCCTTACTTCCTCGAACTCTGTCTCCAGTTTCCTTGCCTGCGCTGAAAACTTTTCGAACTTTTCCTGGGCAACGCTTTCAATAAGATCTTCCATTACGACCTCTGGAGAAATTTCTTCACCAGTAGTCTGAATTTCAGGGAATTCTGCTTCAATAAGTGGCGCTTCTTCTTCCGGCCGCGGCTGCTCGTATTGCGGTGCCGGAGCATATGCTGCTGGAGGCGGCAAAGCTGCTGGTTCTGGCGCGTACGGGGCATATGCCGGTGCATACGCTGGCGCTGCTTGCGGTTGTGTCGGAGGATATGCTTCGCCAGCTCCTTCTTTAACAGACTGCAGCATTGCCTTTTCTATCTCAGAAAATGAGTATCCCTCGTTCTTCAGCTGCCTGATGATGTCTCGTTCGGACAATCCAGACCGCTGCATCGAACGAACCTTGTCCACTGGGGGCGGTCTCTGTGACGCTGTCTGTTTCGGTTTCCTTGAGAATAATGCCATGGAATATTACCTACTAATTAGATATGTTTCGTGGTTTATATTTGTTTTTTAGCGAAATTCTTTTCCAAAAATCGAAAATTTTCCGCTTCCTATGCGTAAACTTTCTTTCTCACTGCGGCGTCCAGGTCTTTCCTTGTGACAAATTCTTCCTTTATCGGGTTCAGGAGCTCGAACATCTTCTCGATTTCCTTCAGATCTGTCTTCTTGGCTGTTTTTTCCATTGATTTTGTCAGTTTGTCTATGGTCAGCCTTGCTTTGGAGAGCGAGTCATCCATGAGCGTTAGTTTTGCCTCGAGTGAAATAACGCCCTGATCGAGTTTTTTCATCCTCGCCGTGCTGGAATCCTCGAGCATCCTTGCGCGATTTTCAAGCGTGTCGAGGCGCTGCTCAAGAGATCTCAGGCGCCTGGACTCCTCGTCGAGCCGCTTCACCATTTCCCTCAAAATAAGTGTTACTCTTCCTTCTTCCCTAGCTGGAATAATCAATCACCTGCGTTTTCTGTTCTGCCGCGCTACTTTCCCCCCGGACCTGCGATGAATACTACCACGAGCAGGAGGATTATGACAACGAATATAATAGCAAGGACTTCGGGACTCGGTGCGTATGTCCAGGCTCCAATTGCTATGATGAATATGACTATCCCGATTGCTACAAGAGACCATTTCACTGCCTTGTTTTTTCCAAGATCGGCAATGTCTATACCGGCCATGGATGAAAACAGTACTACTATGAGGATTCCGGCTATGACCATTGCAGCCATGCCGAAGGCGCTGACAAAGAATGTTGCCAGAGTCGGCCCTCCGAAACCTGCAACGAAAAACGCAATTGTAATGGAAACTATGGCCATTATTCTTTTGTCGTCAGTCAGAGTTTTTGTCTTGAGGAGCAGACCGAAAACCACGGCTGCTGTGAAAATAAACGGGAATATGAAACCGAAGAATCCCATTGCGTTCAGGTTGGACATGAACAATTCCAATGGATTCGCTGGAGATACCATAAAATATCACTGTAAGAATATGGATTAAGTTGTATATAAAATATGCAGGAATGAAACATGGAAAATCTTTGCGCGCTCAATCTTTCTTCGGCGCTGCTTCCTTTTCCTTTCCAGGCTCTTTTACAATGAGCCAGACAGCTGCAAGAAGCACTATGATGACTAGTATAATTGCTATCATATCATAACTCATGAGCAGGGTGAGGCCGATTCCGCTCGCTGCTCCTGTGGCTGCGATGAAAAGTACTATCCCTATTACAATCATTATCACCATTATCCCCTTGTTCTTGAATTCATCTGCAGGGGACTTGTATCCCAGCATGAATACGAAAAGCAGTATGACAAGTATTCCGGCTATTATCAGGCTTGCTCCAGAGAAAATTCCAATAAAAAATGATGCCATCGCAGGCCCAGCGTATGCTGTTGCAAAGAACGCAACGACCAGCGCTACTATGGCAGAAACCCTCTGGTTCACGCTTCCGAAAAGATTGGATGCCCGCAGCAGTCCGAAAACAATTGCGAATATAAACAGCCAAGGAAGTATGAACTGATAGAATCCGAGATTATTCAGCAATGCCACCATTTGCTCAACATTTATTGCCATGAAATATCACTACTCTAAATATTATCCCTCAGGTCGTATAAATACTTTGTCCAGACTTCACACTCATTGCACTACGCTACTTTCTCTGACTGCAGCTTGTACGCGATTATGAAAATCGCCAGCACCACCACTATGCCGATTATCCACAAAAGTGTCTCGGACATGGACACGGTCAGGCCTATGAAATCTGATATCGACGACCAGACACCTGCGAGAAGCACGAGCATTATTGCAAGCGCTATGGCTGCCGGCAGCACGTCGGTCTTCTTCTCCTTGCCTTCCCCGTTATGGCTGCCGAAAATGGCCTTGATGAAGACTATGAAAAAGACGAAAACAAGCAGTATGGCTGCAATAGGCAGAATATTCTGAATAAAGAATGCAAACGGCGCATAGATCGCGGTTATGAGGCCTATGACAGCTGCTATTATTGCGCTTGCATACTTGTTGTCCTTGAATATTTTGGAATATGCAAGCAGCGCAAAGACTATGGCGAACACGAACAGGAACGATGTCACGAATATTATCAAATCAAGATTTGCAAATTCCAGCACCATGTTTCCTCCTCTATATTTTTATATGCGATAAAATTTTTCGTTCTGCTTTGAGTTTTCTATATTGCGCCCACTCCAGCGGATTCTTTTTCAATATCGCGACCAATTGCGCGTGCTCTCTTTTCATTTTCGCCATCTCAAAAGGACTATATTTTAATTGTACACTTCCTGGAGCAGCTTTAGCTTCTCTGGCTTGCTTTATCTGATATTCAGCCTCGGCTATTTCAAATTCCAGCTCCAGAACTCTTTTGGCTACACCAGTTACACCACCCAGATTCTGCTGAGGCTGTTGTGTTGAAGCTGCAGCGCCTCCGGCTGCATAGGCTGCCTGTCCTCCGCCTCTATACCTCGCTTCTCCACCGCCTGGCTTGAAATGACCGAGAATAAACATGAGTAAGCCCAGCCCAAACAACAGGAACGTGAAATATGGGCCTGCTAGAGTTATAATCATCCCGAAATATCCCATGAATACGATGAACAAGAAAACAGCCACACCGACAAGAAGCCGGAGCCCCTTGTATCCGGTCGGGAAGAGTCTGGCAAGCATCAAATATATAATAAGAAGTATCAACACAAGCGGGAGGAAGAAGTACAGCACCAGGTCTGTCATGACATTCCCGGTAAACGGGGTATTTGGATAACCAGAAACTTTAAGCAGATCGACAAACACAAGCCTGCCTACGTCCATTGTTTCAAATGATACCATGATACTAACTTAACAAAAGGCAGAATATATAGATTTTCTCACGCAGGCGGTCTGAAGTGGTTGTAGAGAAACATGCCTAGGCCGAATACGACGACCAGAAATACAAAGTACGGGCCCCCGAGGTATATGAAAATCCTGAACAGTCCTGAAAATATGACGAAGAGGAAGGCTGCGACACCAACCAGAAGCTTGATCCCCTTGTATCCTGTTGGGAAAAGCCTTGCCAACATGAGATAAATCACAAGTATGAGAAATACCATTGGTATGAAGAAATATAGAACTATATCCGTGAGCGTGTTTCCCGTGAACGGGCTGCATCCTGCGCAGTATTCGTACACCTTCAAGATATCACGAAAAAGGATTGAACCAACGTCTTCGAATGCCATGAATAACATTTGGTTTTTCCGATATAAAAAGAGTTTTTGACGTATCCGAAAACTCTTTTATTAAAAGAAATGACTATGCTAGAGCGTGTGCTGGCTGACGTTTTCCACTGACAGCATCAAATAAAGTATTCAGATATCTATCATACACACCTGCTCTGTCAACGTATCTTGCTTCTGCTGGAGGCGCCGGTGGTGGACCCATTGCGGGCCTATTCTGTTGGGTATGTTGATAGTTGCCGAGTACTGCACGAAGAAAGGATTCCATTGTGTGATCACAAATCGTTTTAATCGTTTTTCTAAAAGGAATTCCTGGTCTGCCATCTATCTTACCATGGAATGTTCCTCCGTCCGGAAATAGTGTTGTGTAATTTAAGTTTTCTGCCATGATATCACTTCTTTTATTTGGTGGACGTACTATATAAAGATTTCGTTACTTTAAAGTGGTATCATAATCTATATGGTATAGTATATAGATCATGAATGAAAAAGGAAAAATTAATAGGCTTATTGGATTACGCCGCCTTTTTTTGATGGGATCTGAGATTCCTGAAGTAATCTCCGTCCTCAAGATCCTTGAAGCCTCCGCTTGCACCTGCCCTTCCCTGGATTACTTCCAATATCTTTGGGCTGCTTCCAGCAACTGCCCATGCTCCGTTAGGTCGCTTCTCGTACCTGAGAGAACCCAAATTCCCGGTTGTATCTATGAAATATGTGTTTCCATTGTCGAAAACCGTTGGTTCTATATGAAATTCATCTGGTCTGGATTTTTTCGATGAAGATTCTGCACCTGACGAATAGCTTCGCGAGGAAAACTGAGAAGGATAATAGTAGTTCTGAAGCCATGCGTTGTACACCTTGCTATGGGCATTGCAGGCTTCGGCATAGCTTATGCCGCCTCCGTTCTGAGAATTAAGCGTTAACTCTGGCATTGGCAGGCGGCTCTGCACGCAGTAGTTCATCAACTGATTCATATATCCTGAATAATCCGACATGAGCATCACCGATTTCTGACATAACCCTGCCTACCCCACTAAAAGCACTGCCAAGAGTTTCACTTGTAGAGCAAATGCTGGCTGTTTTGTTGTGATTTTTCACATTTTTACACATTTCTTTATAAATCATCCATTTCATCTCCGTTTCGGATATGCTGTATCATGATTTTGACTAAGTGACTGTTTTTAGAGGAGGGCGAAATTAAAAGAGGAGTAAAAATTCTCTTCACAAGTCTCGCTTGTGAAAATCCTATCAGAACCTGCGGTTCTGATGTCTTTTCAAAACAACATAATTACAATGTTTTGAAAAAAGATTGGAAAAGGTGAGCTCCTTATATTAGATTTGATGACATTGATGTCGCGTCAGCAGAAATCTGCGCAAAACGAATTTTGCGAGACTCCGCGAATTTAATTCGCAAAGCTTATGAGGCTTCTTTGAAACACATTCTGGTTTTCATTAGATCTTTGAATGTCCTTTATGATCTCATCTTCGATCTCAAAGACATTGCGGTGGTCCATCAAACCAGCAACTGACAATTCAGACAATAATCTTTCGATATTGTCCAAGCTGTCTAATGCATCCTGATTGTTGACATCCATGCGCTCACCTTATGGTCAAGTGTAACTGCGTAATTTCAGATTGCCGTGAGTTTCCGCGGTTTTCTGTCGCAAACCTGACCGTTTATCCGATTCCCTCTTCTTCACAGCTCTACGTTCCGAACAGGATTATCCGTTGTAGTTTCGGAACGCAATCTTAGAGCTCCAAAGGCTCATTAGTAACTTGTCAATACCGGATGCTGTATATAAGCATTGTGGAATGCGACTGAAGAATTCTGTTATCATTCAGGAGTTACATCTAGAATTCAGAATTTCTGGCTAATTATACCGCCACGGTATAATAGCAAATAGGAAAAATGTTGTATAGAAAGATTATGGAACGGTTCTAAGCAGCCTTCGATGCTGGCTGAGCCCCGATTATAAGCTTGTCGTTCAGGCAGGCCATTTCATACTGCTTTTGCGTTCTGGCTTTTTTCTTTGCGAACATCTGTGCAGCCACTTCATCGTTTCCGTATAGCTTATGGCCGGCTTCATGCGCAACAAGCGCCCATACGAAATCACTAGCATACTTTAGATCCAAATTCTTCGAATACATGGTCCAGAGAATTTTATCGAATTTTGCCAGCGATATCTTGTCTCCGGCCTCGTCTCTTCCGAGAAGTCTTGTGTTGTTGGCTTCAAGTTTTCCTAAATCAGGATTCTGATAGATCTGAACTCCGAATTCGTCCTCGAGTGTTTTGAGATAATTCTGAAGGTCTGCGAACTCGTTTCTTTCTCCAAGCCTCACGGATCTTTTAGCATCCTTTCTGCGACTCTTTTCAGAGCTCTGAGGCTTGAGATAATCTTTGATATTCACAAGGCCGTTCTTGCCTGGTTTTCCGTTTACATATCTCTCTGCTGTTTTGTCTGGAACACGTCTATCGTAAGAAATATCCGTTGGAAATATTGTATGTCCTGTGCCTTTCAGGACTTCGGCATTGCTGGGCTGATTTTGCAAGAATTTGGCTGCGTACTTCACAGCGTTCCCCACGCTTATTTTCCCAATCAATTCCTTCATACCACTAACCCCAAATTGAGTCTATGCGTGCGATTTCTATCCCACACATCACACTCAGCTACCCAGAATATAGCGCTGTGACTATATAAAGATTTCGCTACTGAAAAGTAGCATCATAACATATATACTGCAGGATATATGTTACTGGCGTACAAATGTCGCCCTATGGTATTGTAACTACTAATATGTGGTGAAACATAGAAATACTTAAATAGTGTCGGCGTTAGGAAATGTGTATGTGGTGTGGATTATGAAGTATGATAAATCAACGAAGGGCGGTAACGGATCGATTGCAATGGTAGCCCCTGGGACAAAAACATTTGAACAATCATACAAACTATTGAACGAAACTTTTCCTGGCCATGAGATGGATCCTCGTTATACTTTTGAACACGGACTTGCAAAACCTGGAAAAAATAGAATGATAATGGTATCGAAGATACAGAATGGCAAGGTTATAGCAACTGCAACTGGCGCTTATATCGAATCTA
>Ga0315274_10012260_pt1 | contig 12238 bp, 5 predicted proteins | sample YL17G02_20_MG_FD_203700 | JGI IMG/M metagenome (GOLD analysis project Ga0315274, IMG submission 203700) | Sediment microbial communities from Yellowstone Lake, YNP, Wyoming, USA - YL17G02_20 | ecosystem: Environmental > Aquatic > Freshwater > Lake > Sediment | place: USA: Wyoming | collected... | reverse complement strand
CCGATCATCCTGGATGATTGGGAGCAGACAAATGTCTATGACAGGGAACTCGCCAGCACCTTAGGATGCAACCCAAGTCGCGCAGCGGGGATACGCCTTGCGCACGATGCGCAGTGGCAAACCCTGAATCCTCAGCACGTGAACCAGTCACAGATTACGCCAACGGAAGTCCAAGGGTTCAACGCTTTTCACGCGTCCCGCACGAACCTGTATAGCTGCGTTCTTCCTGGAGAAGTGATTTACAAGTGCGTAGAGGCGCTCCAGCAGGGCTCACTACAAGCGGGCCAGCTTCCTCCCATCGACCATCTGATCGTTGACGAATTCCAAGACCTGAACGCCTGCGACCAGGAGTTTGTGCGATTGCTAAGCACGAACTCGGCTGTCTTGTTTATCGCTGGCGACGACGATCAGAGCATCTACTCGTTCCGGCATGCGAATCCGAATGGTATCGTGCAATTCCCAACGGTATATCCTTCCTCGTCCACACACATCTTGACGGACTGTTTCCGTTGCGCTCCGGCGCTTCTCGGACCGGCAAGCCGCCTCATTTCTTACAACCCAAACCGCGTTGCCAAGAACCTCGTGTCGCTCTACGGAGGGGCAAGCCCACCCGTTCAAGGGAGGCTACAGGTCTGGTCCTTCCAGACCGCGCAGGAGGAGGCACGCGCAATCGCACACTCCTGTCAGGGGCTGATCAATGGCGGTATGGGCGGGCGAGAGGACGAAATCCTCATCTTGATCTCGAACCGTCCTATTCAGCTCGACCTCCTCGCCCAAGAGCTTGGCAACCTCGGGTTGCCATATGATCCGCCCCGGGGTGAAAGCCTGGTCAACGAGCTTGAACCGATCCGAGCTGTCTATGCCTTGTTGAGAATCGCGAGGGACCAGGCAACTGGTGAGGAAGACTATCCGACTCACCGTGACATTTTGGGCATTCTCTCCGGCGTTGGGCAGGCCACTGCGAAGGCTGTGGCGGATGCGTGCATCAGCAACAACCAAAACTTCCGCCAGTTATTTTTTCTGCCCTCGTGTCCATCATGGCTCACTGGGAGACCAGCCTCTGCGGTCCAGCGGGTTATGGCCATAGTCAAGACCGCAGGCAGTTGGACCATGACGGATACGCTGAGCTCCAGGACTGCAGACATTGCCACGCTTCTCTCGTCTCATGTCTTCACCTCGGGCGGGAACGCGGCGAATAACGTTGCCATGTGGAATACCCTTTCCGGTGCGCTACCGGCCCATATTACGCTCGAAGAATTGCTGCAGTTCCTCGCCGCGGATAGCGAGTCGGACCAGCAGGCGACACTCGATCTCGTCAATCAGCGCGTCGGGGCTGCTTCGACTCCGGCTCAAGCATCGCTGCAGAAGCGAATCCGAATCCTGACCATGCACGGAGCGAAGGGTCTTAGCGGAAAGGTCGTATTTATACCGTCTGCCGAGCAGGGCATCATGCCGAATTTCAGGGCCCTACAAGCGACCGGGCTTCTCATCGAACAACGACGCCTGTTCTACGTGTCGGTGACCAGAGCGATGGCGTGCTGCATCATTTCGCACGTGGCCCAGCATACCGGGGCGCAAGCGATGGCGTTAACGCAGAACCCGGTCGCGCGTTTGACCAGGTCCCAGTTCTTGAACGAGCTGGGGATTCCCAGCACGACACGCACATCCGGCCTGAGCAGTGCGGAAGCGTCCGGGATAGTGTCCGAGGTTAGAAATCTATGAACGACGACCGACGGCTCATCGAGGACTACCTGCCGATCCAGGCCATAGGCAGCGCCTGTGGAGAAGAGGAATCTTTCAAGAAGAGCCGATTTGGTAGACCGTTCGGCCATCCACATCAGATTCACAAATGGTGGGCGACGCGGCCGCTGGTAGCCTGCCGGGCCGCGGTGTACGGGGCGTTGGTGCCCGCTAGTCGGTTCCAGCCGGCGAACGGCCCAGATGAGAAGCGGGATAGCCTGACCCGCGCGAACGCGGCGAAGTTCGTGGAGAGGCTCTGTAAGTATCCTGGAGACCAGCAGGTGATCGCTGAGGCGCAGAGGCACATTCTGGAAGCCCACGCTGAGCGGATTTCCAAGGAGATCGGAACGCCGGTTACGGTCGAGGACATCATGGAAGGCCGCGCGCCTCGCCCTAAAGTGCTCGACATGTTCGCCGGCGGCGGGGCTATCCCTCTGGAAGCCCTTCGCCTGGGATGCGAGGCATTCGCTCTCGACCTCAACCCCGTGGCCCACATCATCGAGCTCTGCACACTCGTCAATCCGCAGAAATACGGCAAGCCAGACCCGAGCGCGCCGGGTATGACCGGCCCCAAGAACGCCAAGGGCGAGACCACCTGGGGCGGGCTGGCGGATGAGGTCCTCTATTGGGGGAACTGGGTGCTGAAGAAGGTCAAGGCTGAGATCGGTAACCTATATCCGCTCATTCCCGATCCGGAATTCAAGGGCCGGAGGCCCGAGACGCAGATGACGTTTTGGAAGTCGACGGACTGGGAAGACGTCCCTCCCGGTTACCTCGTTCCGGCCGCCTATCTATGGACTCGCAGCGTCCGCTGCAAGAACCCGACCTGCGGCGCGACCGTTCCGCTGGTCCGCCAGACGTGGCTCTGCGAGAAGAAGGGACGATACGTCGCGCTGAGGATCGTCGCTCCCAAAGGCAAGAAGCAAGTGCGATTCGAAGTGGTGGAGGCGGCGTCCGAACGCGGCCTAGGGTTCGACCCGGCGGCGGGATCGAAGGGCGGCAACGCGACCTGCCCCTTCTGCGGGACGGTGGCGGACAGTGACTACGTGAAAACCGAAGGGTGCGCCAAGCGCATGGGGCAGCAAATCATGGCCATCGTCTGCACGCGCCGTGGCAGACGGGGGAAGGTCTATCTTTCGGACGATGACTATAAGGAATTCGTCCCCTACGACGAGCCTATTCGCAAGCAGATTGCCGATTTGTGTCAGCGGACAGGGCTGACGGCCCCGAGCGAGCCTATCATAACGGACGCCAAGAACAGCTGCTGGACGCCCCTGTACGGCCTGACCACATTCGGCGACCTCTTCACCCCCCGTGAGATGCTCTGCTTGCTCACCTTCGCCGCCGCAGCGCGGTCGGCGGAGAAGAAAATGAGAGGTGATTACGTTCGAGCCATCATCCCGTATTTAGCTTGTGCCGCTGATACCCTTGCGGACTACGCCAGTTCCTTGTGTCGTTGGAAAAGTAGTACACAACAATTGATTCAGACCTTTGGGCGGCAAGCACTACCAATGGTATGGGACTTTGTCGAGCCCAACCCCTTCGGTGGGGCTTCAGGGGACTTTTCGGGAATTATGGACAAGATCTGTGCGGTCATATCCAGAATCGAAACTATAGAGGGAACGGTAACCCGCGGCTCTGCAACGGCGCTCCCGTGGTCCGACGCATCCTTCGACGCCGTCATCACCGACCCGCCTTACTACGACAACGTCCCTTACGCGGACATCTCCGACTTCTTCTATGTGTGGCTCAAGCGAACGCTCGGTCACGTTTACCCAGAGCACTTCGCGACGGAAGGGACGCCAAAGAAGAACGAGGCGGTGGCCGACGCGGTTCGTCACGGCGGCAACAAGGACAGAGCACGACGGGCCTATGAGCAGATGATGACCCAGTCCTTTGACGAGGCGAACCGTGTGTTGAAACCGGGCGGAGCGATGATCGTCGTCTATGCCCACAAGACCACTCTGGGGTGGTCCACGCTGGTGGACGCGCTTCGGCGCGCTGGCTTCACCGTCATGGAAGCTTGGCCGCTGGATACGGAAATGAAATCCCGTCTTCGCGGTATGGAATCCGCCGCCCTCGCCTCCAGTATCTTCCTCGTCGCGCGCAAGAGGGAGGGACACGGCACCGGCTCCCACGAAGACGATGTCCGGCCCGAGCTGGAAAGGATCGTCCGCGAACGCGTGGACACCCTCTGGAAGATGGGGATCACGGGCGCCGATCTGGTGATCGCGGCCATTGGCGCCGGCTTGCGGGCGTTCACGCGTTTCTCCCGGGTCGAGTATCACAGCGGCGTTGAGGTACCCGCCGAGAAGTTCCTCGCCGAGGTGGAGGGCGTTGTCCTGGAGACGCTCCTAGAGAAGATCTTCGGTATGGCGGGCAGCGGCGTGGCGGCCGTGGATGGGCCGAGCCGTTTCTACGTCCTCTGGCGCTACGCCTACAAAGCGGCCGAGATTGACGCCGGCGAGGCCATCGTCTTCACCTACGGCCAGAACGTCGAACTCGACGGCCAGAAGGGTCTCTCAACTGGGCAGCACGCGCTGGTCGAAAAAAAGAAGGGGAAGTATCGCCTTCGCGACTTTACAGAACGGGGGGGAGAGGAGAAGCTGGGACTGCAGGAGGATGGCGGGGCGCTGGTCCCCCTCGTCGATGCTCTGCACCGCATCCTGTGGCTCGTGGAGAACCAGCCCCGCAACCTGAACCGGTTCCTCGACGAGGCCCGACCCGACCGGGAACGCCTGCGTCTTGTGGCCCAGGCCCTGGCCGGAACGGCCCTGGCAGGCAAGAAGGACGATGGCGCGGAGCACACGGTAGCCACGACGGCCGCCGAGCAGTCGGCCCTGAAGAAGCTGGTCGCAAACTGGCGGACGCTCATCGACCAGCGTCTCGCTGCGGACGAAGGCACGCTGTTCGACATGGGGAGGAAGTAGCATGGATGCGTGCCTCGGGGAGAACCTATGCTGATACGGCAGAAGATAGTCTTGAGCCTCCTCAGGCAGGCCGGCAAGCCTCTGTCGCCGACGGTCTTCGTGAAGCTCGTCTTCCTGCTCCGCAAGGAGACTGGCCTGGAGAGGGACCCTAGCTTCTACGAATTCGTGCCGTACAACTTCGGGCCCTTCTCCTTCACTCTCTACTGGGACCTCGGTAGCCTCCGACAGATCGGGTACGTAACCCCTGAGGAGGAGCACGTCGCGCTCTGTGGGCGCACTCTTGACCTCGCGGAAAAGGAAGCCGAGGAGTTGCCCGCATCCACCCTAGCTGCCGTGGCCGACGTCCTCGATCGTTACGGGCGGATGAACCAGAGCGCCTTGGTGCGAGACGTCTACAGCAGGTATCCGTGGTTCGCGCTCAACAGCAAGCTGCCTGAGCGCCGCATAGCATCGATCCGGTGTCCCAAGAAGGCTCCACCCGCCGTCTACACGGCCGGGTACGAGGGGAGGTCCGTGGATGCCTTCTTCAACGACCTCCTGAAACGGGGCATCGACGTAGTGGTTGACGTCAGGGCAAATCCGGTTTCCCGCAAGTACGGATTCTCTGGCCGACGATTCGGCGAGTTTTGCAGGAAGCTGGGACTCGAATATCGCCACATGCCTAGCTTGGGAATACCCAGCAGCGCCCGCGCCGGCCTGAACGGCTTTGCCTCGTATCAACGCCTGCTCAGTCGATACGAGCAGACGATGCTGCCTGAACATTCGACTGAAGTGGAAGATGTGGGTCGCCTCATGCGCCGGCAGCCTTCGGTGCTTGTCTGCGTCGAGAAGGACGTCCGTTGCTGTCACCGAAGCCGGCTGGCCGAGGCTGTGGCACAGACGACCGGCCTGGAGGTGGTTCACCTATGATGGCCGGCGCGGACAGGAAGCAGAAACTCAAGGTGCTCATCACCGTGAAGACGTTTCCGATCCCGTCAGCGAAATATGATGAGCTTGTCTGCACGGCCGGGGTAACGGAGAAAGGAGACTTCATCCGTCTGTATCCGATCAACTTTCGAGACCTGCCGTTCAGCCAGCAGTACAAGAAATACCAGTGGATCGAGGTCATCGCCGAGAAACACAAGGGGCGCGATGTTCGGAAGGAGAGCTATCGGCCGGACTGCGACTCGATCCAAATCCTGGGCGAGCCGATCAAGAGTAATCCGGGGAACTGGGCCGAGCGTGCCCGATACGCGCTGGCACAGAAAGCTCGCTCCATGGAGGATCTCTGCGAACGGCAAAAGGCGGACCGGACATCCCTGGGAATCTTCAAACCCAAGAAGATCCAGGATCTGACAATCACGGCCGATGACACCGACTGGAAGGCCGGCTTCAAGGCCGCGCTCCAGCAGGCGAGGCTATGGGAGACCCGCACGGTCAGCAGAGAGCCTCCCCGTAAGGTGCCCTTCAAGTTCCGCTACCAATTCGAGTGCGACGACTCACGGTGCAAGGGCCATCGGATGATGATCGAGGACTGGGAGGTAGGGGCGCTCTTCTGGCGGCTCGTGAATCAGGGACTGTCGCAAAAGGATGCGGCTGACAAGGTGCACGAGAAATTCCTGGGTGAGCTCTGCGCCGCTGACAAGGACACCCACTTTTTCGTGGGCACCATCCTCGCCCACCCGAAGACCTGGGTGGTGATCGGGGTCTTCTACCCGAGAGTTCTGCCCGAGAGACGCAAGACCGAACCCGGCCCGAGCCTTTTCGATATGGAGGCAAACCCTTGAGCATACGAGCCCTCCGCCCGTGGACTGACCTCGTGACGTTGCACCCCGATGTGGAAGGGGGTGCGCTTACTGAGGCGGTCTTTGCCATCGATCTCGGGGCCATCGCCTCGGGTGACCCCAACGTTCCGGTCGTGAACCGAGACCCGGAGGCTTTCTTCAGGGCGACGTACCTAACGTCCGATCTTAGGAAGCTCCTCGAGGAGGTCATGGCATCGCTCGCGGGGAAGCCAGGTTACAACCGTGTGCTCAAGCTCCGCACGCCGTTCGGCGGTGGGAAGTCGCACACCCTAGCGTCGCTTCTCCACGCCGCCCGCAAGCGGGAGGCCCTCGACGGCATTCCCGAAGGGAAAGGGTTTGCGCGGCCCAAGAACGTGGCGGTTGCGGTATTCGACGGGGAAAAGTTCGACGCACGCAACGGAAAGGAGCTCGAAGGCGGTCGCACGATCAGAACGATGTGGGGCTGGCTCGCCTGGCAGATCGACCCAGAGAAGGCTTTCCCTATCGTCGCGGAGCATGATCAGGATCGCGTGGCTCCTGGCGGTGATGTGATCCGAGATGTTCTCACCAAGGGGTCGGGTGGACGTCCGGTCCTCCTCCTGCTCGATGAGGTGCTGAAGTACATGGAACGATCGGCCGCGGTGGGCGTGCTCGATTCGACCCTCCAACGACAGGCGAAAGACTTCTTCCAGAGCCTGACCGTCGAGGTGTCCGGAAGCACGAACGCGGCGCTCGTGTACTCGCTGACTTGGAGCGCGCGGGAGGCGCTCGGGAACGTCGCCTTGCTCGCTGAGATCGACAAGCTCGCAGCTCGAGTCGACCAGCTCCGGGAGCCGGTCACGGGGGACGAGATCCTCCCCATTATACAGCGTCGCCTCCTTGGCGCTGCTCCGGACCACAGTCTGGCCACCGAGGTTGCGACCGCGTATCAGGAAGTCGTCACGGGAATGCAGAGGGCCCACGCAGAAACGCCCGCCGAACGCCAGCAGGCCGAAGAAGAAGGCCGCCTACTGCGTGACCGAATGCGCGGGGCCTACCCTTTCCACCCGGCTCTCATCGATGTGATGCGGGAGCGTTGGACTGCCATTGACGCCTTCCAGCGGACGCGGGGGGCGCTTCGATTTCTCGCCTCCTGCATGCACTCGCTCAAGAAAAACGGCGGCGCGCAGCCCCTCTTGGGCCCCGGAGACGTGCCTCTCAAGGACGTAGACGTCCGGGTGAAGATGCTAAAGGAACTCGGCGTTCAGAACGACTATGATCCGGTGATAACCGCAGACATCGATGGGCCGAACGCCCGGGCAAAACGTATCGATGAACGGATGGCCCGCGAGACGCCTGCGCTAGCCAGCGTTAAGCCGGCGACGCGCCTCGCCACAGCCATCCTCTTGTACTCGTTCGGCGGACTCCGGCGCGAAGGAACGCGTGACGCCGAAACCTTGCCCCCCGGCGTGACAGAGAGCGAGCTTCTCGGGGCATGCGTGGGTCCCGACCTCGATAACATTACGGCCACCGCAGTGCTGTCCGAGCTTCGCAACGCGTGTCTCTACCTGCACTTCGACGGCGTTCGGTACTGCTTCAAGAAGGACCCCAACGTCACGAAGCTCATCGAAGACGCGGAACAGAGCGTGTCTCGCGAGGAAGCCCAAGCCAAGGGGCGCGGACCCGTTCGGGACAAGACCAAGGAGATGCTCGACGCCCGGCTCGCGGGACACCCCACGGCTGTGGTTTGGCCTGGGAAGAGCCAGGACATTCCCGATGAAGACCCTCGCTTTTTGGTGTCGTACCTTCCGCTGGAGTTTACGGGGGAGAGCAAGGCGGACCAGGACCGCCAAGCGAAGGACCTGCTGTCGAAGTACGGGGATCGACCGAGGCGCTACCGCAACGGTCTCGGGTTGGCCGTCCCCGACAAGAGGCAAATCGAGGCGCTTCGCCGCGCCGTTCGCTACCTCCTGGCCATCGAGCGCGTAGATGCCAAGAAGCAGCAGCTGCGACTGACGAAGGACCTGCTGGACCAGCTGAAGGAGAGGAGACGCACCGAAGAGGCAGCGGCGGAGTCGTGCTTCCGCGACCTGTACGTGGCGGTGTGGCTGCCCCGCGTGGAAGGCGGTGAGATCGACGTCGAACGGGTGGAGCGTGGCGGCCGGCCTCTTCAGGCGACGGGTATCCAGCAACGTATCATGGAGCTTCTCACGAGCGTGGGGATCCCGCGCGTTCATGGCAGCGTTACCCCTCGGAAGATCGTAGAGCGGGTGAAGCTTGGAGAACCGGCTGCTCAGGGGGAACCGCCGGTATTGGGCATAATGGTGTCGAATGTGCTCGAGTCCTTCTTTAGAGACATCGCCCCGCCGCGTCTCGAGTCTTCGAATGTCTTGCGGAAGGCCATCGCGCGAGGGGTGACGGAGCGAACCTTCGCGTACACGAACGGATTACAACCGCTGCTCGGCCCGGAGGGAAAGTTCCAGGTAGCCCGGGACAAGGTGGTCATCGGAATGCCTCTTGCCGAAGACGAGGTGGATTTCGAGTCCGGCTTCATCATGGTTCCTGCGGCAGTTCCCGAGGCCGCGGTAATTCCGGCTCCGGAGTCTACTCCCGGAGGACCGCAGCTTGCGGGGCCTGAGCCAAGTGTCTCAATAGAAGGCGGCCCAACCGAAACGGCTCCGACGCCGTCGGGCGCGCCAAAGGGGGGTAGTCAGAAAGTTGTGCGTCTGAAGTTTAGGGCCACGAGGGACAAGCTGTTCAAGGCGTTTCCAGCCATCGCCAATCTGGCAGACAAGTCAGATGACAGCAAGGTCACCGTCAAAGTCGAGGGATCGTCTTCAGAGGGGTTCGATCCTTTGTGGCTTCGGAACGCGGTCGAAGAGCCCCTAGACGAGGCGGATGTCGAGCAGATTCCGGAGGGCGATTCGGAACGAAAGTAGGACGGCGAATACATAGCACGCAAGGAAAATATTACCAACGTCATCGATGGCGACACGTTTGAGACGGCGAGCCGGAAGAACGCGGTGCGGTTAGCGAACGTAGATGCGCGAGAGAAAGGCCAGCCGGGAGCTGGCAAGGCCACAGAGGCCCTGCGAAAGCTGATTCAAGGCGAAAAGGTCATCATCCACGCCGTGGGCGTGATCAGTACGGCCGTTCGGTGGCGAACGTCAAGGCCAGCGGGAAGTCCGTAAACAAGGCCATGCAGGGCAAGCTCAATAAGCAGGCAAGAACAGCAGCTTCTAGAATTCGTCCACCTGGCCCTCGAGTGTTCGGGCGTCAGACCACGGAGAAGCCTTTCTGCGCTTCCGGTGAGGAGTGTACGATCCGAAAGGTCGATCCGGCTCCGCCTACTTCATTTCGCCTGCTGTCTATCTCGGGGAGGCGAGACCGACTGAAGGGCTGGGCCTACCCCGAACAAGGGCGCATGCGTGGATCTCCGTCGATCACTGTGCGTCTTGGCGCCAAAGACGGTCGGAGTGCCCATAGGCAGTAGAGGATCAGAGAAAGCCGTTCCGTAGTCCTCGGGTCTTCTCTTGAGCCCCGCCCCCCTTGGGCCAGAGACGCGCGGCGTCCTTGCCGCGCGTCTCTGGCCCTCTTCACGAGGAGCGCCCCAACAAGGACGTTGGGGCGCGTCGGCACGCAATTGGCCGCGACCGATTCCAGATATGGGCTGCCGGAAACGCGCGGAAGCACTACCGAACGGCTCACGTCGGCCAGCCGGGCAATCTCACGGACATACAGATGCCGCTTGGAATAGAGCCCCTCAAGATGAGACCTGCTCCGTAGTCGCAGCAGAGAAGGGAGAGGGATGGAGCCCTCGATGATCTCTGTCGATCACAGCGTCTTGGCCCAGAAGGCGGTTGGGGTGCCCCGAGGCGGTCGAGGATCGGACAACCCCATCAACGGTCCCCCGAGACCGATCCCACCGGGCTGATTATCGATCCTTCATCAGATCGTCAAGACTGACTTCCAGTGCCCTGGCGATTTGCTGGAGCGTCTTGACCTTGGGATTCTGGTTCACCCCCGATTCCAGTTTGGCCAGGGTGCTGTAGGTGATGCCCGCCTTCTGAGCCAACTGTTCCTGAGAGAGGCCTTTTTCATTCCTGTATCGTTTGATGTTGTCCGCGAGCATTACCCACCTTGACATGCCAACAATCAAATGCTACCATCTAACTGTTGGCATTATGATAGTATTGCTAGTAATCAATTGATCTTACGTCCCTCGGGCAGAACATGCAAGCAACGGCGGCTTCGACCAGGTGCGCTATCTACACAAGAGTCTCCACCGAAGAGCAGGCCCGGGAAGGCTACTCGCTTCCCGCCCAGGAAGAGCGGCTCCGGTCTCACGCCAAGAGCCAGGGCTGGGCCGTCTACAGGCTCTACGTCGATGACGGCTACTCCGCCGGAACCAGGGACCGCCCGGCTTTGAAGAGGCTGCTTTTCGAGGCCGCTCTGAAGCGATTCGAGGTCGTGCTGGTCTACAAGATCGACCGGCTGTCCCGAAGCTTGAAAGACCTCATCGATATCGTGGCCGAGCTGAACCAGTTCGACATCGGCTTCAAGTCCTGCACCGAGCTGATCGACACCACCAGGCCCGAGGGCCGCCTCATGTTCCATCAGTTCGGCTCCTTCGCCCAGTACGAGCGGGAGCTGATCGGCCAGAGGACCCGCTTCGGGATGATGAAACGCCTGAAGCTGGGACTCTGGAACGGGATTCCACCCTACGGATACCGCATCGTGGACAGAAAGCTTGTCATCGAGCCCACGGAGGCGGAGCGGGTGCGGAGGATCTTCGACTGGTACATGAAAAAGAATATGGGCGTGGTGGCCATCAGCCGGGAGCTCAACCGCCGGGGGATCAAACCGCGCAAGGGAGCCCGGTGGAAGGGAACCCGGATTCACAAGATGATCGGCAATCCACTGTATGCGGGATCCATCCGTTGGGGAGGGGAGACGGCCATGGGAACTCATACGCCCATCATCACCAAAGAGCTCTTCGACGCTGCTCAAAGGACAATGCATGAGCGCAACCACAAGACCCGGCAGCTCAGGAGCCCCAACTACCTTTCGGGACTGGTGAGATGCGGACTCTGCGGCGCTCCAATGCATGTGACCTACCCCGGCGTAGAGCCGAAGACCCGCTTCAAGTACTACGTCTGCAACAACCGCTACAACTACCGGAGCTGCAACCAGGACTACATCCGGGCCGACATACTTGAGGGAAGTGTCATCCGAGAGATCGCCAAGCTCGCGGCCCGGAAGGATGTCATCTCGGCCCTTGTCGATGATTATGTGGCGCACAACCGGAAAGCCCTTCCCGATCTGGCGGAAAAGCGCGAGGCGATCCTTCATGACCTCGCCACTCTCGGCTCGGAGAAGCAGAAGCTTTCACGCTGGCTTCTCGGCACCCAACTCACCCCCCAGGCCGTCAACTTCGTCAACGCCCAGATAGACGGGTTCTCCGAGAAAGAGACCAAGCTTCAGGAGACGCAGTGGGCAATCGAAGACCAGATCAGTGACTTGCAGAAACAGACCTATGACGCGGAGGCGATCTCGAACCAACTCAAGGATTTCGTCGCCAACTTCCCCAGCCTCGACCAGGGGGAGCGGAAGCTCCTCATCGAGTCCCTGGTCGAACAGGTAGAGATCGGGCAAAAGAAAAGGGTGACCGCTGTTCTGCGACCACCCTTCGCTTTCGGGTCTTTCTCTCCCGAATTAGCCCCTAGGGGAGGAAAGCCCAAAGTTCAAGAGCTGCGGATTCGGGTTGAGTACAATCTGGACGCCTACTACCAGCCGGGCGTGCCCATGGGGGCCGTGACGCACACG
>Ga0315274_10012258_pt1 | contig 12240 bp, 7 predicted proteins | sample YL17G02_20_MG_FD_203700 | JGI IMG/M metagenome (GOLD analysis project Ga0315274, IMG submission 203700) | Sediment microbial communities from Yellowstone Lake, YNP, Wyoming, USA - YL17G02_20 | ecosystem: Environmental > Aquatic > Freshwater > Lake > Sediment | place: USA: Wyoming | collected... | reverse complement strand
TATCAAAAGACTTTGCGGTTTTAGTTAACTTCTGCCAGCCTTCAAGTTTTAGATATTCTGGTTTTAATTCGGCAGTCAAGTCTGGGTCAAAATCTTTTATTTTCTCACCTTTATAAGTATAATCAACGGCAATCGAAATCTCTGCTAATTCGTCAAGCACATCAAGTTTTGTAATTACAAGCTGTTTTATGCCATTTACGGTTGCGGTATATCGAACCATAGGTGCATCAAACCAACCGCAACGTCGCGGACGACCAGTAGATGCACCAAATTCACGCCCTCGGCTTTGAATGTGTTGTCCGATGCTATCAAATAGTTCGGTAGGAAAAGGACCAGCACCAACCCGAGTTGTATATGCTTTTGTTATTCCCAATAGATTATCAATGCGATTTAGACCGACACCAGTACCAGTACAAATACCGCCAACCGTCGGTGAAGAAGAAGTAACATATGGATACGTGCCAGAGTCAATATCCAATAAAGTTCCCTGGGCTCCTTCAAAGAGAATCTTTTTATTCTGTTCATACGCGCGATTGATATAATCAGAACCATTAATGCACATACTACTGTAAAGTAATGCATAGCGACAAAAGTCGTCATAGATTTTTTTGTCCGGTAATGGCTCTGCTTTGTATAATTCCATTAACAGAAAATTCTTTTGAGCAAGATTTCGTTTAAATTTCTCGGCAAAACTTGCTTCATCTCTTAAATCACCGAACCTAATACCGATGCGTGCGTATTTATCTTCATAACAAGGTCCGATCCCGCGAATTGTTGTGCCAATCTTTTTCTTGCCTAATGCTTCCTCGCGATACTGGTCAACTGCTTTATGATACGGGAAAATTAGATGGGTTTTTGTATCAATAAACAGCCGATTTTTAATATCAATGTTGAGATTTATTACTTGATTAATCTCTTGTTGTAATATCGTCAAATCAAGAACACAACCCCGACCGATAATACAAATCGATTTGGGATTAAGTATACCGGATGGGATTTGATGAAATACTAATTTCTGGTCACCTGAATAAATAGTGTGACCAGCATTCGGCCCGCCCGCATAACGAACAATAATATCAAAACCCTGAGCAATATAGTCAGTGATTTTACCCTTGCCCTCATCACCCCATTGTAAACCGATTAATGCGAGACTCGGCATTTACTCGATTGAAAGATTGGAAAATTTGAAGATTGAAAAATTAATCTTTAATCTTTTTATCGGTAATTTTCTAATTGACATTAGAAATGGTAGGTTAAAGAGAATTTATAGTTACCCTTAGGGCTTTGGGTATTGTAGTTGAAATCATAAATGAACTGGTCGTCACTAAAATCAAATTGGAATCCTTTGAACTGAACGCCAAAACCAAAACAGATACCTAAGCCACCGGCAAATTTTCCATGATCTTTCTTAAAAAGATAATCAGTGAGTGCAATATGTTCTTCTCGGTTATCTCGATTTACTCGAATACCCCCACGTTGACCAGAAATATCTTCAAAATAACCAACCCGCAGGCACAGTAAATCATAGAACCAAGTTTCGACTCCAACGCTCTTCCATGCTTCCCACAGTTCGTAATTAAGTTTTTGCCAGAAGCTTTTTTCTCCGCTGGGGTCATAAAACATACCAACCAAAACTTTTGTAATCTCTGGTGTTATATTTACCTTGACAGTTTTATTTTCGACTGGGGTATATTTTACCCCCAAACGCAACATTCTTGGCAACGGATCTGACTCCCCAGTTGAAGTATATGCAATATTCGGACCAAGATTAGACACCGATACCCCTAAGGTCAGATTGTTAAGTGGTTTGTACAACACTCCGCCATCTAATGCCCAACTTAAGCCAGTTCCTCCCGCATCGATTCCTAATTCTGGCATTGCTTTCCAAACCCAGTCTGGGACTAAAAATGAATAAATAAATTTTGCGCTAACGCCAACTCCTAATCGAGGATTAATCTTAAATCCATAACTACCGGAAATGGCGATGTCGAAAGTTGTGTATTCACCAAGATAGTTACCGCCCTCATCGGTTACTTCAGTTTTGCCGGTAGTCAAATAAATCACATTAAAACCAACCGTACCTTGATTTTTAATCGACCGACTGAATCCTAAATATTCATAATACATACCAGGATAAAGTTCGGGTAACCACGGTGAATGCATTACGGTCGCATAAGTACTATTCAAAAATGCTAATCCGCCGACATTATAATAAGGAGCTGATGCATCATCCGCAATTGCCGAGAAAGCACCCGCTAAACTCGTCGGTCGTGCACCGGGCCATATCATCAAAAATACGGCACCAGGATATTCACTCGCCGAAGTAAAAGTAACTAAAGCTAAAAGTGAAATTATTACCCCGGTTAGAAACTTGGTGTTCTTGGGAATTCGCTTAACACCGTTAGAACTGTTATTTTCTAACTGGGTTAGCCCAAGTGTTTTGAATCTTTTCACTGAGGCCTCCTAAAAGCCAATAGCGAGTAAAACACTATCAGCGATACTTTTCATATTGATATAAAATTATAGAATATTATATTAATTTAGTCAAGTTATTGAGAACTTATCGTTCTGCTTCGTGAGCCGGTTGATAGGCAACTGAGAATCGGTCGACTGCGGTCTGATAAATTGACGCTACCGACAAATAACCAAATCCCATAGTATACAAAAATAGAAATGGGAATAAAGTGAATTGCGATTCAATTAAGGCATAGGTTGTTGTTGCGAGTAAATACATTGTTAATGCAAGTTCAATAAAACTCATTGGCGAAACTTTTTCCACATATTTCTTAGTCTGAATTCGGTCTTTTTTAGATACGATTTTAAACTTAGGGGTGCGGGTAAACTCGCTAGGTTTTTTACTTAAACCTTGTAAAATTGCCCAGGTGTTGGATAAACTTAAAGACATAAAACCACCAATCAGGAATATCGGCACAAAACTATAAGAAATTCGCTCCAACCACGATTTTGATTTCTTCCTTCTTTTTTGATCTAAATTCTTTTGAGTTATCGCATACAGAATCGGATACGGCACTACCGCGACGGTAAATACCGAAAGCATTAGAAAATACCAGTGTAAAGTTTGTGGATTTTTAATTTTAATTATCAAAATTGGTAAAGAAAGCACAACTAACCCAAGCATTAAAGGAAAAACCATATTGTTAGTCAAATGCACGATACCTTCATATTTCACTTTCAATGGTAATTTTGACTTGATTACCGTCTTCAAGAGTTTGCGTGCTGTCTCAAAAGCACCCTTTGTCCAACGATACTGTTGTGAGCGGAAGCCGTTAAAGTCGACCGGGACCTCACCTGGAACAACCATATCACGGACAAAAACAATTTTCCAATTTTTCAGTTGCGCTCGATAAGAAAGGTCTAAATCTTCGGTCAAGGTGTCCGATTCCCAACCACCCGCATCATAAATTGCTTCTTTGCGCCAAATACCACAAGTTCCATTAAAGTTAATAAAGTATCCGTTATCCGAACGAATTTTCTGCTCGATATAAAAATGCCCGTCCAATGCAACTGCCTGTCCTAAAGTTAAAAATGAGTAGTCTTTATTCAAATGTCCCCACCGAGTTTGAACCGCACCGACCTTTTCTTTACTTGAGAAATAAGGGATTGTTACTTTTAAGAATCGCCTTGGCACGATAAAGTCAGCATCAAAGATTGCGACAAATTCGCCTTTTGCTTTGGCTAGACCATCTTGCAGGGCACCAGCTTTATAACCATGTCGATTTTTCCGATGTAAAATTTTAATATCAAAATCTTGTTCGCGATATTTTTCAACGATGCGACTAACGATAAAAGTTGTCTCGTCAGTTGAATCATCTAAAACTTGAATTTCCAATTTACCTTTTGGGTAATCAAGTGCACATACGGACGTTATTAACCTTTCCGCAACATATTTCTCGTTAAAGAATGGTAGTTGAACTGTAACCATTGGATAATCTTTAAAATTTCTAATCTGTTTGGGTTTTGCTCTGCCGGCATGTTCGGTTCGTTTATCTTTCAGGTAATAGAAAAGCATCAAATAAGCATGCGTTGAATAAAATCCAAGCAGTAAAATTAAGACAAAGTAAATTACTAAGATTATCGTTTCCATTACTTACCGCTCTCTATATTAATTACCCTGAGCGGTACCGTAAGCGTTCCACCCATAATAATTGCTATCGTATTCATAATTTCATTCCTATTGGTTAAAACCTGAGTATATAGCTTATCAAAAAAGTTCATTTTGTCAATATTAAACGTTCCTAGTAAGGTTGTATCAAGAAAAGCGCTAAACGAATTTTTAGTATTCGGCAGGCTCAAATATAAGTTTATTTTTCCAATACCTGAGTGATTTAATGTGACCTCTAATTTGGGATAGGGTTCGAAGTCCGCTATCCTGATATCATCTATATCGGACTTGGATAGCAATGGGGTAGATTCGCCAATCGGATAAATTAATAAATTTCCGGTTGAAGTAAGAAGTCCTTTCTGCAATCGATAGTCGGCATTACTTGATAACATTTCCAGGTCAATCATAAAAAATGTGGTTTTTGCCTGGTTCTTGATTTTTAATCGAAAGTTCTCTCCTGCTACCAATAACCTTCTATTTAGTATATCCTTAACTAAATTAATTTGCGATTTCGATAATTGCTTTTTCGTCGCGAGTGTAAACTTAGTGGCGGTAAGAAATGGGAATTTTATCGTTTTTGTTTTGTTATAACGAGAAAATTCGATTTTCCATGAAATTTTCTGAGTACTGTCTTGCGCCAAGATTTTCACTGGCAACAATGTTTTTTTATCAATTGTTAGATTGGCATAAAGTTTACGAGTGAAGGTTGGATCAAGAAACGACAAAGTGGGAATAAATTTATAAATGTAAGTTTGTTCATTCTCATTAATCAATTGAAAATTAGCGATTGTTATTGCTCGCTCAATAACAGGAAAAATATCCGACTCCTCACCTCTCGGCATTACTTCCCATTTCTTGTTTTTTGCCGATAGTTGGTATTGAAAATCGCCGCGCGCTTTGACTTTTATATTGACTTTCTTGTTTTTCAAAATAGTCACACCTTCTCGTTCTTCTTGATTAGGATAAACCACATGACCTTTAAATTTACCCGCGATGTTATGAGGTAAATCACTCTTGAACTCGTAATTATAATAAAACGATGATTGGTTTCTTAAATTTGCGAAGGCGATATTTGGTATTGAATCAAGAGATATCGCTTGGGAAGTTACAAAAAAAATAAAATAAGAAATAAAGAACAAAATACAATGGGTAACGCGCAACTTTCTAAAAGTCGGTACCAATTCCAAAATAAAACTTCCAATCTTTATTTACAGTTGCTGATAATGGTTTCGCAAAATCAAACTTCAGCAAGAAATAGGACAGTTGTATTCTTACCCCGACACCAACTCCGATTTTCAAATCTTTAAATCCTTCACCTTTTTTATAAAGGACGGTCAAATCATTAAATGCTGTCGCTGCATCTAAAAAAGTCACACCGCGAATATTTGATAATTCAAACGGAATCGGATAAGCAATTTTCAAGCGGTCAATTAAAGGGTGTCGTAATTCCAAACTTGCGAGTGCCATTTTTGAGCCGGGATTATCATAAAACTCATTATAATCATAGCCTCGTACGTACTCGCCGCCGATTGAGAATAGCTCCGGGTCACGTCCAAAACTACTAACCCCATAAAGCCATGTCGCAAAGCTGTAACGTTTTGATATTTTAATATAATTACGAAAATCTAAATAAGATGTGTAGAATTTGCGACTGGAAAAAGGCACTGCTTGATATGATTCTAATCGCATCCGAACACCTTTATATGCGCCCCATTCATTCCAGACCGTATTATCGAAAACAAATGCTTCATCAAGGAGGTATATTTGTTCCCGATAAGCTGGCCTCATACGCCAAATATCGTCGGAGGCTCTTTGATAAATTTCATTGTAACTTAAATATCCGATCGTGCCGAATTCAAATCGAGTAAACTTGTCTAGCGGGTAAGAACTCAAAACACCTAATCCCCGATTACGACGCAAGTGAATGTAATTGGAATAAACTGCCGGGTATTCAAAATATTGAAATAGCACTAATGCCCAATCAGTTCGTTTTGGCAAATACCAGTAGTTAAATAATATTTCGGAATTAGAAATATCTTGATAAAGGTCGGTGACTAAATAAAACCGATGATTGCCTAAAGCATCACTCAACGAAATCTCAAGCTGTCCAGAAATACCAACGCCGCCAGTAGCATATGATGCTTGTCCGATTGCATAATCGGGTGTTAAAGAAAATTTATATGGGTTTATCTTATTCTGGTCTATTCCGACCGGTTCATATTTCTGCCCTTCTTCACGTGCGATTGACAATGATTCTGATGTCAAACTTGGAATTTTCGTTAACGGTTCATCAATTATGCCAACATCCCATCCTAAATTATTGTAATAGGAGAAAACTAATTTATCATCCTGGTTTGATAATGACGGATAATAAACTCCGCCCGAAAAATTTGTCTGTTTTACTGTCTTTTTTTGTAACAGTGAATAAATATAAATGTTATATGACGAATCAGCTGCGACAAAAATTAGATTGCTATCCGAAGTGAAGGTGGGTTTTGATAAGTACTGACTCCGTGGAACCTCCAAAATATATTCTATTGGCACTGCATGTGAAATAACATTTGTTACATTCGACGATTGTGGTTCTATTTGAATTTTAAATATTGCATAAGCACCGGGTTGCCATGAATTAAAATCCGGTCGGTCTGAAATGAAAGCAATCTCTTTTCCGTCGGGTGAAAAAGTTGGGTCTTGGTCTTCATAATAATCATATGTCACGCGAGTTAATGCACCATCTTTTAATTCTGCCATATAAACGTCAGAATAACCATTCTTAAGCCCAATAAAACATACTCGTTTATTATCAGGAGAAATACTGGGCGAATAGATTCCGTCAAGATTATAAATTAACCGCTTCTTAATTTTCCCGGAAGGATAATCTATCATGACAATATTATCTTTGCCCTGGCTTTTGACAACAAAAACAATGAACCGCTCATCAGTTGACCATGAAATCCCGCTTTTTAAAATATGCACCGATTCAAAGCCACCACTTCGTTCACCTTTTACTAAATGTCTTATTACTTTGCCATCAATCGCGGAAATTACATAAATATCAGCATAGCCGTTTCGGTCGGAAATAAATGCGATCTTTGTCCCGGATGGTGATATTGCCGTTGCCGTATTATAAATCGAACCGTCCTTATTATGATCAGTTAAAAGTCTACCGATTTTTGAAAAGTTGTCTTTCTTGGTAATCTGTGGCCAGTATTTTACTTTCAGATTTTCTTCGAACTTTTTACTGAAATCGGAAACTGACATACCAAAACTCGCTTTAAATGCTGATTCAAGATTGCGTTTGTTCTTTAATAAATGCATAAATTCAAATACCTTTTTTCGGTCGTAAGTATTGGCGACGTATCGGAAAAATGCTTCGCCGACCCGATAATTAAGATAGCCCATTTCATCCGACATTTGGTCGAGTGGCACGAATTTATTATTCAGTACCAAATCCCGTAAGAAAATCTCAGAACTAATCTCACCCTGTGCTTCCTGAGAGATAAATTCAGAAAATCCTTCACTTACCCACAGCGGTATTTGAAATTCGCTAACCAGTGTTAATAGCGATGCTAGTTGTGAATGATAAAACATTTCAAACTCAAAAATATGAGTGATTTCGTGTTCAATCACATGCTTAAAGTCTTTATAAGAACCATCAAATGGTAATACCACACGATTCTTAAACAATTCGGAAAATCCCCCGACCGATTCTTCGATAATATCTAATATGATATTAGTCTGTTCGAATTGATTGGGCGAGTTGTAAATAATAATCGGAATCTTTTCTTTTATTTCGATTTGCAAATCAGATGCCATTTGCTTAAAAAACTCCTCTGCGTATTTACTGGCAAACTCAACCAGGTTCTCGCCGCCGTCATAAAAATAGATTGTAAAATGGTCGGTCTCTAGGGTCTTAAAATGAAAATCCTGATACTGGACTTTATTTTTCTCAAAATAATTCTGAGCCGATGCTATTTGGCATACAGCAAGTATAACAAAAATTAGGATGAAAATTGTCCAACTTCTTGATAAATTCATATCTTTTAGACCAAATTTATTTGACAATGATTCCTGGTAATCGGTATGTTCCTCGCCAGTATTGAATCGAGTTTTCAACATTATATTCTTCTGCGATTCTACCATTTACAATTTCACCAATAAACCAGGTCCGGTCACCTGAAATTATTTCTTGCACAACTTTACATTCGATATTAACCGGACATTCTTTAATACTAACTGTCTTTACTGATAATGATAGCTCTTTAGTTAATCCAGTTTCTTTGAACTTATTAACATTACGTCCAGATTTCGCGCCACAGAACATCGTTTCTTTTAATAAATCTTTAGTCGGTATATTCACGACAAATTCTTTTACTTGTTTTATTAGACTATAAGAATATCGCTCGGGTTTAATGCCGATACCAAGCAACGGTGGCGAAAATGAAAAAATGTGGATTAATGTCACGGTGACAATATTTTCTTCGACCGTAATTAATACGGTCGGAAAACTTGCAAACGTTGAGAATAATTTAGCTGAATCTGTAATATTTACCTTCATTAACAATATTATCCAATAAAATATCGTTCGTCAAGAAACAATTTACCTAAACACTATTATGTTGACTAAATATTATTATGTCTTATAATTTATATAAAGGCGTCTCTGGGGTTTTCCTTCCTTAGTATCCCATATTCCCTTCATAAAACCTCCTTTTCCCTGGGGACGCTTTTATTATTATGGTTCGTTCAGATGAAACTTGACTTTTGATAATTTCTTAATAATAATGTTTAACTATGCCAAAATCATTTGATACCGAATTTATTGACCTTAAATATGTCGATATCATTGGAAAATTGCGGCACCTTACCTTTCCGATATCATATTGGAAAACGGCAAAAAGAACTGGTGCCGGTTTTGATAGTTCTTCGCTGAAAGGTTTTAAAAAGACCGAAAAAAGCGATATGATCTTATTGCCGGATGAAAGTAATAAATTTGTCGATCCATTCTACACAGAAAAAACATCATCTTTATTTGCTAAGATGTATTACAATGACCGAATCACTCGCTATGAACGTGACCCGCGTTATATCTTAGAAAAAGTAACCGATTTAGTGAAGAATGAATTGAAAGTTGATAAAATTCTTTTCTTGCCCGAATTAGAGTTTTATGTTTTTTCGAAGTACAAATTCACCAATACCAGAACCAATATTTGCGTAAAGTTAGAATCCGATGAAAAAGCATCGACTATCTCTGGAGCTTATCATCAAGCACCGCCCGCCGACCGGTACTCCGAGCATCGGCACAAATTAGTTAACCTATTTAAGAAATGCGGCATAGATGTAAAATACCATCACCATGAAGGTGGTGAATTTGGTCAATTAGAAATAGAAACAACTTTTACTGATGCGCTAAAAACCGCGGATAATATTATCATTGCCAAATATATAATAAAAAACTATTTTGAGCAACAAGGCAAGTTCGCTACTTTTATGCCCAAGCCACTGAAAAATAAACCGGGTTCTGGTATGCATTTTCATCATATTTTGGAAAAAAATGGTCGGTCTATTTTTAAAAGTAAGGATGAAAAACTATCACTAATTGGTGAGCAATATGTCAATGGAATTTTGTCTCATCTCGCTACATTATCAGCATTTACCAATCCGACTACCAATTCATACAAAAGATTGACCGGAGGTTTTGAAACTCCCAAAACCGCGTCAATCGGTTTGGCTGATCGAACTTCAGCAATAAGAATTCCTGGTTATGCTAAAGATACAATGGTTATTGAATATCGTGTTGGTGATGGTATGTGCAATCCCTATTTAGCATTATCTGCTTTGTTATTAGCCGGGCTCGACGGAATAAAAAATAAAGGGAAATTAAAATTAGGTAAAGTACCAACTTCTTTAATATCAGCGATTAATGCCTTAAAAGAAGACCAAAAATTTCTTACCCCTGGCCACATTTTTCCCCAAGAGCTTATAGATTTTTGGATCGAGGCAAAAACTAAGGAAGATCAAGAAATTAACAATGCCCCCAACCCCTTAGAATTCCTATATTATTTCGATATTTAGTATTGTTTTTCCAAAATTTACAACCTTTTGATTTTTCGATAGTTAATAAAATTACCTCTTGACATTTTTTTTATTTTATTACAATTCAATTAGTTGGGGACGTAATACGTAATTGTCCAAAAAAATACCCTATACCCCATTTTCTCCCCACCAAAAATCCAATACGGTATTACGCCCCCTTCTTTTTTGTTAAGTATAACACAATGATTCATATTTATTAATCAATTTACTCTTGACAAATATATTTCTTTAATTATATTTTATATAGTTGGGGGAAGTATGAAGAACATTCATAATTGTATCAGAGTTAAGCGAGGTTAGTATGGGAAAATTCGTTAAATTGTTAATCTTTAATCTTCTAATCTTTAACCTTTCCATTGTATTTGCGATTGGTCGAACCGAAGTGGTTGGTTATACCAAACTCGAACAATTATGTGGTGTAGTGTATACATATTGTCGTGTTGACCAGCAAAGACATAATATCCATGTTTATTGGATGTGGCAAGACGAAGTTTCTGCCAATCGAAATCAGCGGTATAATTTTTACGATTATTCAACTCATTCTTGGGCTTGGACAGATACGGGGAAAAAAGTTTTTCCAATTAGAAGCGGTTATGGAAGTATGGATTATGACCCAATCACTGGTTGTGGTGTCGCTTCCACTCAACACACTGGAAGCAGTGGTGTTTATGTTGAACTTGCTCGAGACCAAGCTCTAGGCGCTGGTCTTTTTCAGTATTCGTTAATGCCAGTCGGTTTTGAATGGCCTATTGTCGCGGTAACTCATAACCAAGCGATTCATATTGCGGCAATAAGCCAGTTAGATGGCGATTCGTTATGGTATGTTAGAAATTATCCTTTTGGCACCTGGGGAACACCAATACGAATGGCGAACTGGGGGAATGACCCGATGTTTCCTTCACAAGTCATTAATGCTTCCAAAAATTCCAATAAAGTAATTATTTCCTGGGAAGACAACGGGACTCGACCTGAAATAGGTTATTATCGTTTATCAAATGATGGTGGAGTGAATTGGCAACCACAAGTACAACTTCCATTTCCACCCGCATTTAGTGGTGAAACATTACCTTCATTTATGATTGCCGGGCTATATCCGATGTTTGACAATAATGACAACTTACATATCGTTTCTCAAGTTGGACCTCAAATCGGTACTAACCAACCTATGTGGCCTGCTGAAATATGGCACTATTCACCAGTTAATAATCCGGTTTGGAGTAGAATTGCACGTCGTGGTGCCGACACGATTGGTGGTTCTGCGCCTTTTCCGGTTGGTTATAATGCTATTGCTGCCTGTCGTGCTTCAATTATTCAAAATCCTGCTAATAATAATCTCTATGTGAGTTGGGAAGCATTCGATTCTCTTAATTATGAACCATTAACTGGTTTGCTTCGAGCCGATATCTGGATTAGTGAGTCGCGCAATAATGGATTGACCTGGCAGACTCCGTTGCGTATTACCACGCCCAATACAACTTCCAAACGCTATCCTTGTGTGGGAGGGATTGTTGATGACTCATTGGTTCTTGCTTACATGATTGATTCCATCGCTGGATTTTGGATTATGTCCCAAGGCAGAGAAACCTGGAATCCGATTGTCGTTCATCGAATTCCAATTCCGCTTAACGGTGTTGAAGACCAACCAGCTTTTGTCAGTAACCATCCAATTCTTATTGCTGAACCTAATCCATTCATATTTCACACCGCTATCCGCTATTCACTTCCCGCACAAAGCAAAGTATCGCTCGAAATATTCGATGCATCTGGAAGATTGGTAAAAACTTTATTTAATGAGTTAAAGCGTTCTGGAGTTTATACTACGACTTGGAACGGAATAAATTATAAAGATGCTGAAGTAAAATCTGGTGTTTACTTTTTCACACTCAAAACCTCAAACAAATCAATAACAAATAAAATAATAAAAACAAAATAAAGAGGAGTGTTTATGCGTAAAATAAATATATTAATATTTTCACTATTTATCATAAGTTATGCCCAGATTGGCAGAGTTTCAACGGCTG
>Ga0315274_10012257_pt1 | contig 12240 bp, 22 predicted proteins | sample YL17G02_20_MG_FD_203700 | JGI IMG/M metagenome (GOLD analysis project Ga0315274, IMG submission 203700) | Sediment microbial communities from Yellowstone Lake, YNP, Wyoming, USA - YL17G02_20 | ecosystem: Environmental > Aquatic > Freshwater > Lake > Sediment | place: USA: Wyoming | collected... | reverse complement strand
TCTGTACTGAAAATGGTCTCATAAACCTCAATCTCAACAAACGCCGCATTACCACTCAACGTATCAGCAGCTGACCAAACCCGCACATACTGACCATTGAAATTCGGAATCGTGAAAGACCTACCCTCCGCCGACTCAATATACTCACCATCTGTCCCAGCACCCTGACCCGCACTGTTATCAACATCATTGTTGAAAATAGTAAACCAATCAGTCCCATTTTCCGATATCTGAACAATGCGATCATGATACGCACGATTCTTGTGAAACAAACCCCAAACCTTTACCTTATTCAGAGTCTTAATGTCACCCAAATCAATCATAACCGAACACGGACTAACCGTCCCCATATCACACCACGAATTGAAATCACCATTCGTGATCTTCGCTAACTCCGTCGGTGATACAGGCTCAGACGACGTCGGCGGTATATGTACCGCCTGATTAACTGGATTCGCATACGTCTTTGTTAACCGCAACACACCATTACGCACCTCAGTCGTCGCAGGATTATAATCATACAAACTCGTACGATCAAAATTAAACTGCTTTTCCATCTTTTACTTCGCCTCCATGTACTTTGTATAACCACACTCCACCAAATAAGAAGCCGTTTCTTTTGGCAAATACTCCGAAATACCACGACCATCTAACCTGACCGGATTAGGCTTTAAACCACTCTTGACCACTACTAAAGTATTGGTAAACGCAGGCTTCTCAGGATTCTTCGGCGAACGCGGTGACTCAACACGATAAGTCCAATCACGAGGCGTTCCACCAGATGACGCCTTGACAACATGAACCGTCTTCTGATCCTCAATGCCCATTTGACAATCCACATCCTCCTTCATCATCTGCTCAGACGCCGCACGCTCCGCCTCCTCCAACGACATACCCTGCTTCCTATACTTCTTAATCAAATCGGCACGACGCTTTACCGACGCTTCACTATCAGCACAAGTAACCACAGCATCCTCCGACACTACACTTGAAGTAGATAACATAAACGCCTCCTAAGAATACCAACCACCCGTATGGCCAACATTCATAATTCGCACATGACGCTTCGGTATCTTCGTCGCTAACGCACCTACTAACATAATCAAAAATGGATACATCGCCGTCTCAGTCGGATACAAAGTGAACTCCATCAAAGGCAGAAACTGTAACCATTCTAACGCCTGATACATCGGGTCAGTAGTCAACACATAAATGTCACTCGTATCAGGCAACACAGCATTCTGATCCAAACCATTCGTGGCAGCCGCAGCCGTCGGATCACCTATCCAGGGAAAACGACCGATCAACTTATAACCCGTCAAAACCGTCCCAGGATCAACATCCTTCTCACTGCGATATATACGATAACCCGTAGGCATCGAACCCGCACCACTGCAAACCGCAATACTGAAAGTAACAACCTCACCAGCTGCCACAGCAGTCACCGCAGAATACACAGGATCAGACTCACCATACTTATTCTCACTTGTTACCATATAACGATACGAACCGTTATCCACACCAGTTATAAACAACGACACAACAGGGGGCGTCGGCGCACCCGCAGTCGGCGTAACCGCACCCGGAATCATAGGCTTTAACAAGGGCATCGTCGAAGTAATCGAAATTCCCCGCTCACGCAGAAAAACATCATCAATTAACTCCAACATACCAAACGGCGTACTCCAATTATTCGTGAACAACGCCCCAGTAGCCGTATCCGCCTGATTTGGCTGCAGAATCGGAAACCGCACACGCTCCCGAATCAACTTTTGAATGTCCTGCATAACCGTCAAAGACATATACGCAGCATCCGCCTTCCCAAAAGCATCACGAATCAACCGAGCCGCTGTAGTTAACGAATACTCGCCAACTAACGTACTATCATCAATTGCCTTCCCACGCAAATCGATGACTTGCTCAGCTACATCACCAGGCGACCCAGTCAACAGATTGTAATTACCTGGAATAGACTTCTGCAAACCATCAAACTCCGCAGGAACAACCAACGAATCACCCACAAACAGATTCTTCTCCAACCGACGCAACAAAGTTAACGTCCCCGCCAACTTCTCTGATGCCTTCGCATCATCAATCGCCTGAGACGCTAACATATGCAACGTCACAGCACGCTTAGTTTGTAGAGTCTTCATTGGCACAGTGATGCGCTTCAAATCCTGATCGGTTTCCATACCCGACCCACCTTCCTCAGCAACACCACCAAAATCCGCACCCACCTCATCACGACGAGTGAACTCATGCACAGTCGCAGTGGCATTACGCATCTTCATCCGCTTATACAACTTCGCCTCATCCTGCGAAAAAACCGCATTAATCAACGTCATCTCTAAGTCTTGAATCTGTAACGCACGACCACCAATAAACGTCGCCGAATCCGTCCCCGTACCCGCATACAAGGCTTTACGCAACTCACCTAAAGTACCTAATTCCGTATCACTAATATCTACAAAATTGAGCATCCCATCACTATACATTTTTGCCTCCTTATTTGCCTGCAGCCGCTCCAGCTGCATACACCATATGTTCAATATTCCGCGGCACCGTCCCAGTTAAATTGATACATTCCTCAATCTTTGGTATCTCCATGATATCAATCTTACCTGACTTACACAACTCCGTTACACGCTGCTTTACCTGCGACTTCGTCATGTTCTTCTTCGCAAACGGCATACCCGACGCTGTCCGCACTACACCCCGCAAAGGCAACGGCGTACTAGCTACAGTATCTACCTCATTTACTAACTGCTTAATAACACGAGAATTAACCTCACTATACGAACCCAACGCCTTTTGCAACCGTAACTGCTTACCTTCCACACGCCTAATCCGAAGCGTCGCACTCTTGGTTAGCAAATTCATCTTCGCATCAACGTGCTTGTCCATCGCCAAAACCAAAGCAGCCAAATAACGACGAGTATCAGGATTCTTGATCGACTTTAACAAAGATAAAATGTACCCCGAAGACTTGGTAACGCCACGACGAGCCTTGGCAACTTCTTTCTCCAAATCCTCATCTTCAGTCTCATCCGCCTTACCCATCATACCAGGTATTTCATCTTCATCCTCATCATCCTGCTCAACGGCGACTTCAAATTCTGGATCAGCTTTACCAGCTTCATCCTCATTCTCATCGATACCAGAAACAAGCTTCCGCAACTCTTCGTCATCGCTCCCAGGCTCTTCATCACCCGCTAAAGCCTTAATCTCCTCTTCCAACGACATATCCTCATCTCGATCTTCTTGATCGTCAGCGTCACCAAAAGGATTATCAGCTTTTAATTCTGGTAAACTACTACCAGGAACAGCAGCAGAACCATGAGCCTTTCGGGCAGCAGCTTCCCACTTGCTGTCCTTTTCAACCCTGATCTTCGCCACTTCTTTTGTGCTCTCCCCATCAGTCGTGGGGGACACACTTTTACCCAAGGCACTTTTCAAAAGCATTTGGCCCTTGTCAACTGCCTTTTTTAGAATTTCCAATTTCATCCTGCGCCTCCTTCTTTGATCGCAAAATCGTAAAATCTAATACATATGACAACCTTGTCTCCAAATTAGACAAAGTCTTAATAATATTACGCGCTTCTAACTTCGTGTGACACAAAGCATTCAAATACCCTAACAACTGATCACAATCCTTAATCTTACCCGACCGTACACGATCTAAAATTAAACTCAAACTATCATGATGCTCATTCGGCTTATCCTTGAGTGTGTCCCGATCGTTACGCACCCAATCATGCACAATATCATCATAATCTAAATCAGCCTTCGGCTGCTCTATCTCAACTTGCAAACCACGCTGCTTTAAATCCAGCGCTTTAGTAAAACTCTTTGTGAATACCTTAAAAGGCGTCTCTGACGCAGCTACCAAAGAATCATTCACAGGCTTAATCGTAAATGCTACCTCGTCCCATTGCACATCTGTGATCGCATCACCACGCCGATCCATTACCTGACCACCAATCGACGCTCGCACCTTCGTCGACCCTGCCCGAATCAACTTATAAAGCGAATCCGCATATTCATTTTCATCATACAACCACCCCTTCACATATGTATGTCCCTCGTCAGTAAACTTCACATCCAGCGGTTCACCCACAATATACTTGGGGTCTTTCTCAAGCTTGTGCAAATGATCATAAGAAAGTACACCATTAGTCAAAAAATGATCTCTGGACGCTAACAACGCCTGCTGCATTACCACATCACCCTCAGCATCAACCGACTCATTCGACGCCTCGATGTAAACAACACGTTTACCATTTTCCTCACCCGCCTTAAAAATGTAGGGCAGTCGCACTTTTACACGATTATCTCTAATAATTAGCCTATCATCGTTCATAACAAGCCCGCCTCCATCCGTTTAAGCTGAGTATAATAATTGGGCATTTCAGCTAAATGATCAAGTGCTATCTTCTTTGCTACTACCCGATTTGGCGTATGTTCTAATTCCACATTTATGCCAGTAATTAGCTCAGATTTATCAACATCAGCATCTGTTACGCCCTTCTCCCGCGCACGTCCAACAGACAAAATATCAGATAAAAGGCCATAAATCGCCGTCTCAACTTGATCTGGCGGAATACCTATATCCTCAGCAAACGCATGCACCTGCGCATCATTCGGGTACGGCGTATCCAAAAACAAATTGATCAACTTATCCTGCAAGTCCAACATTACCACTTCCACACAAATAAAAGCACAAGTACAGCCACACAAGACAAAAAAGCCAATAAAAACCACGGATTAATCAAAACGTCACACATTCAGCGATCCTCCTCGCATCTTCTGATCTAACCAAGTCACACACGGGGATCGTACCGGCACAACCAATGCGGCGTTCATAATAATCATAATAATGCGGGAATAACGGAGGTGTGTGATGCCCGCTAACAACAGGCACCACACACAGTAAGTACCCTTCACCATCATCCGAAAATGCCGTTACGGCTTCAGGCCGCCCTGTACACAATACCAAATCACACACATCCCGCAGCTTTTTAAGCGCTGCCCAATTAGCCACAATGTACGATTCAGAATGCGGCCATTCCTGAGCAAAAAGAGTCATAAAAGCCGTAGGTACCTTTAACCCTCCAGAATGCAAATTATACATTATAGGCATGCCCGTCCCATAGTAATTATGCTCCTTTCTTCCTAGGAGGATGCCACACTGTCCAGAAACAATTACAGTGCGGATGCTGCGCTGACATAGAAAGCCACCAATCTTTGCGCTTACGTCCCACATTGTTCTTCCCGGGCCAAATCACAAAATCGGTATATTCATCAACAACTTCGTCACCATTTGCAGGCGGCTCTTCCAAGACTAGCACAGGCACACGGTGCCACTCCTGACACCAATCACATGCACCAGGTAAATTATTAAGTTCCATATACGTTTTCTCAACGCCCGCTTCCTTGTTCAGATCAAGCGTTGACATTATCTGCCCGTAGTTGTGCGATGACACAAGCTCATAGGCAGCGATACGTCTCATGTCCCTGTTCACATCAGAAAATGAATTAAAAAGAGTGTTCGCTAACTGATGTTCTGTGTTGCCGTTCACGACGGCGTTTGCGACCTCTTGTTGAATAGATGTAACTAATTGTGGTGCAATGTTTTTAATATACCGTCCGGCGCTAGCGTGTGCGAATTCAAGTGTTCGTGCTTCGAGTGGGTCGAGGTCTTTGGGTTTCTTTCCGTCTGCGTATTGGTTAAAAATGCGTGTGGTTTGTGTAGAGTCGATCATGTCTTCTATGTTTTTAGTTTTCGCTGTTTTGCCTGTGTGTTCGAGTTTTGCGAGTAGTTTTCCCATAACAAATGCGAGTGATATAGCGGGGTCGATAATGTAGTTAGCTGCTTCTTTAAGGAAGTTAGCGATTGAGTTTTCGAATTTGTTCCATTGAGTTTCTGATATTGGTTTTTTGCGCCAGATTCGCCATGGGTGTTTGAATATAAGTTTTTTTTGTTTAAGGTAGTCCTTAATTTTGTCCGTAAAGATAGATTTTTGTAGGTGGAGGTTTGTGTGTGGTAGTTGTAGTCCTGTAAGTGTGTCTTGTAGTATTAGGTCAAATATGTATGTGTATCCGTCGATAAAGATGTCGACGGCTTGTGTGAGGTATTTGTAGTTGTATGTAAATTTGTTGGTATAATTGGTATCTGTGGGGGGAGTGATCAGTTTTTTAGTTTTAATAATCAGTGTGGGTTTATGGTTGTAAGTTAGTTGGGTATTGTGATTGTGCATTTTGCAGCGCTTCCGTCTACGATTTTGTTAGGTTCGTGTGGTTTTTTAGTTGGGTATATTTTGTATATGATAGTATTAGCGAGTAGGTCTTCGGATACTAGTTCGACGTAAAATTCGTTGTAGTTGTCGAATATGTTGCGGAGTAAGTCAGCGTTACTATCAGTTCCTGTTAAGTGGATTTCGTAGGTATTAGTCTTAGTATTGTATATAAATTCGTATGTGCTCATCTGTTGTCGATCCTTTTAATTTTGGTAACACCGTGTACGTAAAATGTTTCAAAAATTTTGTAATTTTTTAAAAAAAATGTATTTGTTTGGGTGGGTAAGGGATATAGAAAAAAAGAAAAATATGATTTTTCTGGGGGGAGTTGGTAGAAGTCGGTGTGGGTGGTGGTATCGTTAGTTTCTGGTGAAAAAGATAACATCAGCAAAAATCTTTTTATTGGCCTATTTGTTTGTGTGTGCGATAGTTGCGCAAAAGTGTAAAAGATTGGGTACAAAATTAATAGGAGTGCATAGGGAAAAAAAGTAGCAAATATAGCGTATAATGCCTCTTATTTGGTTTAGGTAAGGGAAAACAGGGTGTAGTATAGGTTAAAAGCCTTGTTAGGAGGGTGATGTGGGCATAATAGGAAAGAATTCAAAAAATGTGCTCGTATACGTGAGGAGAATACGTTATTTATTTTCTTTTTCGTCATCTTTTGCGCATTACCTGTGTGGCCCTATATATATATATATATATATATTTAGAACTATTCTAGTTGTTGTTGTATATAGGGGGGCCTAGAGCTTGGGTAGTCCTTTATTAGAAAAAGTGAAAAAGATTTGTGAAAAAGGTGTGGGTGTGTAATAGTTTCCACACAGCGTTTTAGTTTTTGATTGTTTTGTTAGTGGATTGGTGTGGTTTTTGTTGGTTTTGTTTATTTTTATGATGTTGTTGTGTTTTTGGGTGTGTGGGGTTTTTTCCGATGTTAAAAAAAATTAAAGATTTTTGATTGTTTTATCGATATGTGTGTTAGATTGTTTAGAACATTAAAAAAAGCGGGTTAAAAAGCCCGAAAGGAGTTTTAAAATGGAAAAAAGATGTTTATCGGGTGATTTTCGGGAGTTGATACCTGTGGGTATCAAGGAGTGTGTGGTGTTGTGCCCCTCTGTTGTTTTATTTTTGGTTAGAAGATAGTTTTTGGCGTATATATTAAGTATAGGAAAATGCTCAGTGGCAGGTATTGTATATGAAAAACAATGAAGTCGATGCGGTGAAGGAGTAGACGATGAAGATAATAAAAAAATTATTTGATTGGTGGTTTGGGCCTCCGAAATGGTATCTTAAACAACAACAAGATGAGAGGCAAAATCGGCCTAAGAATCAGGTGCTATCTCCGGAGGAAGTTGGATTAGTGCCATATCTTTTGGTCACACAAGATAAAGATACCGCTGATGCGGGAAAGGAGTAGACGCTGGAAGAAAGAATACCTGAAAGAGCATCTTTTATTATGGCGCGCGAGCTGATTGCTAAAATAGAGGACGCAGAAAAAACATCCGCAACGGTGGAGGAAATAAGTAAGATTGTAAGCGTAGGATTAGCTGATGTAATACATTATTACTTACTACTAATAACGCAATATGCAAAAAATGAAAGTGGAGAATTTGAACCCGTTGCTAAAAAGATATTTAAAGATATTTGTCCAAGGTGGTTGAGTTTTTGTGGAGACATTAATACTTATGGCAAAAATAAGTACGGGAATGATCTTGTCAAAATATCTGCGCTAGCAGATGCCTTTAATCATATTTTAACAAGGCTAGGAGTATAAGAGGGATACAATGAAAAAATATTGTTGTGATTGTTGCGAAAAAGAATTGTTGTTGAGTAAGAGGATATTTATGTTTCTTTTTAAGGGTAAGGTATATGCTGAGTTCTGTTCAGAATGTTATACAATCTACAGAAAAATCAAAGATATAATTGATAAACATACCGTTGATAAGGAGTAGACGATGAAAGATAACGTATTTATCTCTGAATGGGGGCCACTAAATCAAGATAAATTGGGCGGGATATTGTCAGCAAAATATACTAAAAAAGAGGTAATAGAAGCGAGATACAATGCCATCGAAATCTTACAACTATGGGAAGAAGAACTATATAAATCTTACAGAGAAACATTGGAAAAATATCGAATACAGAATTTCGATCCTTTTCCTGTAGGTATCCCTTCGGGTGTTATCGCGAAAATAGTTGAATCAATGCTAGCCGGATTTCATTTTCACACACAATACTATCACCCACAGATACCGAATCCTCAAATGTTTTTGAAAGGATTGAGAAGAGATAAACTGATCACTGATAAGGATAAGAGGATTTTAAACGTATGGATTAAGAGGGGAAAGGAGTAGACGATGAAAAAGATATGGCAAAATATCCCGATTCACTACGGGACTGAACTGTTTGACATTTGTGGGATGATGATTGTATTGATCATATACCTCACATTATTATCTCCGATCGTAACTATACCGCTCAATATCTGCGGGATACTTGACTGGAACTGGATAATAATATTATTACCGTGGATGATTTGGATTATTGCATATATAAGTTTTCGTATGCTCGCATTTTTCAATTTATAACCGCTGAGGCGGTGAAGGAGTAGGTTATGTTTAAACGTATAAATTCTCTGTATAAAGAATATTTGAGAAGAAAAAAGGAAAATAAAGCAGCTAAATTAAATCCTGACCAATGGATCAATCTTAGAAAGAATGTATCGAATTGGTGGTTGCTTAAATATAAATTATATTTTTACTTACAATCTATATTGTGGGTGATTGGCGTTGGTTGGCACAATCCTGTTAGGAACGAGTGTGCGCTAGACGGCAGTTGTTGTAGAAACAAATAAATCAATGCCCAGTGGCGGAATGGTAGACGCATACTTAATCCATCGATGTTTGATAGCAATGGCCGTGAGGAGTTGCAAGTGTATTCATACGCGACCAATCAAACGGGTATATAATATATGTGTGTTGTGCTGCTATGGATAGCGGGATGACAGTGCAGGGTTCGATTCCCTGCCTGGGCAATACTAACATACCGCTGAGGCGGTGAAGGAGTAGGTTATGGAAATAGATATAAGCAAGATCGTACCTAGTGCAGATTTACATGGTGCTGACTTGCGTGGTGCTGACTTGAGTGGTGCAGACTTGCGTAGTGCTGACTTGCGTGGTGCTGACTTGAGTGATGCAGACTTGCGTGATGCAGACTTGCGTAGTGCAGACTTGCGTGATGCAGACTTGCGTAGTGCTGACTTGCGTAGTGCTGACTTGCGTAGTGCTGACTTGAGTGATGCTGACTTGAGTGATGCAGACTTGCGTAGTGCTGACTTGAGTGATGCAGACTTGAGTGATGCAGACTTGCGTAGTGCAGACTTGAGAAATGCAGACTTGAGTGGTGCTGACTTGAGAAATGCAGACTTGCGTAGTGCAGACTTGAGTGATGCTGACTTGAGAAATGAAGATAATGATAGAAAACAGAAGATCTTATAAAGGAATAATAATGGGATATATCAAGCAGTTGTGGCAGGCCAATGCTTTAGAGGATTACCAAGCGTCTGGTGCGGCGTTTTTGGTTGAGCGTCGGCGTGGGATATTAGCTGATGATATGGGGCTTGGTAAGACTAGGCAGGCGTTAGCTACTGTGTATGAGATGGATAAATTCCCTGTTATTATTGTGTGTCCTGCGTCAGTTTGTGGGGTGTGGTTAAATGAGTTGCGGAGTGTGTTTAATGGTGATGGTGTTATTGTGCGTAGGGGGGTGCATTTAGATATAAAACAGCCTTTTTATATTTTTAGTTATGAGATGTTGGTTAAGTATGCGTCTGATGCGCTGTCCTTAAAACCGCAGGTTTTGATTGTAGATGAGGCGCATTACATTAAGAATCCTGGGGCAGTGCGGACGAAGTCGATAGTGCGGGTGGCGTTGGGATTAGGACAAGATGGGAATATCTTTTTGTTGACTGGGACGCCTATTTATAAGGTGCCTGCGGATTTGCAAGTGCTGCTTCAGTTGGTGTCTGATGAGTATACGTTTGTTAATCGGGAGGTGTTTTTAAAAAAGTATTGCGGGTTGCCTGAGTGGAATGCATTCTCGCACAAGTGGGAGTATAGGGGTGTATCGAATGTGAATGAGTTGCGGGATCGGTTGCGTTCTCTGATGATTAGGCGGACAAAGGATAGTGTTACATTGCCTCGTAAAGTAGTGCAAGTAATCAATTTATATTTTGATGAGGATGAACTGCCTGCAATCCCTCCTCAGTATACGGGTAATGCTGGGATGTTGTCGTTTATGCGCGGTGATATGGGTCGGAAGGGTGATTTGATGCCATATTTGCGGAAGATTTCTCGGATGAAAGTAAGTAGCGTCATTGATTTTGTTTTGGGCTTGGATAATTGTGTGGTTTTTGGGTTCTTTTTGGATAGTTTAGAAGACGTGTATAAGTCTTTGCCCCATTCAGTTTTTATTAAGGGTGGGGAAAAGCGTGAAGTGGTTGATCAGGCGGTGGCCGATTTCCAAGCAGGTAAGTATCGATATTTTGTCGGATCGACATCAGTTTGGTCGGGTATAACGCTTACGCGGGCCTGTAATCTGGTATTTGTTGATATGTTGTGGAATGCTAGTGTAATGAATCAGGCCGAAGATCGGATACATAGGATTGGTCAGCAGAAAGATGTGAGTATTTTTTATTTTATGGTCGAGGATAGTCTTGATCCGGTTATTTGGAAGGTTTTGGCGAAGCGGGATGCTATGGCATATAATGTTTTGCAAAAGGAGTAATATATGGAAGATAGGAATGAAATTGTTTGTAATTGGGTGGAAACAGACTAATGCGTCGAAAAGCACCATATAAGAAGCGGCATATTGTTTTTAAGTGTTGGGTATGTGGGCAGTTAATTTATGATGTTAGTCACCAGAAATTATTTATGATAGGGGATCGTAAGATACATTTTCATCAATATTGTTGGGATGATTGGTATGCTGGAATGTCTGTTAGGCGGCGGTTGGAGTTTTTGATGTCGGGGGCGTCGAAGTATGAACTTTTTGATATGATGTGGAATAATGGGGTTGCGAGGCAGCAGTTTCTTAATTCTATCGTTGCTTTTGGTTTAGGTGATATGGATGAGGCGAAGATGCGGGATGCACTTCTAGGAATGTTTGAAGATCATACGCCTTTGAGCCGAAAATGGATGATACAATATTTGATAGGTTGTAATATAGTTAAGGAGTCAGATTTTGATTATCTTTTTGAAAAGTGGGATAAGAAAGAGGTGATAGAATAATGTGGTTACTTTTGTTGTGTTTAGTAGTTAATGGTTGTAGTGATCGGGAACAGATGGCGGCTACTGTGTTGTTGTTTCCTGTTTGGTTAGCACTTTTAAATTGGGTATGGACAAAAATAGAAGGAGTATTTTATGGTAGAAAAAGAACATGACAATGTGGGTGATATTGATTTGACCAAAACAGATGTTTTGGCGTATATACTATAGAGGAGTAGTAGATGGATTATACAATATATCACGGCAAACGCCCTGAGCAAACGAGGGAAATGATGCGCTATTGGTGTAGGGAGTGTAATATATATATCTATTCTGACTTAGATATAATCATTTGTCCATTAAGTGCTCATATTGTAAAGCGTTGTAGTGTTGATAATGCCCCAAATCCGTTGCGTACGTCGGTGCGTATTGATATAATTCGGGATACTCCTGTTTTTACGAAATCACCAAAGCGTGTGCCAGGTGGGCTATAGGAGTTTTTATGGTAGATAATATAAAAAATCAAAAAAAGAATGTAGATAAAGTAAGATGCACAATGTGCGAAGATAAGAAAGACGCATCTGAAATAGTGGGGTCGCATTTTGCCGCCAAATTTTGTAGTGCTTGTTGGCCTGAATATAAGAGTCACAATGGCAGGAAGTGTTATATTTGTTATCGGCCGA
>Ga0315274_10012255_pt1 | contig 12241 bp, 6 predicted proteins | sample YL17G02_20_MG_FD_203700 | JGI IMG/M metagenome (GOLD analysis project Ga0315274, IMG submission 203700) | Sediment microbial communities from Yellowstone Lake, YNP, Wyoming, USA - YL17G02_20 | ecosystem: Environmental > Aquatic > Freshwater > Lake > Sediment | place: USA: Wyoming | collected... | reverse complement strand
AGTCGCTCGATGCGCTGCTCGACGACGTGGACGTTGTGCATGTTTGCGTGCTGGTCGCCGGACACGAATCCGTGACGGTCGCAGCGCTTGAGCGCGACAAGTTCGCGATCTGCGAAAAGCCGCTGACCGGCTACTGCGGCGACGGTTCGCCCGATTTTCACGGCGACTGTTTCCCGAAAGAGGACGCGCTCAACTTTGGTCTGGCGAGCGTCGAGCGGATGCTCGAGGCCGAAAGGAAAAGCAAGGGCAGGATTCTCTACGCCGAAAACTGGGTCTATGCACCCGCAATTCAGAAAGAGCGCGAGATCATTGAGAAGACCGGCGCGCAGATTCTTTGGATTCACGGCGAGGAGGCTCATTCGGGATCGCACAATCCCACTTATGCCTACTGGAAATGGTCGGGCGGCGGCGTGATGATCGGCAAAGGTTGTCATCCGTTGACCGCCGCGCTTTATCTGAAGCGCGTGGAGGGTCGGGCGCGCGACGGCAAACCGATCCGTCCCAAGTCGGTCTCGGCGCGCGTTCACGCTCTGACGCGGCTTCCCAACTTCCGTGACGAAGGCCACATCCGCCGCGACTATTATGACATAGACGACTTCTCGATGATGCATGTTACATTTGAAGACAATACGATTGCGACCGTTTTTGCTTCCGACATCATCCTCGGCGGCATTCACAACTGGCTCGAAGTGGCGGCCAACAACCATCGCACGATCTGCAACATCAATCCCAACACGGCAATGCAAACATATAATCCGGTGGACGCCAATTTCGGCGACATCTATGTCGTAGAAAAAATCGGCACCAAACAGGGCTGGACCACACCGCTGCCCGACGAGGACTGGTTTACCGGCTATCCGCAGGAGATTGAGGCATTCTATCGCACGGCGGCCTACGGTGAGCACGTCGAACCGGTCGAGAGCGACAGCCGTCTGGCCGCCGACAGCATCTCGACCATTTACAGCGCCTACGTCTCGGCCGAACGGAAAGGCGCCGAAGCCGCGGTGCGAACGTTCTGAAACGCAGCCTCGGGTTTGAAAGGCAAGGATTCTCAGCCGTATTCGGCTCCTGCATCGCCGACAGACTCGCCAACGTGGCGCTGAGCGTCAGGGAAATTCCCGAGAAGGTTCTCACGCGAAGACGCCAAGCCGCAAAAAGGTGAAGAAGCCTGTCGTGAATCAGACCCCTTGCGTCTTTGCGCCTTGGCGTGAGAAAAGAGACCCGCCATCGGGCTGGCGCTTGCGTGCGTGCGAGTCTCGCGGCTCAGATGATCTCTCTCACAGGCTGACAGCCTGTGCCACGTCTCCCGTCCGGCTTTTTGCTTGACACTCGGTTGCGCGGCCCATCAGGTTGTCGCCCGAAATTCGTTGGGAACGTCGCACGGCGACTTTTTCCCCATTCTGCAGAAACCTACGACGAGTGGGCGGCGCGGAAGCGATTCCCCGCCGTCGCACACAGGAGGATTCGATTATGCCGTTGGTTCCGATGAGACAAGTGCTCGAGGAGGCGGCCAAAGTCGGCTATGGCGTCGGCGCCTTCAACGTCAACAACATGGAGCAAATCCAGGCGATCGTCGAGGCCGCCAAAGAGACAAACTCGCCCGTGATCATTCAAGCCAGCCGCGGCGCGCTCAAGTATTCGCGCATGATTTACCTTCGCAACCTGATCATGGCGGCCGTCGAGGAGAATCCCGACATCCCGATCGTGATGCACCTGGACCACGGCAACAGCCTCAAGACCTGCAAGGAGGCCATCGCGCTGGGCTTTTCGTCGGTGATGATTGACGCCTCGCTGACCGAGGACGGCAGATCGGTCGCCAGCTATGACTACAACGTCAAGACGACCCGCGAAGTCGTGGACTATGCCCACTCCCTCGGCGTCACGGTCGAGGCCGAACTGGGCGCGCTCGGCGGTATCGAAGACGGCCACGGCGCGGGACTTCGCGGCGACGAGCACCTGACCGACCCCAACCAGGTCGAGGATTTCGTCGGCAAGACCGGCTGCGACGCGCTGGCCGTGGCCATCGGCACCAGCCACGGCGCCTATAAGACGCTGCGCTATGACAAGGACGGCAAGGCGCTGCCGCCGGCGCTGGCGCTCGACCGGATCGAAGAGATTCACAAGCGAGTGCCGACGCTGATGTTGGTCATGCACGGCTCGTCGTCGGTTCCGCCCGAGCTCGTGGAGCAGCTCAACCGGTTCGGCGGCAACATGAAGAACACGATGGGCATTCCGATGGCCGACATTCAGTTCGGCATCCAGCGGGGCGTCCGCAAGATCAACGTGGATACCGACGGGCGGATCGCCTTCACGGCGGCCATTCGCAAGGTGTTCGCCGAGACGCCCGAGAAGTTCGACCCGCGCGACTATCTCAAGCCGGCGCGCGAGGCGCTGTGCGAACTCATCAAGGGCAAGATGCGGGACTTCGGCCAGGCGGGCCACGCCGGCGACTACAAACTGATGACGCTGGCCGACGCGAAGAAGAAATGGTACGGCGGCTGCGGGTGCGCCTGCGGCTCGTGAGGAGGACTTGTTCGACGCCCAAGCATAAATCGCCAAGAGATGAGACACGCCGGATGCGGACGTTGCGTCCGGCGTGTTCTTCTTTCATCCAGGAGAATGCATGCCGTAGCGTAAAGTTGTTGACATCGGCGGGCGACACCCGGAAAGAGATGAGAAGTTGGTGATCCCTGCTTCAGTGGGGTCTGTTTCTCTTCGAACCCACTGAAGTGGGAACTGCAAACCGATTTTCGCTGTGGTGTAGTCGTCGGCTCGTCTTTCAGCCAAAGGGCTTGACGGGCGACGGGGCACGGCATAAGCGATGGGGCAGCAGGGCCACTGTCCGCACTCCCGATCAGGCTTCGACATGTCGCACTCCCATCCCATCCCCGTCGTTTGCCGGCGCGTCGCCGTGGTGGGCGTCGAGGCGTGGGGGCGTCACTGGATCAGCGCGGTCGAGGCGAGCGACCGTTGGGAGCTGGCCGCGGTGGTGGACCTCGACGATAGCGCGCTCGACTGGGTCACGCGCGAGCTGGGCGTCGAGGATTCGCTTTGCTACAAACACTTCGACGAGGCGCTCGAGGAAACCACTCTCGATGCGGTGATCCTTTCGGTGCCGTGTCCGCAACGCGACCCGGTTTTTGAAGCCGCCTGTCAGCGGGGACTACACTGCCTGGTTGAAAAGCCTTCGGCTTATGGTCTCGAACAACTCAACCACTACCTCGATCTGTGTCGGCGCGCGGGCAACACGGTCATGGTGGCGCACAACTTTCGGTTTGCCGACGTGTCGCGCCGGGTTCAGGAGGTGGTTCGAAGCGGCGAGTTGGGTCCGCTCAACTATCTCCACGCCACGGTGGATCGCCATCTGGATCTCGAGGGGCGCTACTTCGAAGCCGTCGCCCACGCCGCGCTGGTCGAAAGCGCGATCCAGGCGTTCGATCTCGCGCGCATGTTCGTGGACGCCGAGGCGGTGTCGGTGGTGGCGCGTTCGGGCAATCCGCCCGCCAGCCAGTTCAAGAACGAACCTTGCGCCGCGGCCATCGTCGAGTTTCCCGGCGGCCGGATGGCGACGATCTGGGTCAGCTGGGCCGCGGCCGAGAACACGACGACGTGGTATGGCACCTGGGACCTGTTCTTCGAGTCGGGCGCGCTGCGGACCGATGGGCGGTCGCTGCGGCTGATTCGCGAAGGGAAGGCGACCGACCTAGTGCCCGTCAGGCCGGCCGTCGAGCTCCATCTCGACGCCGTGCTCGATCATTTCGCCGACGCGCTCGATCGCGGGATCGTGCCCGAATGCGACCTCGAGGAGAACGTCGGCAGTTGCGCGATCATGCTGGCAGCAGTGGAGTCGCTCAGGACGGGCAAGGTCGTTGACGTGGTGGATTTCTTGCAGCGGCGGATTCGGTAAGAATCTGAAGTTTCGCCGTAAATCTAGCCAAAGGTATTTGAAATTCTCTGTCCCAGAATTCGCGTTGAGGCCCAAGGCGTGTTTTTTGATCTCACACGGAGGCACAGAGCGCGCAGAGAAGGAGTTCCATGTCATTCGCTGCCGGAGGGTCTTTTCTCCGCGCGCTCTGTGCCTCCGTGTGAGATTTATTCCCTTTACGAACAGAATTCTCAGATCGGCAGAGCAAGAATCTATAGCTTCAGCACCTTCCCCATCTCGCCGAAGTGCCCCTTGAGCGCCGGATAGAGCTTCACGAAGTGCGAGTAGATTTCGTTGTATTGCTCGTGCTGCCTCGCGTCGGGTTCTACGGATGTGGCGATCGGCAGAATTCGTTCGGTCGTCTCAACGAAATCGCCGAAGACGCCCGCGCCGACGCCCGCCAGGATCGCCGCGCCCATCGCCGCCCCCTCCGTGTTGCTCGGGATGACGACCGCCTGGCCGAATACGTCGGCGACCATCTGACGCCAGAAGGGACTCTTGGCCCCGCCCGCGATCAGGCGCACCTGCCCGATCTTCACGCCGAGGCCTTTCATGATCTCCAGCGAGTCGCGCAACGCAAACGTCACACCCTCGACAATGGCGCGCACGAGATGGCCCTTGGTGTGGCGGAACGAAAGGCCGATGAACGCCCCGCGCGCAAACGGGTCTTTGTGGGGAGAGCGCTCGCCCATCAGGTAGGGCAGGAAGAAAAGTCCTTCCGCGCCCGGCGGCGTCTTCCTGGCCTGATCCATGAGGATGTCATAGACGTCGGCTTTCTTCTTCTTGGCCGCCGCGCGTTCGAGCTCGGCCAGTTGGTTGCGATACCACTGGAGCGACATCCTGGCGGTCAGCATGCAGCCCATCAGATACCATTGGCGGCGCGTGCTGTGGCAGAAGGTGTGCAGGCGCTCCTGGGGATCCACGTAGGGTTGGTCGGTCGGGGCGACGACCGTGCCCGATGAACCGATGCTGGTCATGACGCGGCCCTCGACGACAACGCCGCAGCCAATCGCCGCGCAGGTGTTGTCGGCGCCGCCGCCGACGCACGGGATTCCTTTGACCAGCCCTGTCGCGCGCGCTGCGGCCGCCGTCACGTGGCCGCAGACGTCGTAGGACTCGAAAACGGGCGGCAGCCACTCGCGCGGGATCTTGAGCAAGTCGAGCAGTTCGTCGGACCAGCGGCGATTCTTGACGTCGAACATGACCGTGCCCGCCGCATCGGACACCTCGGCGGCATATTCGCCGGTCAGGCGATAGCGGATGTAGTCTTTCGGCAGAAGAATCTGGCTGACCCGGGCGAACTTGTCGGGCTCGTGGTTGCGCAGCCACACGACCTTGGGCGCGGTGAAACCGGCCAGCGCCGGATTGCTCACCAGGTCGTGCATGCGTGCGGGCCCGACCGTCGTCATGATCTCGTCGCACTCGGCGGCGGTGCGGCCGTCGCACCACAAAATGCAAGGGCGGACGACTTTGCCTTTCTCGTCCAGAAAAACCGAGCCGTGCATCTGGCCGCTCAGGCCGATCCCCTTGATGTCGGTGGGCTTGACGCGGCCCTTGGCCAGAACGGCCCGGATGGATTCGCACGTGGCGCGCCACCAATCGTCGGGGCGCTGCTCGGCCCAACCGGGGTGAGGCGTGAGGAGCGGATACTCGACCGTCTTGCTTGCGCGCGTCGCGCCGCTCTCGTCAATGAGAAGCGTCTTGGTTCCCGAGGTGCCGATGTCAATGCCCAGCAGATAACCCATGGTTTTCACTCCCTTGCGACCGAGTTGGCCGAACGCTCATTTGTGTTTGCAACGGACGATGCTCCGACTTGCGTGAGGGCAGACAATCGAAAGGGACCGTCAAAGTCAAGAGCCGAGATTAGCCACAGATCACGCAGCGCGGCTTCCCGCCGCAACCGAAAGGAAAAGACCGTATCCACAGATTGCGCAGATTTCGCAGATCGAAAAAGAACGGGAGAGAGAATCTGCGGAATCTGCGCAATCTGCGGAGCTGTTTCTTCTTTTGACTTCGGCGGCGAGTTCGGCTACTCACTGCAAGCAGCAAACGGGTGGGACGGACCATGACTTTAGACAAGCAATCTCTTCGTCGAAGACAGGCGCTTCTTGCCGCACTCATGGTCGGTGCTCTGTGGTGCGGCGGGATGCCGATATTTGCCGCCACGGTCGTTCTCAACGAACTCAACTACCACCCGGCCACGGACCTCGAAAACGAGGAGTTCGTCGAGCTGTGGAACTACGGCGCCGCAACGACCGATCTCAGCAGTTGGACCCTCACGCGCGGCATTGACTACGCCTTTCCTGCCGGAACGACGTTGGCGGCGAACAGCTACATCGTCGTCGCCAAGAATCCGGCCGCGCTCGCCCCGCTCGCTCCCGGCGCGCGAATCGTCGGTCCGTGGACCGGCAACCTGAGCAACTCCGGCGAGCGAATCCGACTCGTGGACAACCTCGGCGCGACCGTTGACGAAATCCGCTATCGCGGCGGCCCACCGTGGCCGACGACCGCCGACGGCCGAGGCTCCAGCCTTGAACGCATCTGTCCCACCGTCCTGACCGACGATCCCGCCAACTGGACCGCCGCGACCGGCGCCGCCGGAAACGACTGGATTCGGATCACGCAAATCGGCACGGCCACGAGCAGCCAACTCTACATCTATCTGAACGGCGCGGGCGAGGTGCTCGTGGACGATGTGAGCATCGTCGCCGAAGGCTCGGCGACGAATCTCGTCAACAATCCCGGCTTCGAGCAGTCGTTCACCGGCAACTGGACGGCAACCGGCAACCATGGCGGTTCCTATCGCGCCGCCGAGTCGCAAGCCCATTCCGGTTCGTACCTTTACCATCTGGTCTCGACGGGCGTCGGCGGCAGCTCGGGCAACAGCCTTAATCAATACACGCAGACGCTCAGCACAACCGGCACTCTCTACACGCTGTCGTTCTGGGCCAAGATGGTTTCGGGCAGCGGCAGCATCACGGCGCGCCTGAGCGGCAACGGCCTGCTGGTGACCTACACGTTCACGCAGGTCACAGTCACGATGACGCCGGGCCGTGTGAACGCCGCGTACAAGGCGAACCTGCCGCCGTTCGCCGAGAACGTCGCCCACGCGCCCGAATGTCCGAAGCCGGGCACGCCGGTCGTCGTTTCGGCGCGAATCCGCGACAGCGACGGCGTGACCTCTGTCTCGCTGCTCTATCAGTCACTGACCGCCGCTACGCAGTCGGGCCTGTTCACCGTGGCCATGACGCGGACGTCGGGGACCGTGCAGGTGGGTGTCTGGTCGGCCCAGATTCCTGCCCAGGCCAACCGAACGCTGGTGCGCTATCGCATCCGCGCGGCCGACGCGCTTGGCGCCGCCCGCACCAGTCCCGACCCGACCGAGGCGCGCGACACCTACACCTATTTCCAATACCTCGACGACGTGGCCTCTTCGATCCCCGTGGCCTACATGTACGAACTGGGGGCGGCGGTGCCGCAGGATTCGCTTCGCGGCAACGTCGCGCTCGTCGTTCGCCCGCCGGGATCGCCGGGGCGCTGGGAGGTTTACGATCACGTCGTCCGCACTGCGCGCAGCGGTGGCCACAACATCTTCTTCATCAATCACTACGAATACGACGGGATGAGCAGCATCAACGTCGTCTGGGAGACCGAGTACACGACGCTTCGGGCGCGCTACCAACTCTCCGAATACATGACCTATGAGATGCACCGCGCGCTGGGGACTTACGCCAACAAGGTCGGCCACTTCCGCTTTTTCCGCAACGACCAGGCCCAGGGCTACCACCTGATGTTCGAGCAACCCAACAAGACGTTCATCTCGCGCAACGGCCTCAATAACAACGGCAATCTCTACAAGATCATCTGGAACGGCCCGCCGGAGAAGAAAACTAATCTGAGCCTTTCCGGCACCGATGTCACCGATTTCCAGAGTTCGATTGGTTCGCTCAGCGGCGCGCCTCTGACCAACTACATCTTTCAGAATCTCAAGGTCGAACAGTTCGTCCGATACTATGTAGCGAACGTGCTGACCACCGACTGGGACGCCTATTTCAACAATCACTTCCTCTATCACGACACCGACGACACGCACCTCTGGTACATCATCCCGTGGGACCGCGACAAGACGTGGGGCGACAACGACGCCTATGCACGCCACCCGACGCCGGGCGGCGTGGCGGGGCTGTGTTACGAGTATCCCATCTACGACATGCCGATTCTTTTCGGCGCAAACGGCACGGCACGGTCGGGCCTCGACAACGACCGATGGTGGCGAAACCCGGGATGGATCAGCGGCGCGTTTCTGGCGAATCCGGCGGTGCAGGCGGTCTTTCTCAAACGGCTCGAAGACGCCGCGCTCCACGTGTTCACGACCCAACGCTGGTATCCGGTTCTGGACGCGCTCGAAAAGCGACTCGAATCCGAGGCGGTCTATCGCGCCGGCCTTCGCGGCGAGAACCCGAATAATCGCCTGACCGAGCTGCACAACGACATCCAGACGTTCCGCAACCATTTCATCTACCGGCGCGCGTTCGTTCTCACCTCGGTCAACCCCTATACCTATCCGAATGTCGCCGCCGTCGCGCCCTCGCCATTTGCGATTCTGACGGCGCCGCCGAGCGAGATTCGCGTCACGTTCACCGAGCCGATCTCGACGGCGACGGTCAACGCGGCGACGTTTGTGCTGATTCGAAGCGGCGGCGATGGCGCGTTTGGCCAGGCCGACGACGTCGTGGTCACGCCAGCGTCTGCGCCGGGACTGGTGGCGCCCGAGGCGGCGCGGATGCCGCTCGGCGGCATGACGCTGCCGCCCGATCGTTACCGGATCACTCTGGCGGGAAATGGAACGTCGCCGATTCGCGACACGGTGGGCAACGCGCTGGACGGCGAGACGACCGGGTCGCTGCCTTCGGGCAACGGCTCGGCCGGCGGCGATTTCGTGAGCGAATTCTATCTTTCGCCCACCGTAACTTCCGTCCGGCCAAGCTGGGAACTCTATCGTTGAGAGCCGCCGGCGCTTTGTTCTGAGGGAGTTGCGAAAAGCTGTCCGGCGAAGTGGCGCAGCCTGTCAGGCTGTGAGTTTTGCGGCCCAGAAGGAGTTTCTCACAGGCTAACAGCCTGCGCCACGTCCATTTCGCAACTCCCTCCATTCTGCGAGTCCCTCAATAGTCCTTGAAATCGGCCGGGGCTTCTCTTACGGTAAAGAGAGCTGGAGGAAAGAGAGCAAATGGACGGGCGCGAAGAGACCATCGCCAGCTACCACTGCGTCAAGTGCCGCAACAACGCGGCGATTGTGCGCAAGGTGAACTTGAACAAGGGAATTCTGCCCGAACTGCTCATCCGCGGCGGCGGCACGTATCGGTTCATCACGTGCAGTCTCTGCGGTTACACCGAAATCTACGATCTGGCCATCTGCGCCAAGAACTCCGCTCCCGCCCCCGTCAAAGACGAATCCGCCAGCCTGGCGCCGGGCACATAGAGAAGAGCAGTTTTGAATTGTGAGTTGTGAATGTTGAGTTGAAAGGCAATGGCGCTTCGCGTTGCGCCCTTCCTATTTCGCTCTTTGCACTTCTTGTTTCGTCCTTCGCTATTCGTCCTTCATCCTTCCGCGTTCATCCTTATCTTTGACTCAACACGCAAATCTCATAGACTGTTTGTCTCTTTCGGTTCATCGAACAGGCGGCGGCCGATGGCGCGATAGAGGCCGGCGAGGCCCGACTGATATTGCAGCATTGCGCTGTTGTAGTCGGTGCGCGCCTGGAACAGGTCGTCCTGGGCCTGGCGGACCTCGGTGCTGGTGTTCTCGCCGTAGTAGAACCGTGCGTTTTCGAGTTGGAGACTGCGCTCGGCCAGCGCGACGGTTTCGGCGAGGATGTCCACGCGGGCGCGATTCGCTGTGAGGGCGCGGTGGAGCCGTCGGACTTCCTCGGTGATGTCGCGTTCGAGGCTCTGCTGGTCGGTTTCGGTCTTCTCCAGCCGAAACCGCGCGCGCTTGAGGGCTTCGCGGTTGGCGACGTTCGGGAACGGAATGTCGAACAGCGCGCCGAGCGACCAGGTTCGGCGCTTGTCGAGGTCATTGACGTCGCGCAGGTGAGCGCCGGGTTCCGTGTCGCTATAGTTGGCTTCGAGGTCCAGAAAGGGCAACGTGCCGTTCTGGGCCACCTCGACGTTGATACGAGCGCGGCGAATGGCCACCTGGACCTGAACGAGTTCGGGGCGATTGGCCAGTCCCTCGCGCACGCACGACTCCGGATTGTCCAAGCCCAACGTGGACAAGTCCACCACTTGGCCGGTGAACTCGCGCAGCCGAAACGGCGTCTGGAGCGGCAGCCCCATCAAGAGAAGCAGCGCATCGAGGGAGTCGAGAAACGATTGCTGCAACTGGCGCGACCGCTGCTGCTCCTGGAGCCACTGGATCTTGGCCCGCCAGATTTCGCTTTCGGCGATCTCGCCGAGCTCGTGCTTGATGACGGTTTCGTCGTAGAAGCGTTTCCGTTCCCGGATGGCATCGAGACTGACCCGCGCATCGAGCTGGCGCTGAAGGATCAGGAAGTAGTTGCGGATGGCCGAGAGGACCAGTTCGCGCCGCCGGATCTGGTCGGTGAGGGTGGCGTCTATCTGTCCGAGGCGGGCCAGACGCAGATTGGCCATGCCGACGCCGAGGCCGCCGCCGCGCAGCAACGGCTGGCGCGCCGTTGCCTCGATCGAGTTCTCCCATTCCGAGGTCGTGTCGGACGGGTGCGAGACGCCGGTCACGCGGCCGGTGACGGGGTCAATCCGTTCGACGCGCGATTGCGCCGTGGTGCGGGTGCGGTCCACTTCCTGACGGATCGAAAGGTCGCCGCCCGTGGGGAAGTTCTGTTTGGCCTGCACGCCCACGTTGACATCGTGCGAGCGGGTCTGTTCGAGGCCCGAGCCGTCGCGGATGCCCGTCTTGCTGTCCGCGTAGGTATAGCCGGAGAACACGTCCACGAACGGAACAAACTCAAACACCTCCTGGCGATAGCTCGATCCGGCAATCGCCACGTCGCGGCGGCTGTTCTGAAGTCCGAAGTTGTGTTCGAGAGCCAGCCCGACGCACGCCTCGAGCACCAGCGGCAGAGGGATGCCCTCGACGGAGCCGGTGGTCGGACCGGCCAGCCACGCGGGAATCGTGGTGGGGGCCGTCGTGGTGCTCATTCCTTCGACCATGGCCAGGGTGGCCGTGGAAGCCGCAGTCGAAGTGGTGCCAGCCCGAAGCTGTCTGGCCCATTCGAGGTAGCTCAGCTCGGGGTTGGCGGGCGGTATCTGGGGTCCGCTCACGGCGGCCGTCTCGGTGCTCGCGGGTTCGGCCGCGACGATCGTGCGGGGATGCGCGACGGAGAGCAAGGCCAGGGCCGTCAGAAAGATGGCCATTTGCAGTATGTGGCGGCTGGCGATCATTACCCTTCCACAGATTTCGGAATCCTTCGGTTCTTTCGATTAGAACGGTCTCTTCACGCGAAATCGAATCACCCGGTTGGCGGCCTGGCGAAAGTTCTGCGCAGCCTGGGCGATGGACGGCCCCGCCGTTTCGGGATTGCGCACGGCGGCGTCCAGTTCGCGGCGCGCCGCGCGCAAGTACCACTGCGCCTGTTTCAGGTACTCCTCCTCTCGCGCCACGCCCGCAAAGACCGCCAGTCGTGGAGTGCGCGGACTGGTCCCTCGCGCCTGATACTTGATCGTTACGCTCTGGATGGTTCTCGAAAAAAACAAGTAACAAATATCCTGATGCGGATAATTCTCCTCGACGAGCCGATTCAGCGTAAAGGTTGTAGCGTTGCCCGCAATGTCGAGAACTTCAGCCGTGTAGATATACACATCGCCGAATTCGGCTCCAAAGCTGATCGCCGAAACGTGGGCGATCGGCGGTTGGGCGCGGAACACGTCGCGGTCTATCCCCGGCCCGTCCACCTTCCAGCGGTCAATGAAATGCCACTGATAGGCGGAGAGAGTGGCATAGCGCTGGTCCAAAGTCCCCAGATAGTTGCCCGTCACATCGGCGATCTCGCCGGTTTTCCGGCAGCGCGCGACCAGGGTTGGGCTGTCGGCGATGTTCAGAATATCCACGCAGGCTCGAATGAGCGATCCCGCTTCTTCGACGCTCAAGGGCGGCGTGTAGGAGAAAAGGAACGTCCGGGCGGGCGGCGGCGTGGGAGACGGCAAGGGTACGATGGCTTTTGGCGATGAGGTCGTCGGCGGCGCGGCGGCTTGGGGGCGAATCGCCGCTCCATCCGCTCTTGGAGGCAACGGTGGCGTTGGCGATGCGACGGGCGTTCGAACCACAACGGGCGTGCG
>Ga0315274_10012250_pt1 | contig 12242 bp, 9 predicted proteins | sample YL17G02_20_MG_FD_203700 | JGI IMG/M metagenome (GOLD analysis project Ga0315274, IMG submission 203700) | Sediment microbial communities from Yellowstone Lake, YNP, Wyoming, USA - YL17G02_20 | ecosystem: Environmental > Aquatic > Freshwater > Lake > Sediment | place: USA: Wyoming | collected... | reverse complement strand
TTGGCCTGGCGGTAGGAAACCCCCATCAGATCCGCCGCCTCCGTCAACCGGAGCGATCCCGTCTCCACGCGCCCCATCACCTGCAGGCGTCTTCTCTCTTTTCGGCTCATCCGCAGCTCTCCTTCGTTCATGTCGGCCTCCTTTCTCGGAGGCCTTTCTCGCTCAATCGAAGGGGACATTTCTAATGTGCATGAAAAGGGACATTATCATTGTGGCGCCACATCTGCCCTTTTTTCCTTTGACTTTTTCCCCCTACGGGGTCTACACGGTCCTCGAGGGCGGGGCGGGCAACGTCGTCGAGAGGCACGATATCAACGTCTCGACGGGCGCGACGACGACCACCTACTGCCAGTACGGCCAGCGGGGCAACGTTGCGCCGGTGAGCGGCTCTGCCGGCAAAGTCCTCCGCAGTACGAGTGCAACGCCTGCGGCAACCTCACGACGAAGCACAAGAGCGCCGGTGAACGGCGCCAGTCCCGGACCGGATGCGGGCGCGAACGGCGGCATGGAGGCCGCCGGGCAGTAGGCGCGCGGCGACCGTTGCCTGCGGGTGATGCAGAGCCTTCGCCGCCCAGAGGCGTTGATCCAGAATGAGCAGACTTGCGGAACTGACCGCGACCGTCAAGAGGGAGGTGCAGTTCTTAAGGCGCCTTGCCTCCCATGCCGGGACCCCAAGGGCCTCGAAGTGGCTTCTGGCCGCTGCTCTCGGCTACCTGGCGCTCCCCTTTGACCTCGTGCCCGACTGGATTCCGGTTGTCGGCCAACTCGATGACGTCCTTGTTGTGCTGACGTTGGTCTACCTCGCGATGCGACTGATCCCCGATGGCGTGATTCGGGATTGCCGCCAGGAGTCCAGCGAGATAGTATGTTCCTCCGGCGACTCCGAGCGCATCGCGCATGATGCGGGATCGGTTGAGGCGACCGGCGACGAAGAGTCCGCCGGAGCGGACCCTCCGCGCTGCGTTCCTTGACGGAAGGCCATGCTTGCCGGGAGAGAAGCCGTTCATGCAGCGGCGCTTGCCTCGGAGGAGCGCCGTTCAGATTCGGGCCGTTTGGTCTGGGGCGAGGTGCTGGACAATGCGTAAGAAATGGAAAGCAATCGTTCTCGCGGGAATCGGCCTTCTGGTGGCGATACAGCTGATACCGGTTCGGCGCACGAATCCTCCGGTCACGGGAGACCTGAAGACCCCGCCGGAGGTGAGGAGAATTCTTGGGGCTTCGTGCTACGACTGCCATTCAGATGAAACGCACTGGCCGTTCTACTGCTATGTGGCGCCGGTTTCCTGGTTCGTCGTGCACGACGTTCACGAAGGCAGAGGACGCGTGAATTTCTCCCAATGGAATGCGTATCCTGAAAGCGCGCGGGAATTCCTCAGAAACAACGTCTACAAGCAAGTCTCCGAGGGGGAAATGCCGCCTTGGCCGTACCGTCTTCTGCATCCAAGCGCCCGAGTTACCGCGGCCGCCCTCGACGTCCTGAAGCAGTGGGCCGGCCCGGCGCCCGCTCCGGGTGATGAGCGCAACCCGGGTGACGGCGATCGGCGCGATCGCTAGGACCGAGCCAGCGGGGCGAGCGGACGATCCGGCGCGCCGCCGCTCGCCTGCATCGTTGGGTTGATTGGGGCGCTCTTTTTTCTTGTCTTCGGTTCCCCTTGCCGCTAGACTGCCCGGAAAGGAAGTCGAACGGCAACAGGTGAACTATGTTCTCTTCTCGTCCGCTCTCACTCTTCCCGCTCGCCAGACGCCTGGCCTTCCCCTCCGCAAGCGGGACGCCTCTTGTGGCGGCTTTGGTCATCGCCTTGTGCGGCTGCGGATCCGGGCCGGACGAGAAGTCTGCGTCCGTCTCGCGAGAGTCGCGCGCCGCGGCCGCGCCCGCGCCCGCTTTCTACGCCATACGCGGAAAGGTCGACCTAGCGGACGGGCAGGAAGCTCCGACGGGGGCCCTGGTTTTCTGCGCCGGCACGTCCTATTGCGCTTGGGCGAACCGGGAGGGGGATTTCACCATCAGCGGCGTGCCCGCCGGCACGTACGCCCTTGCGGCTTACAGGCCGGGCTATAAGCTGGTCGAGGTGGGCGAGATCGAGATCGATCCCGAGGAACTCGACAAGGAGAAGAGGGAGTACGTCGTGTCCCGCGTGATCGAACTCGAGCGGGACGCGAGTCTTGCTCCGGCGGCGTCGGCGTCCGGCGTCGGGGTCCTGTCGGGGAAGGTGCAGCTGTCGGACCTATCGCCGCCCAACGCGGTCCGAGTCGCAATATCGGACCCCCCCATGTCGACCGCCACTGATCGCAACGGCGAGTTCTTCTTCGCCAACCTTCGCGCAGGAGAGTACGAGCTGGTCTTTGCCCATCCCGGCTACGAGAGCGTGACCGTCACGGCGTCGGTTGTGCCGAATCAGGTCACCCGCCTGACTGATCCGGTCGAGTTGCACCTTCTGGGGGAAGCCGACGTCGGCGCCAGCATCCTTGGACGGCTGCTTCTGCTCGACACGGCGGGGCGCTCGCTGGAGACGGTGCAAGGGGCGTCGGTCGGCGTGGTGGAGACTCAGCAGACGACCGATGTGGCGAGCGACGGCAGTTTCTCATTCCAGGGCCTGGCCTCGGGCGTCTACACCCTGATCGCCGAAGCGCCCGGCTTCGCCCTCCAGCAGGAAGTCCAGGCGACTGTAACCGACGAGCCCGCCATCGCCGTTCTGGTGCTCCGCGAGGCGCCGCCCGAGCCGTCCCAGACGCGGGGCGTCCTGACCGGCGCCATCCGCCTGGAGGATCGTCCTCCCGGGGCGGCGGTCGGCGTTCTCGTCGCGCTGGCCGGCACTTCGCACACGGGAGTTACCGGTCCCTGGGGGCGGTTCACTCTGAGCGACGTCGTCCCCGGGACCCATGGCCTGCTGGCTTCCCTCGCCGGGTACCAGAGTCTTGAGGTCGCCAGCATTGAGATCGTGGCCGGCGAGACGACCGACATCGGCGAGCTGGTGATGGAACGGGAGATCATCCCGCCCCGCGTCCTCTTCACGACTCCTCGGGACGACGAGCGAGGGGTCAAGATCGAGGAGACCGTTGTTCTCACAATGGGATTCAACAAGAAGATGCAGATTCAGACGGTTCAGGCGGCGCTTTCGGTCGAGCCCCCCTGTCTTTACTCGGTCCGGCGCAGTCCCACCGTGGTCGAGAGCGGCCTCGAGACGCGCGACATCATCGAGATTGTCATCCAGAACCTGGACCCACGCAACGCCCTTCGCTTCCACACGCAGTACCGGGTTTCCCTAAACATCATTGCCCGCGACGTGGAGGGCAATCCTCTTGAGGAGCCTTTCGAGTTCCGTTTCCGAACCGGCGGACTCCGGGTTCTTGAAGTGCGTCCCCCGGAGGGCGCGACGAACGTTCAGGCCCAGTTCCCCGAGCCCGTGCTCGTTCGTTTCAACGGCGTCGTCGACGAAAGCACGCTCAACGAACGGAACGTGTCGGTTTCCCCCGCGCCATACGCGCGCCGCGACACGAAGGATATCGCCTCAGATCCGAAGACGGGATGGACCGTCGTCCAGATGTGGTGGACGTGGAATCATGACACGGCCTACACCGTCAACCTCGGTTCGGGAATCCGGACCCCCGACGGCACGTCACTCGAGCAGGCGCCTTACCGCGTGAGTTTCCGCACCGTCAAGGCCCCCCAGCTGGAACCTACGCCTCAGTGAGCAGAGCGCGCCGCCGGCGCGCGCCCCCCGCTCTTGACGGGTCCCTCGCCTTGGGTCGCGCCCAAGATTCAACGAGCCTCTTCCTTGGGAGTCTGTGCCGTGGATTCGAAGGACTTAGAATCTTCTCCCCACGCCCTTCCCCATCTCGACGGTCCCGCACTTGACGGTCCCGCGCTCGGCGCTCCGCGCTCCCCAATCCGCACTCCAGAGGCTGCGCCGTCTTCCGGACTCCGGTTGCGGGGCGCAGACCTGGCCGAGCTCGTCTCTTTCATGGAGCGCGCCGGGCATCCGGCCTACCGAGCGCGTCAGATCTTCCAATGGGTCTATCAGAAAGGAGCGCAGGATTTTGAGGGGATGACGAACCTGCCCAAGGAACTGCGCGCCTGGCTGAGAGAGAACGTCGCCTTGGGCGGGATGCGGCGCATTGAGATCGTGGGCCGCTCGCGCGAGACGCAGAAGATCGTTTTTCAGACCGACGACGGCGAGTTCGTCGAGAGCGTCCTGATGCGCGACGAGGACGATGCGGACGGTGCGGACGGCGCGGACGGCGCCAAGGCAAGGGGAACTTCGATTGGGCGCGGCGCCGGCGCCGCGCCCCCCGTGCGCCCGCCCGCGCGCAACGCGCAGGCGGCCAGAGTGAGTCTCTGCGTCTCGTCCCAGATCGGTTGCCCCCTCAACTGCCGATTTTGCCTGACCGGCTTCGGCGGGTTCCGCCGGGATCTGCGCGTGGACGAGATCACCGGCCAACTGATCGAGGCGCGACGCGTCATCGCCCCGGACGAACGGATCGCGAGCGTTGTCTTCATGGGGATGGGCGAACCGATGCTGAACCTGCGGGCCGTGATCCCCGCCCTCGATCTCTACACGTCGCCCGAGGCCCTCGACGTCCCGGGGCGTCGCATCACGGTTTCAACGGCGGGCGTCGTGCCGGGGATCGACGAACTCGCCCGCTCCGGCGTTGAAGCGAACCTGGCCGTCTCGCTGAACGCCACGACCCAGGAAACGCGCGATCGCGCCATGCCCGCCCTGAGGAAATGGCCGATCCCGGAACTGCTCGACGCCTGCCGCCGTTTCCCCCTGAGCGCGCGCCGCCGCATCACGTTCGAGTACGTTCTTCTGGACGGCGTCAACGACGCCCCCGCCGACGCTCGACGCCTGATCCGCCTCCTTCACGGCATCCCGAGCAAGGTGAATCTCATTTGCTACAATCCCGACGACCGGCTGGGGTTTCGTCCCGCGAACGAAGAGAAGGCCGAGGCTTTCCGCGCAGCTCTGTCCAAAGCCAACTATGCCGTCAGCCTTCGCCGAAGCAAAGGCCGCCGCTACCAGGCGGCCTGCGGACAGCTGGCGGCGCATTTCACACGCGGCAAGTAGAAAACGCCCAGATCGTTCGATCGGAAAAGGCCTCGAGGCCTTTGCGAAAGGCGGTGTTCAGGGGGGAAAACGGCGGCAGGGATGGAATGGCCGGGGGCGCGAGTGGTGCGAGCCCCCTTGTGGGGAGGGATTCGGCCCCGGCGCCGGGCGGTTTGAGGAGTTCGAGATCCGATTCGATCTGATAGGAGAGTATAGCGATCCTGAGGATTCGAATCACGTGAGTCCTTTCGACCTGGATGCGCCACGAACCTCTTGTGCCGGCAGCCTTTTCAGGAGGTGAACAGCGTCCATCTCCAACCGCCCCACAAGGAGATTTCCGAGGATTCCGAGGACCCTTTGCGCCTAACTCGGGTGAGCTCTTTCAACGAGGCGGACGACCGAGCGAGCGCCTTCAATGACGTCAAGGACATCCGCCGGATCGTGAGGCAATGGCGCGCCGACGTCGCCATGTGCCACCACGCCCTGGACACGCGCCACTTGGTCAGCGTATCATTCAGCAACACCTCGGCGCCCCGCGACATCTCCGGCGCCGCCGGGATCGATCTCATGGACCTTCACCCTTACACGAACCAGTACGGAAGACGGGCCGACAAGGAAACGGAGGAAGAGAGAAAGAACGGGGCCTACAGTCTGACGCTCCAGCAGACGATGGAGAACGACTTCCCGCAGCGAACGGCGGAAGAGAAGAACGGCCCCGACACGTACGCTGAGGTCATCGCCGCGATGCGCACGGAATACCCCGACGACTCGGGCGAACTCACGCCTTGGAGCGGCGTCGAGATCCCCGCCTTCATCGGCGAGTTTAGCCGAGAGCCGTTCTTCGACGGCGCGAAGTCGCCCGAGGGCGCGAACTCGCCGTTCGCGAACAAGTACGCGACCGACCTGGACAGCCGGGGGCGCCCTCTCTATACTCTGAACGTGAACGACCACAATTGGTACGACGCGCGCCATCAAGACCCATACGGCATCCTCCTCCACAACCGCATGTGGGCCGCCGTCATGTCGGGCGGCGCGGGCGTTCCCGCCGCCTGGACCGACTTCGTCGACCAGGAGGACTTCCACGACATCTGGGACGGCATCCACGAGTTTCTCACCTCCGACTCCCACGACGAGATCGACTTCCTCGGCGGCGGCTTCGAGCCGGTCTACCCCAAGGTCGCCTTTGGCAGCAGCAAGGACTTCGGGGATTACGTCTTCGAGAGAGACAACCTCCACCTCACGCACGACTGGAAAGCGCCCGACAACAGCTTCACGGTCCATCCCCCCGGCATCCTCGAGCCGTCCCAGTTCTCCGCGCGCATCGCGCCCGTTCTCTACAGCGTGAATCATTGGGAGGGGAAGCGCAATCCTCCGACTTTCAACGTTGATTGCCCGCAGGAGTGGACGTTCGAGGTGAAGATCCTTAAGCAGGGCGACCTGGACAAAGGGGCGGTTGATGCCGTTAAGCTGGAAAACGAGGCAACACTCCTTGTCACGGACGGCGGGACGTCGGAGACGCCACAAACGGTTGTGCAGGACGTGGCGTACCCCTTTGAGGTCTCGTCGGCATCTACGACGGTTAAGGCGGAGAACTCGGACGATGCTAGTGATGGACACTTTTGGGTCGAGGAATATCGGTTCAAGAACTACGTCCCTCCGCTGCGCGTCTACGCTTTGCAGGGACTGTCCGGAACCCCGAACATGATTCTAGGTTGGGTGCATAACCGCCAGCACAACGTGGTGGAAGTCACCGACTGGGATAGTCCGCCTACCGCGATCACGGACGCAACGATCCACTTTACTGGATTGCCGAACGGCGTCTGGAGCGTCAAGTGGTTCAATCCCCATGCAAACGCCGGGCAGCAATGGGTCGGCACCGGGACGGCAACGGCAAGCGGCGGGAACCTGGCGCTCACACAGTCCACAGGCGACTCGGACGCCATGCCGACCAGCATCCAAAGGGATTTCGCTTTCATCATGACGAAGTAGGGCAGCTCCGCTAACAGAGGGCGAGGAGATGGGACAACGGTTAGGTGCTGAATTCGTGATCTCGACGAGAGTGAGGAGATGCGTGTGGGACGCTTCTCTCTCTTGCCTATGCAGGCGGCTTTCGGGGTCAGCTCTGCTGACGCTCGTGCTGCTTTTTCCTGCCATTGCCCATGCCGACGTTGCGGTCTCAGGGGTACCAGACCTCGACGGAGATGGAAGAGGGGACTATGTCGTTGGCGCGATTGTGGTCGGCCGCGAAGCTCATGTCTTTAGCGGCGCCACGGGTCAGCGGATCCACGTGCTCAACGAAGGCTATCCGCTGTACGGTGCCTTCGGATCCAGTGTTGCGGGAGTTGCGGATCTGAATGGGGACGGCCTCGGAGACGTGGCTGTGGGGGATTTTGTCTGGGGGCCGCCTCCCAACCGACCCGACTACTGGACGTACGCAATGGGACGAGTCTACGTCTACGACGGCGCCACGGGCGAGCGCCTGCACATCCTGGGTTCCCCGAACGCACACGGGGGCGGAGATTTCGGGGACGCATTATCTGGCATCCCTGATGTGAACGGCGATGGATTGGGGGACATCCTTGTCGGCGCCAGTGGTGAGTGCTCCGGCGGACTCCCGGAAGAGGCAGGCAAGGCCTACCTCTTTGACGGAAGGACGGGCGAAGTGCTGCAGACCTTCCTCTCCCCCAATCCAGAATACTACGGCCACTTCGGGCAATCCGTGTCCGGCATTCCTGATGTCAATGGCGATGGTCGGGGAGACGTCATCGTGGGTGCAAACGCAGAGGGGAAGGATGGTGGCCCGCCATCCGCGGGCAGAGCGTACGTGTTTGATGGGAAGAGTGGTCAACTCCTTCATGTTCTCGTTTCTCCATCGACGGGAGAGCGTGGGTACTTCGGGGAATCGGTGTCCGGCGTTCCGGATCTGAACGGCGACGGAGCCGGAGATGTGATTGTCGGGGCATATTTCGAGAATCCTGGCTCCGCCCCCAGGCACACCGGGCGAGCGTATGTGTTCAACGGCGCCACGGGAGCGCTCTTGCACACCCTGGCCTCACCGAACGAGCGCGAGGGGAGTCTGTTTGGGAACTCGGTTTCCGGCATCCGGGATCTCAACGGTGACGGCCGTGGAGATGTTGTGGTCGCCGCAGCTCTTGAGAAACAGCCGTCAGGACGGGAGAACTTTGGCCGAGTCTATGTCTTTGACGGCGCGACGGGTAATCTTATTCAGTCCCTCTTCCCGCCGTCCGCAGAGGAGGAGCAGTTTGGATACTCGGTCTCCACGATCCGCGACGCGGACGGCGACGGACGGGACGAGATTATGGTTGTGTCATATGCGGATTCCAAACACGACTCGTCTATTTACCATGTCCTTCACGTCGAACCGGACACAATCCGGACGCTGATCGAGTCCTTCTATCACCTCATTCTCGACCGCAAACCCGAGGACGGTGCGGTCGAATCGTGGGAGAGCGGCTACTTCGATTACGCGGTTGCCATGGGTGTGGACGTGCGCTTCGTGCCGCGCGAGATGGGGCGACTCTTCTTTCTCTCGGACGAGTACACGACGCGCACGCGGACGGACGCCGAGTTTGTCAGCGACTGCTACTGGGCGTTCCTCGACCGCGATCCGCGGCAGGCGGAACTCGACCAGTGGCTCGGAACGGGGGACGGGACAACGGCGCAGAGCGCGGAAAGCGGGGACAGGCACGTGCTCGCTCGTTCCTCGCTCCGGCCGAGCCAGTCCCCGGTTTCCTGGAACCGTGCAGAGGTCATGACGATCTTCGCCGAGTCCGAGGAATTCGCCGCGCGGATCGTGAAGATGTACCCCAACAACCCAGGCGACCCGAGCCGCAACTTTGTCACGGCCATGTACGTCGGCCTGCTCGACCGGTTGGCCGACAAGGAAGGGCTTGAATACGCGGCGAGCCTGTTCGATGCGGCAAAGGGTGTGGGACAGCCGCCCTCGGCTGTCGAGTCGTCAGAAGGCAAGGATGTGGGACAGTCGCCCCCGGCTGTCGAGTCGTCAGAAGGCAAGGGTGTGGGACAGCCGCCCTCGGCTGTCGAGTTTCCCCGGGACAACCCCGGCGGGGGCGCCGTCGTTGCGCTTACTGACGGGGCCACAAAGATAAGAAGCAGCATCGAAGCCTGTCGCACCCAAGCGAAGCAGACGGCGCGCGAGATCCTGGCGTCCGATGAATTCCAGAACCTCATCGACTCCGCAATCCCCAATCCGCATTCCGCAATCGTCGCGCGCCTCTACCGCGCGTTCCTGGGGCGTTTTCCGGCCGATCACGAACGCGCCTACTGGACCGGCGAACTCGACGCCGGCCGCACGACGACCGACGCGATGATCGACCAATTCGCCGCCGCGCCCGAGTTCACCGCGCGGCTGAATCAGCACTTTGGGGGATAGAAGAGAGAGCGTTCAGACAAGATGGACAGGATGAACAAGATGACGACTGTCGATGGCGCCTGATCCGGATCCCGTTCATCCTGTGAATCTTGTTCATCCTGTCAGAAATGAAGAAGCAAGGCCTCCGCGGATTGCGCGGATCGCGCGGATTCCCGGACATGCCGAGGCGGGGCGCAACGCCTCTGCGCGCCTTCGCGCTCTCAGTGCCCTCTGTGGCGAGAAGAAAGGGTCTCGCGCACAGGCGCAAAGACGCCGAGACGCGGAGAAGATCAGACAAGAATGAGCAGCATGGGCCGGATCACGGAGCGAAACCATTTCCGAGAAAAGACCCCGTAAATCCTGTTGATCCGGTCAAGAAGCAGAAAAAGGACTCAGAAAATGCAGACACGCAAACGACTTCCGCAGACGGCGCTCCTTCCGAAGGCGACAATGCCCATTTCGCCCCATTTAGCCTTGCCTGCCTCGCTGGATTCGTGTATCAACGAACCGGCCGGTCAACCCGCGGCGCCGTGAGCCGCGGTCGGGGCGGAGAGTGCGCATCCATGAGAAGAGAGATCGAGGCGTGCGCCCGAGGATTCCAGATCCTCGGGGATTTCATTGAAGCGTCCCCTTACGGCAACGGCCACATCAACGACACCTACGTTCTCGCCTTCGACCAGGGGGGGCGCCCCCTGCGCTACATTCTTCAGCGCGTGAACCACGAGATATTCAGAGATCCGCCTTCGCTGATGGACAACGTTCGGCGAGTGACCTCCCACATCCAGCAACGGCTGGCCGCCGCGGGCGAAAGGGAAATCAGCCGAAAAGCGCTGACACTGATTCCGGCTCGGGATGGGAAACCTTACTGTCGGGACGACGAAGGCGGTTTCTGGCGGACTTACGTTTTCGTCGAGCGAGCCCGCACCTACGAAGCGATCGAAACCACCGAGCACGCCTTCGAGGCGGCGAAGGCCTTCGGCGATTTCCAGAACATGCTCACCGATCTTGCCGGCCCGCGGCTGACCGAGACGATTCCCAACTTCCACAATCCCCGGACTCGGTTCGAGGCCTTCACCAGCGCGGTCGAGGCGGACGTCTGCAACCGCGCCGCCCTCGCCCGGCGGGAAATCGACTTCTTCTTTGACCAGGAACCGATGACGCGCGTGCTGGCCGATCTCCAAGAGAAGGGCGCCATTCCCGAGCGCATCACGCACAACGACACGAAGCTCAACAACGTCCTGCTGGATGAAGACACGGGCAAGGGAATGTGCGTCATCGATCTGGATACGGCGATGCCCGGCCTGGCGCTTTACGACTTCGGCGACATGGTCCGCACGGCCACAAGTCCCGCCGAGGAAGACGAGCGAGATCTCTCGAAAGTCTTCATGCAGATGCGGATGTTCGAGGCTCTGGTGCGCGGCTATCTCTCCACGGCGGGACGCTTCCTGAACGAGGCCGAGGTAAGCCATCTGGCGTTCTCGGGGAAACTGATCACCTACGTCATCGGCATCCGCTTTCTCACCGACTATCTGGCGGGAGACACGTACTTCAAGGTGCACCGCGAGGGGCATAACCTCGATCGCTGCCGCACGCAGGTGAAGCTGATCCAGTCAATCCTCGAGCAAGAGGAGGAGATGAATCGGGTCGTGGGGAACGAAAAGGACGCTCTCGGCCTTTAAGAGCGGCCGGGAGACTCGACGCCGAGCGCCGTTCTCCTGCAGAACCGCGGCGGCAAAGTCCGCCTTCGCAGCATTCCGATTGCCATTCATGACGGGAACAGCACAGAACAAGTCAACCGCCGTCAGTATCGTTCTGCCGGTTTACAACGAGCGCGAGTCCGTGGTCGAGACGCTCCGGCGCGTCCAACGCGCGCTGGCCGACGCGGACGTGCAGCACGAGATCATCGTGGTGGACGACGGCTCGGACGACGGCAGCGTCGAGGCCGTCGAAGCCGGCGGCGTCGAGGTCAGGCTTTTGCGGCACGAGAGCAACCGCGGCTACGGCACGGCGCTCAAGACCGGTTTCGCAGCCGCTCGCTACGACCTCTTGGCCTTTCTGGACGCCGACGGGAGCTACCCGGCCGGCGAACTGCCGCGCTTGGTCGAGGCGGCGCGCGACGCCGACATGGTGGTTGGCGAACGCAGGGGCTATGACGACCACGTCTCATGGGCCCGCCGCCTGGGAAAAGCGATCCTGGTTCCGCTGGCAAACTACCTGGCGGGGAGGCGCATCCCCGATCTCAACAGTGGCATGCGCGTCGTGCGGCGCGACCTGGTCGAACGCTATTGGCCCTTGCTTCCTGAAGGGTTCTCCCTCACCGCGACCCTTACGATGGCTTTCCTCTGCGCGGGGCGGCGCGTGGTGTGGCTGCCGGTTGATTACGCCGCGCGCGCCGGTCGCTCGAAGGTCCGCCCTGTGTCCGACATGACGAATTTCCTGATCCTCGTCCTCCGGACGATGACGTATTTCCGGCCGCTCCGGATCTATCTTCCCCTGAGCGTCATTCTGGTTCTTGCCAGCGTTCTCGTCGTTCTCGTCAGCCGCTTCTTCCTTGGAAAAGTGATGGACGTCACCTCGCTATTTCTCTTCATCGCCGGCTTGCAGACGCTCCTGATCGGCGTCATCGCGGACCTCGTTCTCAAAGTCCTGGGGACCCGGGAGTGACGCCGCGGGCGCCCCAGCCGTCTCCCAAACGCCGGAATGGCAGGACTGATATGACGGCAACACGCGCGACGGAAAGCGAAAACGCGCGGGAGCGCGCGGCCTTGATCGGGCTGGAGCGGGCGGGGCAATCCCCCCGCGAC
>Ga0315274_10012249_pt1 | contig 12244 bp, 5 predicted proteins | sample YL17G02_20_MG_FD_203700 | JGI IMG/M metagenome (GOLD analysis project Ga0315274, IMG submission 203700) | Sediment microbial communities from Yellowstone Lake, YNP, Wyoming, USA - YL17G02_20 | ecosystem: Environmental > Aquatic > Freshwater > Lake > Sediment | place: USA: Wyoming | collected... | reverse complement strand
TCCACACCCCCCCCCACCTTCTCTGCTGCCCGGCCCTGGGGGGGCCCCCGCCCCCCCCGGCCCCCCCCCGCCCCCCCGGGGGGGGGCGCCCCCACAAAAAAAAAAAAAAAAAAAAAAAAAAGGCCGGAAAGGTTTTTCTTCACAACTGTTTTCCCTCTTCTTCTTTCTTCAACTCGCTCTCGTTTCCTGCATCCTCGCTCCGCTTTCTCTTCTCCCTCTCTCTCTCTACCTCTCCATCTCTCTCTCTTCGATTGCAATACCAGAGGCAACCGGGCATTGTGTTCTCCGTCTCTCCTTCCAGAGAACAATAGAACAAACACAGAGAAAAACAAACAGAACCAAAGGGAAGAAGCTCTCTCGCTCGGGAAACCAATCGATCGACTCTTGAATGCCTCCCAAGGTCTTCTTCTACACGAGCTCCACCCCTTCGACGGCCGTGCAGAAGACAGAGATCTCGCGCCTGCAGCAGCTTCTTGACGTCAAAAAGGTCGAGTACGACACGGTAAGCGAGAGAGAGAAGAGAAAGAGAGAAAGAGAGAAAGATAGGAAACGATTCGTGAATGATCTCCGATGTCTCTCTCTCGACCTCAACCTCTTGACAACCTCTCGACAACCTCTTCCTCAACCCTCCTTCCAATCACCGCTCCTCCCAATCGCTACTCCAACCCCAGATCGACCTCGTCACCGCCGACCAGGAGGCCAGAGAAAAGATGTGGGCCGCGGCCGACGGCTCCAGGGAGATTCCTCAGCTGCACGTGGACGGAAAAGTGAGAGCAGGATGAAAAACGTTTCTCCCTTTTTGGGGGGGCTTTTTTTCTCTCCCTCTCCCCCCTCTGATGACGACGAGGGGGCCCTTTCTTTCTTTTCTCACGCCTTTCCCCTCCAAATGAAACGAAACCAATCACTCTTTCCTCAGTTCATCGGCACTTTCTCTACGATCCAGGAGATGGAAGACTTCGGGGAGCTCGACGCGGCCCTCGGGCGCCCGAAGAAGTAAAGAAGAGAAGAAACAGAGGAAGAAGAAGAAGAAGAAGAAGAAGAAGAAGAAGAAACACAGCGAACAGAGAAACCGAGAAGCGAGCAACTTTCGGAAACGAAGAAATGGACCTGGGGATCTCGCAAGCCCTGGCCGCGGCGGTCGCTGACGGCAGCGTGGCGGAGTTCCTCTCGGATCTCACGTCCGGCGGCGGGCGCGTCGTTGCGGGGATGCTGGAGGGGGCCGTCGAGGCCGCGATTGGAGCAGAGAAGAAGAAGGACGACGGCAGGGAAGAAGGCAGGGGCGCCTCGGCCTTCCCCGCCGCCGCCGCCGCCGCTTCGGCCGCCGCGGCCGCCCACGAGCGCCTCCATAGCGGGCCCTGGCACGCCGTCCCCGCGGCCTGGCGCGACGCGTACACCCTCGCGTGCCTGCTCCAGGCCGAGGGAGAGGGAGGGGAAGGGAGAAGGGACGGGGACGACGAGGCGAGGAGGAGGAGGATGAGGCTCTTGGACCTGGCGCTGCTGCTGGGCGGGCGCCGCTTCCGCGCGCCGGCCCACGCCGCCGCCGCCGCGCTCTCCGCCGCGGCCCGCCTCTCCCCCGCGGCGTCTCTCCCGCCCCCTCTCCCGGAAGCTTGGCCCCCCCCAGCGACGCCCGTCGAGCTGCCCCCGGGGTCGCTGGGAGGATCCGAGCTGGGCCGCGGCGTCGAGGCCCTCCTCCCCCGAGGAGGAGGAGGAGGGGGCGCGGGGGCGCCGCCCTCGCTCGAGGACTTCGTCTCCGCGGTCCGCCCCTCGGCCCCCCCGCGGCCGCTGCTCCTCCCGCGCGTCTCCTCCTCCTGGCCCGCCTTCGACAGGTGGACCTCCCCGCGCTACTGGGACCGCGTCGCCGGAGCGAGGACCGTCCCCGTCGAGGTCGGGGGGAGCTACCTGGAGGAAGGGTGGTCGCAGGAGCTGCAGACGCTGCGGGCGTTCCTCGAGACCCACGTCCTCTTCCGTCCCTCGCCGGGCTCGCCGCCTCCTTCCTCCGCTGCTGCTGCCTCTTCCCCCAAGACGGGATACCTCGCCCAGCACGACCTCCTGGAGCAGGTCCCGGCGCTCGCCGGAGACGTGCTCACCCCGGACTACGCCCTCGCGCTCTCGTCCTGCTCCTGCCCGTCCCCGGCCGGGAGAGGGGAGGGGAGCGGCGGCGAGGGCGAGGGGGACGGCGTCGCGAGGAACCTCTGGCTCGGACCCGCGAGGACGCTCTCGCCGCTGCACACGGACCCCAAGCGAAACCTTCTCTGCCAGGTCTTTGGCAAGAAATACGTCCGGCTCTACCGCCCCGAGGAGAGCTCGGAGGCGCTGCGGCTGGCGGGGAGGGAGAGGGAGGGAGAGGACGAAGGCGAAGGAGGAAACGGAGGGGAAGGGAGCCGAGGCGGCGGCGGAGAGGGAGTGACCGAGTCGCTGACGGCGGCCAACACGAGCAGGGCCGACCTCTTCTCGCCGTCGCCGAGCGTCGCCGCGCTGCGGTTTTTTGACATCGTCTTGACACCCGGGGACGCGCTTTACATCCCGGAGGGGTGGTGGCACTTTGTCCTCTCTTTGGAAGCGTCTGCAAGCGTTTCCTTTTGGTTTTGAGTTTTTTTTTGGAAAGTGTCGAAAACCAAAGTCGCTTTTTTTACAGCTTTTTTCTTTCTCGTGTCCTTCCTTATTCTTCTATCTCTCCTGCTTCTTCTTCTTCGCTTCTTGGCCAAGCCCCCGGCCCGGCGACCCTCCACGAGTCAACGTCCGAGACAAGAGTAGCGAGCGAGTCCGCCATCGCCGCGACCGCCGAGTTCTTCCTCGAGACCGTGGCCCGTAGCGCGGCGACGGCGGCCTCGAGCGCGTCGGCGGCCCCCGAGCGGGAGAGGGCCTCGGCGTCTCGCGCGGGCTTGGGGATCGAGTCCGAGAGGGATTCCGCCGCCTTGAGCTCCTCTATGGAGGCTCGAAGGGCCGCGCGGGCGGCCAGGAGGTCCTCGACGGACTCGGACAGGGCGCGGACGAGCGGTTTTGGTGAGGTTTTTCCACCTTCGGCATCGTCGACCATCATCGAGTCATCGCCATCGTCCTCATCGTCAATTTCGACCCGCGGCCCGGTCTCTACAGCGCTCGGATCCGCGGCCAGAGCTGCCAGCACGCGCCTTGCGGCTGCCACGAGTGCCGCGAGGCGTCTGCGCGCCGTTTCGGAGGCTGAGCGGACGCACGCCTCGGCATCGGCAAACGGATGATCGTCCGACGCTGTCAATGCAGGTGCGGCCGCGGCTGCCTCCCTCGGCGGCATCCGGCGCGGATTCGGATTCTATTACAAGCCTTAAATGGTGGTCGAGGCGCCAGCAGTCTCCGCCCCGGTCAGCTGCGTGCACTAGAACGTGGCGCAAAAGAGAGAGAGAGAGAGAGAGAGAGAAAGAAGAAAGCGAAAGAAGAAACAGAGAAAAGTGAAACAGATGCCATCAAAGGGGCACTATATTTTTTATTTTTTATTTCGTTTTCCTTAAAGAGACCAATTGCATCGCATCAAATTTCGATATGGTGCAAGACCTCGTCGCTCCCGGTGCTCGTCGAGGAAGGAAAATGAAAGCAAGAGACTTTGAAGACTCTCAGCTGTTCTCGGAGGCTTTCAGCGCGGAGGTGAGAGCGATGGGAGAGATGCGACGAGCAGATCGAGCGCTCCAGGTTCGCGACGGCTACGATTCCCCCCCCCCCTCACTCGACCTCCCTCTTCCTTTTCCTCTCTTCCTCTCTCTGTTGTTTCCCCGAAACCTCGAAACAGCTCGCCTCCAAACAAGCAGAAAGCAAACTCGCGTCTTCTTTGCGCTCCTGCCGCGCCGGGGACGCGAAGGCGCTCGTCGCTGCGGCGACCGCGGCCGTCAGAGGAGGAGGTGGAGGTCGAGGAAAAGACGACGGCAACGACGAAGCCCCCCTCCTCGCATCGGCGGTCTTCGCGGCGCGCTTCCCGCCGGACGCCCGCGCCCTGCTCGGCGGCGGGTTCCGGGTCCCTTCGAAGGAGTTCGAAAGGGCTCTCGCAGTCGGGGCTGCCGAAACGGCGCGGCGCGTCTCTTCTGCCGCTTCTTCTGCCGCTGCTGCCGCGTCCGACGCTGCGGCCGTGCACAGGGCGGCCTCCGCCGCCGTCGCCGTCGCCCTGTCACAGCCGCTGCTGACCATGCTCGCGCACGAGCAGGCCTCGGCCGTCGTCACCCGGGACTCGAGGCTTTCGATCGCCGTCTTGGAAGCTCTGGCGTCGTCTCTCGAGGCGGCGCTGCTGGGCAAGGGCCCCTCTTCTTCCGTTTCGCAGTCGGCGGCGTCGGCGGCGCCAGAGACGGCAGAGGCGGCGCTCGCCTCGCTCGGCGCCGTCGTCGGCTTGCTCTCTCCGCTTTCGACCTCGAGCCCCTCTTCTTCTCCTTACTCCTCTTCTTCTTCTTCTTCGTCTTCTTATGACGCCGAAGATGTAGAAAAAGGACGCCTCGCTGCGTTCGGGGCGGCCTCCCGCGCGCTCGTCGCCTGCCTTTACGCCTCCGGAGCAGGAGGCGCAGGCGCAGGAGCAGGCGCAGGAGGAGCAGGGGGCCCCGAGCACGCGCGAGCGGCGGCCAGCTGCGACCCCCTGGAGGCGCAGCACCAGCAGCAGCAGCAGCTCGCTGAGACCGCCGCGGCCGCCGGCGCCGGTCTCGTCCTCCTCGCGTGCTGCTGCTGCGGCGGATCCTCCTCCCATCGGGACGTCGCGGAGCGCTTCGCCGACGGGCTCTTCGGGAGGAAGGCAGGGAAAAGGGGGGAGCGGCCGGGCGGCGGCGGGCAGCGTGGGCTCGACTTCCTCGACCGGGAGGTCTCAAAGTCCGGCCTATCCCTCGCCCCCTCTGCCCCTTGGTCCTCCCTCTCGCAGGCCCTTGCGTCCGCGCCGCCGGCGGCGAGGGCCTCGGCGGCGAGGGGCGTCGTCGGTGCCGCCCCCTCGAGCGTCCTCCTCGCCCGGCCCCGAGGGGGGGAGGGCGAGGGCGCGGGCGGCGGAGGGCGCTCGCTCATCGAGGGGGCGCTGCGAGAGGGGGTCAGGCTCGCGACCTCCCCCTCGGCGGGCTCCCCCCCCGGAGAAGAGGAGGAAGGGGGCAGCGGCGGCAGGAGGAGGTCTGCGACGCTGGGGCTCCCCTTGCTCTCCGCGGCGCTCCGCCGGGCACAGCGGGAGTGGGAAAGTGCTGCTGCTGCTGCTGCCGCCGCCCCCGTCTCTTCCGAGCCGAAAGCCGCCTCTCTCTCTGAAACCCGCCAAAATGGTGCGTCTGAAGACTCGCCGCCGCCGTGGGACGCGGAGGGCCTGGCGTTTGTCGGGTCCTCCAGCGACGACGAAGAAGAGGAAAAAGAAAAAGAAGAAGAAGAAGCCGCAGCTGCCGGCGCCGGCAGCTGCGGCATGCCTCTCCCTCCTCCCCCCCCTCCTCCGCGCGTGCCCCCAGCTCTGTGGCGCTCCGTCTTCGCCGCGCTCTGGCCCTTCTTGCAGGACGCCCCTCCGCGGGAGGCGCACGCCGCGGTGGAGACGCTCTCCGTCGCGCTGGACGCCCTTGCCGCGGCCTCGAGAGTCGAGGGCAGCGGGGCCGCCGCCGCGAGCAAAGGCAGCAGCAGCAGCAGCATCAACGGAAGCGATGGCGGCGACGCCGCCGACTCTTCTCTTTCTCCGCCCGCGGTCATCAGTATCAGAGACATCGCCGCCGACGTTCTCTCGATGGAGCCGTGGAAGATGGGCCGCTACGCCGCGCTCGCGCTCCTGCTCGACAGGGGCGGGCTCGACAGCGAGAGCTCTCCTCGCGACGGTGGCTCGCCTCCCCCGCGCTCGCCCTCGTCGTGGATCTCGTCCAACGCCGAGCGCCTCGCCTCCGAAGCCGTCGGCGCGATGCGGGCGGGCGCGGCCTCGGCCCCGGCCGGGCGTGCCCTGGGCGCCCTCATCTCGAGGCTCGGCGCGAGCGGGGGCGGCGGCGCGGCGGCCGCTGGCGCCGCGAGGGGGCTTTGGGCGCCCGCACTCGTCGCCGCGCTCGGCTCGGGCGACCCAGCCTGGCGCGCCGGCGTCTGCGCGCAGGCGCTCCCCGCGGCGCTGAGGGCGGACCCGGGGTGCCTCCCGTTCCTGGTGCGGCAGGCCAGGGGAGGAGCGGGGGGGCCGGCGGCGCTCGTCGCGCTGCTGTCCGCCGGGAGGAGGGCCGGGTGCCTGCCGTCGCTGCTCGAGGTCGGCGGCGGCGAAAGCGCCGGCGACGGCGGCGGGGACGGCGGCGCCGGGGGAGCAAACCGCGACCTTTCGTCCTCTCGCTCCGTCGTCCCGCTCGAGACGCTCGTCGCCGCGGCCCGCTCCTGCGACCAGTCCCTCCGCGCCGGAGCCCTGGCTCTGGCCGCCGACGACGGCAGCACGGCGAGGCTCCCGGGGGGCCCCGAGCTCGCCGTCGGCGCCGCGGCGCTCGGGGCCGCCCTCCGCGCGGCGGACGACGGCGCGCGGCGGCGGGCCGGCGAGCTGCTGCGAAGACTGCTCGGGAGGATCCGCGGCGGCGCGTGCACCGAGCTGGCCGCCAGGGCCTCTGCGAGGGCCAGGATCGAGAGGGAGGGGGGGCGGGAGGGGGAGAGGGAGGAGCGGGAGGGAGGAGGAGGGGCGAGCGCGCAGCAGCAGCAGCAGCAGCAGCAGCAGCAGCGGCAGCAGCGGCAGCAGCGGAGAGCGGCAGCCGAGGTGGAGCGGGCGACGGCCGACGCCGAGGCCGGCGCGCGCCTGCTGCGCGCCGCCGCCTTCCACCGCGAGGCGCTGCGCCGCGCGGTGGACTCGCTACACCCGGGCGCGCACTACGCCAGGCGCTGCGTGGGCGCGAGGCTTCTCGCGGACGTCGCCGAGGACTGGCGGGCCGCGGAGGCGCTCGCGAGGGACCAGGGCCACGCGCCGCCGCCCGTCGGCGTGGCGCACATGATCTCGGACGCCCCTATCGTCGTCGCCGGCTCTTGCTCCTCCTCGTCGTCATCGCCCTCCTCCTCCTCCTCCTCCTCCTCGCCGCTGCTCTCCCTCCGCTTCTTCCCGCGGGGCTTCTGGTCCGCCTCAACCACCTGCGCCCTGCTCCAGTGCACCGCCGACTCGTGGGACAGGCTGCGATCCGCGGCCTCCGACGCGCTCGCGGCCCTCCCCGCGGGCGCGCCCCCGCGCTCCCCGGCGGCGGCGCTCCCGGGCCTCGAGGGCGCGCCGCAGGTCTGCGCCCTGGCCAGGTGGGCCTCGGGGCTCGCCCGCTCCCCGAGGGCGAGGGAGGCAGACTCGGGCGCCAGGCTGCTGTCGCTGCTGCACGGCAGGTACGTGCTGTCGCAGCGGTGGGGCGTCAGGTTCGGGAGGGGCTGGGCGCCGGAGGTCGAGGAGCCCGCCGCGGCGGCGGAGGGGGGTGCCGACGATGCGGGCGGCGCCGCCGCCGCCGCCCTCGGGCCCTCGCTCGCGCTCCTGTCGTCGCTCTGCGACCGCGTCTCCGACGACCTGTCCCTGGGGAGGGACAGGCCCGACGCCGCGGCGAGGCGCGGGCTCGCGGCGTCGTCGCTGCGGTGCGTCCGCTGCGTCTCGGAGGGGGTCCCGTGGCCCCGGGCCGCCGGGAGCGGCGGCGGCGGCGGCCGCGGCGCCCCCGCCACCGCCGCTTCCCCTTTCTCTTCCGCTTCCGCCGCGGCGCAGAGGATGGTCTCCCTCGCGTGTGAGGCCCTGGAGCACACGCGGCCTCTGCTTGAGGCGCCGCAGGTCGCTCTGGCGGGGGCCGCGGACGTGAACGATGGCGTCGGAGGGGTCGACTTCGGCCTCGAGGAGGACGGGGAGGACGCGGGGGAGGAGATCGTCGACGGCGAAGGAGCAGCAGCAGCAGCAGCAGGGGCGGCAGCAGCAGCAGCAGCAGCAGGAGCAGCAGCAGCTCTCTCGACTGCACAAGCCAGCGGCAGCGCCTCCGCCTCCGCCAGCGGCGGCTTCTCCCTCCTGCGCCTCTCCGCGGCCTGGAGGACGGCGCGCGAGGCCTGCCAGCTCCTAGAGCACGTCCTCCTGCTCCCCTCGGCGCCGCTGGCCTCTCCTCGCGCTCCGCCGCCGCTGCTCCCGCGCCCCTCCTTCGACGCCGCCGCGGGGGCCGTCTCGACCGCGCTGGCCACGTGCAAGCACGTCGGCGTCCTCGACTCGGCCCGCAGGGCGCTCGCGGCCCTCGTGCGCGTGGCGCTGCGGTCGCCCGCGGGGGACGCGTCCGCGTGCCAGCTGCCGGCGCTGTGGCTCGAGGCGTGGCTCGGCCGCGCGACCAAGGCGGGACAGGGCCGCAGCGACGTCGTCCGGCGCTCGGCGGGCCTCCCCTACGAGGTGACGGCGCTGCTCGAGGGGGCGATCGCGGCGGGGCCGGGGGCGCCAGCAGGCGCCGCTCCGGGAGGAGGGGAGAAAGCCGCCGCCGCCGCCGAGGGAGCGGAGGGGGGGTCGATGGCTCTGCTCCCGCCGGCGCGGCTGGTCGAGCGAGCGATGGAGGCCCTGCTCGCCGCCGCCCTCCCCGCTGCCGCCGCCGCCGCCGGAGAAAGAGGAGCAGGAGGCGAGGGGAGAGAGGAGCCCGACCCCTGGCCGCGCGTCCACGCCCTCAACGCGCTGCGGGTGCTCCTCGACGACGGCGCGACCTCGCGGGCCGCGTCCCCCTGGCTCGCGGGAACGCTCGAGGCGGCGCTGGCCTCGCTCGGCGCCGGCGCGTGGGAGGTCAGGAACGCGGCGGGCCTCGCGGCGGCGCAGCTCGTGCGGCGGCTCGCGGGCGCGCCGCCGCCGCCCGAGGAGCCCGACGCGCCGCCGCGGACGGGCGCGCCGACCCTCAGAGAGCTGGAGGGCAGGCACGGCGCGCGGCTGGCCGCGGTCCTGGCCCGCGCCGTCGGCGAGGGCGCCGAGGGCTGCTCGAGCGCCGCGGCGGCGAGCAGGCCGCTGGCGGCGGCGCTCGCGCTGCTGAGCCGGCTGCGGCCCGACGCCGCCTCGGGCGGCTCCGGCGGCGGCCCCGGCTCGACGCGCCCTCGCTCGCCCGGTCCCGCCCCCGCCGGCCCCTCTTCTTTCCTCCCCCTCCCTTCCTCCTCCGCTCTCGAGAGCCTCAGGGACGCCGTCTCGCGCTGCGCGCGGGCGAGGGACTGGGGCGTCCGGGCGCTCGCGGCGAGGGCGCTGCCGCCGCTGGTGCCCGTCGGCGGGATGCTCCGCGCGGCCGCGGCCGCCGCCGACGAGGCCGCCTCGCTGCCCCCGCTCCCGCTCTCCGCCAACCACCGCCACGGCCTGCTGCTGCAGGTGCGGGCCCTCGCGGCTGCAGCGGCGTGGCCCCCTCCGGCCTCCGGGGCCCCGGGAGAAGGGGGCGCGGGCGCCCCGGCGGGGAGGGGCAGGGACAGCCAGGAGGGCGTCGCAGCGCTCGCCGCCGCCGTCCGCCGCGGGTGCCTCCCCGCCGCGCTCGCCGCGCGACGGTCTTCCTCTTCCTCTGCTTCCTCCTCTATTCCTCCCTGCCCCATCGTGGCCGCGGCAGCTATCGAGGCGGCGCACGCCGCGTGCAAGGCTGCGGCCGTGCTGCTGACGACGGAAGGAGGAGGAGGAGTCGATGAAGAAGAAGGAAAAAGCGAAGAAGAAGAAGGAGAAGGCGAAGAAGAAGAAGAAGAAGAAGAAGAAGGAGCTCGTCGGGCGGCGCGGCGCGAGGTCGAGGCGCTGTCGGGCGAGCTCGGCCGCGCGTGCCGCGAGATCCTCTCGTCTCCGCCGGCCGAAGGGGACGCCCGGGGCGGGGGCAGCGGGGAAGAGCCCGGCTGGGGCCTGCTGCAGCGCGCCGCGGCCGCCGCGCTGGCCGGGTCGCCGGGGAGGGCCGAGGCGTGGCCGGGGCGGGAGGACGCGCTGCTCTGCGTCGCCGGCCCCCGCGGGGACCGGAGGAGGGACGCCGGCGCGACGGCGGCGGCGCTCGGGGCGCTCTGCGCCTCCGCTGCCGCTGCCGCCGCCGCTGCTGCCGCTCGGGGAAAGGGCGAGGCCCTCCTCCTTCCCGGCGCCGCCGAATGCGTCTCGGCCGCCCTGGCGGCCCGCGCGGGTCCCGACGTGGAGACCGCGGCCTTCGAGCTCTGGGCGCTGCTGCCCCCCGCCGCCGCGGAGGGAGCAGCCGCGGGAAAGCTCCTCCCGCCGCTCGCCGCGGCGGCCGAGGCGGCGCGTGGCGGGGCGAGGTCCGTCGCGGCCCGCGCCGCCGCGCTCCGCGCCCTCGGGAGGGCCGTTTCCTCGTCGTCTCCGGCCTCGCGCCTCCTCCTCCTCCCCGCCCTGCGGCGAGCCTCGCGCCCGCTCGCCGACGAGAGGGAGCGGGCCGCGGCCGTCGGGGCCCTCGAGGCTAGCGGCGCGCTCTCGCTCGGGAGGCTAATAGGGGAGGCGGCCGAGAACGATGACGCTTCCGGCTCCGCGGCCGCGGCCGAGGCTTGGATCGTCGCCGTCCGGCTCCTGCAGGACGAGGACGAGGAGGTGCGCTGCGCGATGGCGGAGGTGGCGTGGAGGGAGATGAGCCGGTGGGGCAGCGAGGACGAGGCTCCGTGGTGGTCCCCTTCTTCTTCTTCTTTTTATCTTTCTTCTTCATGTGCCGGCAAGGGGAGCGACGGAGGAGAAGAAGAAGAGGAAGAAACCGAGAACGAGACCTCAACGTCGCGCCCCCCAATCACGGCACCGGACGCTCCAATCATGCTCCGTCACGCCATCTCCATGCTCGCGTCGCTGGCTGGCGGGAAGAGGGTCGTGAGGGAGGCCCTGAGGAGGTGGATGCTCTCCGGGAGCAACGACGACGACAACGGCGGCGGCAGCGAGGACGACGACGGTGGAAACGGCCGAGGAACCGGCGGCGGCAAGAAATCGGCGGCCTTCCGCATGTACGAGGCCGAGCTCGACAACGTCTTCGAGGAGCCGCTTCTGCTGTCGCAGTGCGCGTCCGCGGCCGTCGTCGCGGCCGCCTCGCGGGCCGCGGCTCGCGAGGCGGCGGCTCTGGCCGAGGCTGCGATGCCCGCCGGCCCCCCCCCTCCCGGCTCTCCTTCCCCGTGTTCCTCCTCTTCCTCCTCGGTGCTCTGCTGGCCGCAGAGGGAGACTCTGCATTGGGCCAGGGGCGCCGCGGAGCAGCTCGCGCGCGTCTGCAGGCTCCTCCCGGAGGAGGGAGAAGCGGGGGGGGACGGGGCGACCGCCGCCGGCGTTGCCCTCCGCCCGCTCGAGAGGTCGGCCCCGGGCGGGCCCGCGACGGCCGCGGCGGTTTTCCTGCCGGCAGCCAAGGCCGCAGCCGCCCTCGTCGGGGCCGCGGCCGTGGTGTACCAAGAGGAGGAAGAAGAAGAAGCAGAGGGAGGGGAGGCAGAAGAGGAGCTGCTGCTCCTGGAGGAGGTCCGGTCGCTCGTCGAGGCCGCGGCGCGCTCGCTGCTCGCCGCCAAGGGCTCGCCCCACTCCGCCCTCCTCGCGGCGGTCGCGGGAGCAGCGAGGGCGTGGAGGGTCGGAGGCGGAGGGGGGAGGGGCGGCGCGTCCTCGGCGGGCGAGGTCGTCGCTGGGCTCGCGGCCAGGGCCGGAGGGAGGGCCGACGGGGCGCTGTTCCTGGTGGTGTAAAAAAACAAGAACCCGTGAAGGGTGATGTCACTTTTCCTATCGACCGAGAGGAAGAGCTTGAGGTCTCGTCCGACGACTAAAATCTGCACCCCCTCTCTCTTCTCTCTCTCTTGCTGCTGCTGCTGCTGCTGTTGCTGCTCTTGTTTCCGCTTTTCTCTTCGCCGAAGCAGCGATGAGGCTGTCTCAGCTCCTGCACAGGCGGGAAGAGGTACGATATCTGAACAAGGTGGAAGCGGCGCGAGAGAGGGGAACAGGGGACGACGATGGACAGTCGACGTCGCCCCCCCCCCCCCCTCTTCTCTTGTTTGCCCTCTTCTCTTTCCTTCGAAATCGAGGGCAAAGGGTCCATCGGCCGTCCCTCGTTGCCTTGACTCTCTATCCCGCTCACAGCGTCGACTCTCGCCGACTGTCTTGAAAAAAAAAACTAAAACAGGTCCCGGCCTCGGTCGTAATCAGCACGCCGAAGGATGCGCTCAACGACATCGCCGGGCTCGGCCCTTGCGCTGCTGCCGCTGCTGCCAGTAAACAGCAGCGCCGGTCATCGGCGTCGTTCGGCGGCCTCGTCCGCGCCCTGTCGAGGTCCCCGATCGGCGGATCCGCAGGCGGCGCGGGAGCTCTCGCCGATAGCTGCGAGATGTCTCCGAAATCAGCGCAGACGGACGAGGAGCGAGGTGAGAGGAGGAGGATGGACAGGGAAAAAAACGGATTAGA
>Ga0315274_10012248_pt1 | contig 12247 bp, 6 predicted proteins | sample YL17G02_20_MG_FD_203700 | JGI IMG/M metagenome (GOLD analysis project Ga0315274, IMG submission 203700) | Sediment microbial communities from Yellowstone Lake, YNP, Wyoming, USA - YL17G02_20 | ecosystem: Environmental > Aquatic > Freshwater > Lake > Sediment | place: USA: Wyoming | collected... | reverse complement strand
TGCGCCGCGCCTTGGGCCTGACTGCGATCTGGCGACGCAATTCGTGCATTCGGCCCAGGAGCGCAAAGAAGAGGGGAAAGGGCAAAAACCGTTAAACGGTACTGGCAGGATGCCCGTGCCACTCCCGCCTGCCGGCGGGCAGGTCATCAACTTGTCTCCTTTTCGCACACGCTCCAAAGGTCCTCGCGGCGCGAGGCAACCGCAAAGGCTCGGGTTGAACGGAGCCGCTTCGCGCGTGCGCGAAGCTTGGGATCTTATCGGGTCCGACGCGCCCTACCGGTTGATTATGAGCGCCTGGGCGCCGGTGTCAAGCGCGAAGAGGGCCGTTTCGGGCCGGGGCGGAATCTTGTCCGCTCGCACCATTCCGTGGCGTTCTGGAACATTTTGAGCCAGGGCGAGACTTTGAGCGAACGCTTCCAATCTTCGGGCATCCAAGCCCACTGCCATTTCAGGAAAGATCGCTCGGGGTGGGGCATCATGGCGAGGTGGCGGCCGTCGCGCGAGCACAGACCCGCGATGCCGCGAGGAGAACCGTTTGGATTGAAGGGATAGGCTTCGGCGATCCGGCCGTCGTCGTCGACGTAGCGGACGGGCGCAAGACCGTCGTTCTCGATCTGCTCGAGAATCCCCGCGTCCGGGAAGAAGGCCCGGCCCTCGCCGTGCGCCACCCAGATGCCCAGAGTCGCCCCTTCCATGCCCCGGAGCATCATGGCGGGGCTCTCCTGGATCCGAACCGTCGCAAAGCGGGACTCGAACCGGTCGGAGGCGTTGCGCACAAAGCGAGGCTGCTTCTCATCCGCTATCCCGCGCCATGGCGTCCAGCCAAGAAGAGCGAGGAGCTGGCACCCGTTGCAGACGCCCAGGCTGAAGGTGTCGGGTCTTTTGTAGAACCGCTCGAACTGGTCCCACAGGCTCGGATTGAACCGGATGACGCCCGCCCAGCCCTTGGCCGAGTCCAAAACGTCGGCGTAGCTGAAGCCGCCGACGAACACCACGCCGCGAAAATCGGCGAGGCCGATCTTCTCGGTCAGGAGGTCGGTCATCGTCACGTCCCACGGCTCGAACCCCGCGGCGAAGAAGGCGGAGGTCATCTCCCGGTCGCCATTGCTCCCCTCTTCCCGGATGATGGCGACGCGGGGCTTCGAGGGGGCCTCAAGAAGAGACGGGGGGGTAGGCTCGGGAGTGAAGGGGACCGCGAACCGCGGGCCGGTTCGATCCCGCAGCCCCGTTCGCTCCTGCTCGACGCAGTCGGGATTGGCCTGCAGATGATCGAGCTGGAAGCTGGTCTCCTCCCACAGGTCCCGAAGGTCCCTCATGTCGGCGCTCAGGATCTCGCGCCCCCCGTAGCGGATGCAGACGGTTTTCTCCGCCGTCGTGGCTCCCAGCGGCGCACACGGGACGTTCCTTTGCCGAAACGCATCCACCACGCGAACCTCATCCTCCGGGCTGACCTCAAGAACGAGGCCCAGCTCTTCACAGAACAGAACGGGCAGACAGTCCGTCCCTTCGACTTCGTCAAGGTCCACCTCAAAGCCGCAGTTTCCGGCGAACGCCATCTCTAGAAGCGCGGCGACGAGTCCGCCGTCGCTGCGGTCGTGGCCCGCCGTGATCGTTCCCCGAGCAATGAGTTCCTGCACGGCGCAAAAGGCGCGCTTGAGCAGCCCCGCGTCTTCCAGATCGGGCGTCTCGTCGCCGATCTGGCCGAAGACGTGGGCCAAGGCCGATCCGCCCAGTCGGTGTTTCCCGCCGCTGAGGTCGATGCAGAGAAGGCGGCTGCGGCCGGGCAACTTGAGATCCGGGGTGACGGTTTGCGTGATGTCCGGGCAAGTGACGTAAGCCGAGATCACGAGGGCGCCGGGCGCCTTCACGGTCTCTTCTTTGCGCGCGGCGCGGGCGGTTGCTCGCGGCGCGTAGGCCGCCATCGAGAGGCTGTCTTTCCCCCCGTCGACGGCGACGCCGAGCTCGAGCATGACATCGCGCATCGCCAGGGCGGCGTCGCAGAGGGCCGCGCCCTCGCCGGGAAGCTTCGCGGCCCACATCCAATTGGCCGAGCACTTGACGTCTTCCAGGGCGCTCACGCGCGCCCACACCAGGTTCGTGAGGGCTTCGCCGACGCACATGCGCGCCATGGCGGCGGGACTCACCAAGCCTTTGACCGGCTGCTCGCCGATGGCGATGGCGGCGCCCGTCAGGGCGCCGGTCGCGGCGCCTGCGGCGGCGAAGTGACTCTGGGCGATGACGGCGACGTCGGCGACCGTCAGCTGGAGGGGGCCCGCGCACTGTTGCCGCGCGATGAGGCCCGTCACGCTGCGGTCGACCTTCGTCGTGAGGAAGCGCTTGGAGCCGACGGAGAGAAGACGCAGGACCCGGTCGAGCGCCTCCGGGACGGTGAGTCCGTCCGGCAGATGGAGGGGTTCGAGTTTCGGCGGAATGCGTTCGAGCGGAAACGTTTTCTGGGGCATGTCGCCCAACACCGTGCCGAGATCCAGGTTGACGGGAGTCGAGTCGTCGAGTTCGTCGTGAAGGACGATCTTCCCGTCTCCCGTGATCCGTCCGAGGAAGGCGACGGGCGCTTTTTCCCGCGCGCAGAGCGACCGAAAGAGATCCGCGTGTTCAGGGCGAAGAAGGAGGGCGTCCTGTTCCTGGTACTCGGCGCCCCAGATTTCAAGAACGGACAGCGTGTCGTCGCCGACGGGGATCTGGCGCACCTCGATTGTGGCGCCCGCCGGGTCGACGATCTCCTTGAGGACGTTGCAGTTGCCTCCGGCGCCTTGATCGTGGATGCTGACGAGGGGATTGCGGTCGCCGAGTTCCACGCAGGCGCGGATGACGCGGTTGACCTTCTGCTCCATCTCCGCGTCGCCGCGCTGGACGGCGTTGAAGTCCAATTCGGCGACGTTCTCCCCTTGCAGCATGCTCGACGCGGCGCCGCCGCCCATCCCGATCCGGTACGCGGGGCCGCCGATCTTGACCACCCACATCCCCCTCTCGGGATGGCCCTTCTCCACGTGGCGAGCGTCGATCTGACCGACGCCCCCCGTGAACATGATCGGCTTGATCCATTCCCGACGCTCGCCGTTTGGGAGTCGCAGGCCGAAGGCGCGCGTAAAGCCTTGGATGACGGGTTCGCCGAATTTGTTGCCGTAGTCGGAAGCCCCGTTGCTGGCCTCGATCTCGATCTGGAGCGGCGAGGCCAGATTGTCGGGGTACGCGAACTCCGCGTCTTCCCAAGGAAGGGGGTAGCCGGGGATGCGGAGATTGCCGACGCAGTAAGCGGCCGTGCCGGCCACCGCCAGGGAGCCGCGGCCGGTGGCATGAACGTCGCGGATGCGGCCCCCCGTGCCGGTCTCGGCCCCGGGGAAGGGCGCCACGCCGGATGGGAAGTTGTGAGTCTCGGCCGTGAAGAGGACGTGATAGCCGACGTCGGCGGCCGCGAAAGGGCAGGGCTCGCCGGGGCGGGACGGGACAATGGTTCTGACGGGAAAGCCTCGGATTGCGCTGGAGTTGTCTCGGAAAGCGATGACGCTGTTGCGGGGATTGGATGTCAGCGTCTCTTGGATCAGGGCGATCAGGCGCTTGGGGATTTCCTGCCCGTCGACGACGAGTCGTCCCTTGAAGAACCAGTGGCGGGAATGCTCGCTGTTGGACTGGCCGATGTCGAAGCACTCGACGTTCGTCGGGTTGCGGCCGACGCGATTCAGGAAGAGATTCGCGTAGTAGTCCAGGTCCCAGTCGTCAAAGGCGAGCCCCATCTCCTGGTTGATTCGCTCCAGAGCTCTTCTGCCCTCCTGGAGAAGAGGGACCGCGAAGAAAGGCGCCGGCTCGATGCCGGTTTCAAAGGTCGCGAGGGGTTCGGGATAGCGGCATTCCGTCATCCGATCGTGGACCTCGGCTAGGAAGGCCGATTGCTGGGATTCGGTGAGGGGTGAAGCGGCCCTGAGCAGAAACCGCCTCGATCGCTCGATGCGCCGGACCTTTGCCAGTCCGCAGGCGTGACACACGGAGACGGCATTGGTGGACCACGCGGTGGTGAAGTTCATGCGGGGACCGACTTCCAGAAGGAGACCGGACGTCTCAGGGGCCGCGTCGTTGCGCAGAAAAGAGCCTCCCCCAAACAGAGTCGGCTCGAAAGTCTCGCTCAGGAGCCAGGCCAGCGTGCGGAACTCCTCGGAAGTCAGATTGCCGTCCGCCTGGACGTTGAAGCAGTACTCGGTCGCGATCCGACGGATGTCAGGCGAGACTCGATCCCTGGCCGCTTGGAGCAGGGCGTTTGTCCGAGCGCGCGAGAGAGCGGGGGCGCGGTAGAGATGAAGCAGAGCCATCAGCGACCTCAGTTCGGGTGGGATTATAGGGGGGCGGACAAGGCAGGGCAACACGAAAGAGGGGGGAACTGCGCGCATGACAGCATCGGGAAAGCCGGCGACGATAAGGCTTCCGTCACGCCGACCGACGCTGCGGGTGCGACGAAGATCCCATGCGCATCACACGCCGTTTCTGCGGGGCGAACAAGTCGATCGCGCGCGTCTGCCGCGGGTTTCGTCCCTGTCACGCGGTCAGTGCTTCCTGGGGTCCTGAAGCGGTCCCAGACTCATCGCTGCTGCGCGAGGACGAAGCCGTCGCGGCGGGGCTGGTTCATGAATTCGCAGTGGATGCGGGGCGCCGAGATTTCGTCGATCTTCTCGACGATGTCGGGGGGCAGCTCCTTTTCGGCAATATCGTAGATCTGGGTGAAGTGCTCGGGGCGCGAGCCGCCCAGGATGATCGTGGTGGCGTAAGGTTTCGCCATCAGCCACAGAATGGCTAACTGATTCATCCCGAGGCCCTGGTCGCGGGCGATGCCGTCGAGTTCCTTGACGACGCCTTGGCAGATCTCGCTCTCGAGGTAGGGCCACATGATCGACATCTTCTCGCCGCGGGTCCCCTCGGGGGCCTTTCCATGGCCGAGGTATTTTCCGCTGAGGATGCCGTTGCAGAGCGGGCTGTAACACATGATGGCCACGTTGAACTTCCGGCAGAAGGGGACGGTCTCGCTCTCGATCTGCCGGTCGAGGATGTTGTAGTTGGCCTGAACGGAGACGATCGGTTCCAGGTTCCGGGCCTGTGCGGCGCCGATCATGTAGGCCATTTGCCACGCGTAGTGGTTCGAGACGCCCACGTATCGGATCTTGCCCTGTTTCACGAGCGTGTCCAGCGTCGCCAGCGTCTCCTCGATCGGCGTCTCTTCGTCCGGATGGTGAAGTTGATAGAGGTCCACGTAGTCGGTCTTCAGGTTGCGCAGACTGCGCTCGAGGGCGCTGATGATGTTGGTGCGGCAGTTGCGCGTGACGCTGCCGTCGCGGCACTGTCGGCGGAAGACTTTCGTCGCGATGTAGACTTTCTCGCGCTTCTCGGGCGCGAGGATCTCGCCCAAGGTTTCCTCGCTCTTGCCGTAGCTGTCGGCCGTGTCGATGAAGTTGACGCCGCGGTCGATGGCTTCGTCCACCACGCGGGTCGACGTCTCCAGATCGAGTCCGTGGCGGCCGCCGAAAGTCATGGAGCCCAGGCAGAAACGGGAGACTCTCATCCCCGTGTTGCCGAACAAAACGTACTTCATCGGCTTGTCTTCCATCCTCTTAGGGCGCATCCCCTCGTCTCCTTCCATTCTTGCGGGGCGCCTTCAAGCCGCGCCCTCGCTCCGGCGCCGCTTTGGCGGCGGAATAGCCGTGACTGGCAGCGGGACGCGCGCGGGGCGCGTCCGCGCGCGCCGTAAGGCGGGCGCCGTCTCGCACCCCGGCGCCGGGCGGCAACCCCCATGGTCGCGCAACATACCCCGCCGCGCAGGCGTAGTCAACGGTCACGAGAAGCCGCCGCCTGCGGGGATCGCGGGACCGCATCCGCCAGACGGACCGTCCGGCTTCGTGGCGCCGGCTCGCGCGGGGCGCGTCCGCGGTCCGTCATACGCCGGCACTGGAACTCGCGATCCGCGCGAGGGCCTCGACGATGATCTTCTCATCTCCCTTGAGAAGGGTCCGCATGTCGAGCAGGACCTTGTCGCCGGCAACGCGTGGAATGATGGGGGGCTCGTTGCCGCGAAGGAGCGCGGCCAGACGATCGGGGGAATGGGCGCCGCACGCGACCGCGAGAACGCAGGTTCGGATCGGCGTGGCGGGAAGCGTCCCGCCGCCGGTCGCGCTTTGGGCCTCCTCAAGCGCGACGTTCAATGCGACGCCGCGCTTGACGATCCCCTTCTTGATCCGGGTCGCCCTTCGTCTGAGTTCCGCCACCGGCGTTGCCAGCATGCGATAGGTGGGATTCGTTTCGGCGAGCGTTTCCGGCGTCAAGAAGAGGCGCAACGTGTGCTCGAGAGCCATGTTCGTCAGCTTTCCCACGCGCACCATGCGCGCCAGAGGGTGCTTCTTGATCTGCGCGATCAAATCCATCCGTCCCACGATGACGCCCGCCTGCGGGCCCCCGATCAGTTTGTCGCCGCTGAAGCAGACAAGATCCGCTCCCGCCGCAACGCTGTCCTGGACCGTGGGTTCCCGCGGCAGGCCGTAGGCCTCGAGGTTCACCAAGGCCCCGCAACCGAGATCATCGACCAAGATGAAAGGGCGTTGCTTCTTGAGCGACGCCAATTCGGCGTTTGTGACTGATTGCGTGAATCCCACGATGCGGTAGTTGCTCGGATTGCATCGCAGGATCACGGCCGTGTTTTCCGTCAAGGCGTTCTCATAGTCGCACAGATGGGTTTTGTTCGTCGTGCCGACCTCGACCATGGTCGCGCCGCTCTGCTGAATGCAGTCGGGCAGACGGAAAGAGCCGCCGATCTCGATCATCTGTCCGCGGGAGATGATGACTTCCTTCCCGGCGGCGAAAACGGCGAGGATCAGGAACGTGGCGGCGGCGTTGTTGGCGACGACCACGGCGGCTTCGGCGCCGGTCAGGGTGGTGAGAAGCGCTTCGGTCGCGGGATTGCGCTTGCCCCGCCCGCCCGTTCCGAGATCGATCTCCAGGTTGACGCACCGGTTTAGGGAGGCCAGGGCGTCCACCGCCCGCTGGGGAAGCGCCGCGCGGCCGAGTCCCGTGTGCAGAATAACGCCCGTGGCGTTCACAACGGGCCGCAGGCGCTCCTTCTCTTCGGACAGGAGTCGACGCTCGATCTCCCGGACCACTTCGTCCGGGGATAGGGGCTGGCTTCCCGTTGCGGCGTCGCGGCGGAACCCGTCGAGGGTGGCGCGTATGGCGTCCATCGCCAGAGGACGCGAGTACTCGGCGATGAGGGTTTGGATGCGGGGAGATTCCAGGAGAACGGTTACTGAAGGAAGACCTCTCCGGGGGTCGCTGCTTTCGGGCGGTGTGGCCAGATCTTCTGCCATTCCTCAGCGTCCCTCTGGGAATATCGCGGGGGCCCCTTGAGTCTCGAGCGCCGATCCGTCAAGACCGCGAAGGGATCATCTTGGGGATTTCCCGCGCGTTTTCAAGAACTGATTGCGACGCCCCTCGCCCGGCGGATGCGCGGAGGGAGAGGGAACCGCCTTCCAGGAGAACGTCTTGTCGCCCCGCGCGGGGATCCCGTGTTTTGTCGGATGCCTGCTGAGCGTTCCCGGATCTCCGCGGATCGTCTCAATTTCCCTTGACCTTCCTCTCTGCGTTGCTACAGTGAACCACAGCGGCGTAGTTCGCCTTATCTGTTGCGCGGATGAGGGGCCGGGATTTCGGACGGACCGATGGGGCTGATCCCGAGGGGCCTTTTCCAGGCGGATGGGCGCGCGAAAGGGAGCATGTTGCAGACGCAACGCTTGCGAACACCTCGAGGACGTCTCGGTTGGGTCGCAGCCCGCGGCGCCGGATTCTCGCCGAACGGGCGAGCGGAGCGCCTCCTGGGTCTGTGGGTTTGGGTCGTGGTTGCGAGTCTGACGCTGGGGTTGGGGGGCTGCTCGTGGCTTCGAGGCGGGGGGCCGGGGGCCGGCGAGGGGCCGGGGGGCGGCAAGGGGCGGCACGAAGAGCCCTTCGAACTCGCGCTGTTCCCCGAGAAGTCGGACCTTCGAGCGGGGGCGGCGCTCATTGTGCAAGCCAAGCTGCGCAACATCAGTGGGGACGCCGTGCGCGCGCGGCACCTGAGTCACCGCTCCCTTTCTTTCTGGATCTGGTCCTCGGAGGATCCAGACCATGTTCTCACGCGCTCCGTGCATAGCGCGCATGAGCAGGAGGACTACTACGCGGAACTGGAGCCCGGCCAGGTCCTGAGCCGAGATTTCGTTTTCACCAAGGCCTGCGCCGAGCCGGGGACTTGGCTCATCCAGGCGATGTATACGGCGCCGAAGAACGGAAGAAACGTCGGCCTCATGGCCGTCTCGCCCCCCGAGCGCTTCGTCGTCCAAGGACCGGAATGCTTGAAGCGGGACGAGGACGGCCTGATAACGCAGCAGGAAGCCATCCGGCTGGTCAAAGAGCATCTGGGCCGGCCGGTGACCCAGGAATTCGCAACCCTGGTCGGGAACGAAGCGGGATTGGCGGACTGGTGGGTGCTCGTGTCGGTCGATCCCGCCGCCCTCGCCCAGGGGGAACGGGCCGAAAAGGGGTTCTACGTGAATCCCTACCTGGGAGAGATCCGCAAGGAAACCCGGCCCGACAACCATCCCGCCCGCAAAAAGGAGGACCCGTCGCCCTAAGACCTTTCTTGAATCCGCAGGAAGCCATTCCCCTCGGCTACGAGGGCGTGAGGGGGCCTGGTTGCCAGGCCGAACACTTCAGAGGAAAAGGAGCGAGTCATGATGCGACAGAAACGTTGGAAATGGGTGGCCGCCGCCCTGCCCGCGCTGTTGAGTATGGCGGTTCTCGCGCCGCCGGCCGACGCGGCCAAAGTCAATTCGAGCGACGAGAAGATCCAGAGCGGCGTGATTCAGCAGACCCTTCACGCGGGGCAGAGAGCCCCGTTGGGGAACTTCGACGCCAAAGCCGATGAGCGGCTGCGCCGGGTGGTTAAGATCCTGCGCACGACCGACAAGACCCAAGTCAATCAATTCGTCCCCGTGGCGTTCGAACTGAAAAACGTCAACCCCTTCGCCGTCATCCGCTTCGTCCGCCGCGTCGTCGAAGTCGAAGAAGGCAACTGGTGGACGTTCGTCGCGCCCGACGGCAACAGCGGCCGCCTGCTGGTCAACGTGCCCGTCTGGCAGGTCGAGCCGCTGAAGGAGTTGGTCGCTCTCATCGATCGCCCGGGGCTGACTTCTTCGGACGGCTCCGTGCGCGTTTACCACCAGCTAAACCATCGCAATCCCGCCGATCCGGGCTTCGTGTCAACGCTGGCCGGTCTGGGGAACCCGACGGCGACGATCCTGCCCGACGTGGCGACGGGGGCCGTCTATCTCGAGGACGCGCAGTCCGGCATTGACCTCATCCTGTCTTTCATGGAGAAGCTCGACGCTCCCACCGGCGTCGTCTACATCCAAAGCAAGATCTACGAACTCGACCGAGTGAACGACGGCACGCTCGGGCTGGACTTCCACGCCTGGAAAAACGGCCCGGGCCGCAACCTGTTTTCTCTCACCGCCTTCCGCGAATACTTCAAGATCAAGGGGCGAGGCGAACCTTTGGTGATCGACCCCGGCAGCGACAACGTGGACATTCGCACGGTCCCCGGGAGACGCTTCGTCAGCCACGGATACAGCGGCAACTACTTTTACGAGCTGCCCTCGGCCTACTTCGACTTCCTTGTGGATAGAGGACGGGCTCGCGTTCTGACGGCTCCTCGCGTCATCGTGGGCAACGGCAAGACCGCCTCGTTCACGACGGGCGAGCAGATCCTGTACTACCGCGTGCAGAACGGTCCCGCCGAGGCGGCGGGGGCCCTGCCCGCGGGCGTGGTGCTCGATCCCCTCGGCGACGACTCCCGCTTCCCGGACAACCGCACCGTCACCGGGATGACGACGCCTCGCGCCGCGCCGGCGGTGGCTGACGCGAGCGTTCGCATGGACGTAACGAACCGGATGAACGGCGCTACGACCGTCTACCTGAACCTGGATCTGTCAATCGTCAGCCATCTCGGCTTCGACGGCGAAGGCGCCCCCCTCCTGAGCGCCCGGCGCATTTCTGAAGAGATCGACACGAAGTACGGCGAAGAGCACATCCTGGGCGGCATGACCCGCACGCAGTCCATTCAGACGACCCGGAAAGTCCCGATTCTCGGTTCCATCCCGGTCCTTGGATACCTCTTTGGCGGCGAGATCACGACGGCGAAGAAGACCGAACTGGCCGCTCTGGTCAAGGCGGACGCCGTCGAGGAGGCTGACAACCTCGGACCGGCCGAGGAGGACGTGATGGATCGCGTCCAGACGCCCGGGATGGACTCGGTGCCTCTGCCCGAGCAACTCGTGGGCTTCGACATGATGCTCCTTGGGCAGTAGCGGGTGTCGCGCGGTCCGCGATTCCGCGGACATCGACGTTCCATGAAACCGCTGGTTTCGGAAAGGACAAGACAGCATGAAACGCATCATTACCACTCTCCTCAGTTGCGCGGCGCTCCTCGCCACGACTCTCGTTTTCACGCTCGCCCCCGAGCGCGCCCTCGCCAACGATGAGTCGGCGGGCGTCCAACGCCGCGTCGGGGACGCCAGCCCGAGCGCGTCCTCAAGCAACATCAACAACTACCTGAACCAGGATGAGCAGTTGAACCTCGGCCCGGACGACAATGACGTCCTCGTTCTGCGGGCCAACGAGAAGGTCCTGCTCAACCGCTACGTGACCAAGACGTTCCCGATCCAGAACGCCACCCCGCGCGAGCTTCGCGAGGTCATGCGCGAGCTGACCGGCAAAGAAGGCGGCCGCGCCGAGGTGATCCGGGACGCGAAGAAGAAACAGAACTTCCTCCAGGTTATCTGCCCGAAGTGGCAGCTGCCCTTCATCGAGCAAGCCGTGCCGATGCTGGACACCGAGTGGCTGCGCGAGGGCGACGACGGAACGGTCAGCGAGCAGTACGCCGCTCAGTACCGCGACATCGAGGAGGTCGACCGCATCGCGTCGCGCTACGCCGGCGAGGGCTATACGACCGTCGATACGAGGAAGAACACGGCCATGCGGGTGGATGAGCCCTACCGCGCGGAGCAGTGGCTCAAGGCCTGCAAGATCGCTGACGTGCCCGAACACAAGGCCCAGTTTACGGTGACGGCCTATGAGACCAGCGCGGGCAACGACCTGCAACTCGGGCTGGACTACGTCGCCTGGAAAAACGGCCCGGGCCGCAACTTCTTTGACGTGGGAGCGGCCGGCTATGATCTCCACACCAAGTTCAGGAACGCCAACAGTTATCTCTCGCCCTTGGAGCACCGTCGCGCCGACGTCCGCGACGGGAATCACTACGTCAACCATGAAGCGAGGGCGACCTTCTACAGCCTGAACTTCGCCGCCACGGCCGCTTACCTGGACTTCCTCGCAAGCAAGGGGAAGGCCAAGGTCTACGCCGAGGGCTCGCTCGTGGTGAAGAGCGGGGAGACCGGCACGCTTCGGGCCACCGATCAGGTCGTGACGTTCGACGCCTTCAACCTGCAAGACGTCGAGCGCGCCACCGCGGCGGGACTTCCCCCCGACGCTCTGAAGGGGAACCCCGGACCCTACGGAAACACGCCCGAGCGGATCGATGAGGTCCACGCCATTCGCGACGCCAACGGCAACGTTCTCGCCTACACGACGGACGCCGGGGACCTGGCCATTCACAACCGCCAGCTCGAGCGCACGGTCAACGGCGAGGTCGGACTCGCCATCGACGTCAGTCCAACGATCTTGAAGAAAACGATGGAGGTTGGCGTGGTCGCGTCTCTGAGCGCCGTCTCCGGCTACACGCCCCAGGGGCTTCCCATCATCGAGGCGAAGACGGTGGACACGAACGTGCGGATGAAGAGCGGCGTCACGACGGTCCTTGCGGGTCTGACTCGGGACGAGAAGATCCAGCGCAAAGCGGGCATTCCGCTTCTGCATCGCATCCCCGTTCTCGGATGGGCGTTCGGCGGCGAGAACAACGCCAGCCGGCGCAGGGAAATCGTCATCACCATCCTGCCGGAGTTCGAAGAGGGCGGAGGGTCGGCGTTTGCCAATCTGCCCAAGGTTCGGACGCTGGAGAACCTAGTCACCGGCGAGTCGGCGCCGGAATTGCCGAAGAACAACTTCGGCTTCGACCAGTGGCTCCTTGGCAAAGGCAGCGGATCGGATCTCTAAAGGCCTCGGACGCCTTCATTTCTGACGGCCCCGGCCCGTCCGGCCCGGTTCTTCTCGC
>Ga0315274_10012246_pt1 | contig 12248 bp, 12 predicted proteins | sample YL17G02_20_MG_FD_203700 | JGI IMG/M metagenome (GOLD analysis project Ga0315274, IMG submission 203700) | Sediment microbial communities from Yellowstone Lake, YNP, Wyoming, USA - YL17G02_20 | ecosystem: Environmental > Aquatic > Freshwater > Lake > Sediment | place: USA: Wyoming | collected... | reverse complement strand
ATCAGCGTTTTGGCATTGATTATTCTCTGTTTTTTTGTTTCAATTTTATTCACGGGCTATACTCCTTTCCCTGGTTTCAAACCAGCTTGCGAATTGGGAAAATCCGCAAGAAAGAGTATAGCCTTTTAAATTGGGCTTAACTACTTTCTACAATATAGCAAGCTCAGCGGTAGGACTTCTGTAAGATTAGAGGCCACCAAAACATGGAATATCAAAGGACGATACGTGAGTTATTGGAATATCGTGCACACTCCACACCCGATTGGGTCTTCGGTATCCATGAGGATTGGGAAATTTCTTGCAGCACTTTGCAAGCGTGCGTGAACCGTTTGGCAAATGGCCTTACCGAGGTCGGGGTCACCCCGGGGCAGCATGTAGCCGTAATGCTCGGTAACCATCCGGACCACATTTTTACAATCTTTGCCCTTGCGGAGCTCGGTGCCGTTTGGGTCCCTGTCAATGTGAACTTACGGGGACCGGGCCTTGACTTTCTTTTCGAAAAATCTGCCCCTCATACAGTAATCGTAGATGTAGAATTTTGGGATCGGCTGGGGCCTGTTTTGGCCGATAAAAATGCTAAGACGGTTATTGTTCGTAATGCTTCTAACATTGTGAGTCCATCGGACCGAATGAGGGTTGTGGATTTTTCCGCAGTCACCGGAGGAGATACGACCCCGCCGCTCACAACCCCCACGTTGGACGAGATCCGTTGCATCAGTTTTACTTCCGGTACAACGGGCGAACCTAAAGGGGTACTGTTGACCGAACGTATGCTGAGGACTTTTGCAACAGGTGCTGTGATTGCGTCGGAGGTCCGTCCAGGTGATGTTTTTCTACTCTGGGAGCCACTTTATCACAACAGTGGCGTACAGATGTGTATCCTTGCACTCATGGAACAAGTGAAATTAGCCATTGTTCCGAAATTCAGTGCATCCCGTTTTTGGGATCAAATTGGGAAGTATCGAGTGACGAAAATGCATTACCTTGGAGGTGTCATTGACATTTTATTAAAATACCCAACTCAACCAAACGATAAGGATCACAGCATCCAACTCGCTTTTGGCGGGGGGTGCAGCCTAAGCGGCTGGAGAGCGTTTGAAAACCGATTCGGTGTAAAGATCCAAGAAGTCTACGGCTTGACCGAGGCATCAGGTTTTTCCACAATAAACAAATCCGGGAAAGTCGGCTCGATCGGAAAAGCTTACCCTTATTTTGAGGTTAAAATTGTTAACGACGAAGGGAAACCATTAGGACCCGGACAAATCGGGGAAATTGTCATCCGCGAGAAGGAACCAGGACTGATCACACAGGGGTATCTGGAAAACCCGGAAGCAACGGCCAGAGCGTTGCGGGGTGGTTGGCTTTACACCGGAGATTTGGGGTCTTATGACGAAGAGAGTGATTTCTATTATAAGGGGCGCAAGAAAGACAGTATCCGTCGCCGCGGTGAAAACATCTCCGCATGGGAGGTGGAGCGTGTACTGAACTCCCATCCAAAAATTGAGGAAAGTGCCGTGATGGGTGTCGATGCGGAGGTGGGGGAGCAAGAGCTGAAAGCCTTTATAAAGTGTGCTGCCGGTTCTACCCTTGAACCCCTTGACATCATAAAATGGTGTGAGTCCCTTTTGCCCTATTATCAAATACCACGTTATGTGACTTTTGTAGACTTTTTTGAAAAGACTCCTACGGAGCGTATCCGCAAGGAAAATCTTCCGAAAGATACGACGGATTGCTGGGACCTTGAAAGCTCTGGATACAAAATCGAGCGTAGATGAGGACCTCATTTAGCCTTAAGAAAAATACGTATCAATTTAGCCTTTTGAAAAATGAATTTCAAAAGCCAAAAAAAATAAAAGAATCACTATAAAATCCCCCTCTATCCCCCTTTTTCAAAGGGGGAAGCTAATATCTCCTCCCTTTGGAAAAGGGAGGCAGGGAGGGATTTTCAAAGCGCTAAAGTATTACAAAAATACTAAGATCTCGTTTTGTACCGTTCAGGCCCTCAGGCATTTTGAAGAGAATACGGTTGGGGGGAGTTGGAAGTTATGATGGATCAGGAGGCAAGGAGGGTGATCAAGCAGAAAGAGAGGAGGTTGAATCACAATGATTATTCCAAATATGGCCAGAAGGTTTAGCGTATGTGGAATTCCAATGGGCGTCCTGTGCCTTGAAGCTTACCATGCAAAAGTCCCTGGGATTCTTAGAAATGCATCAACGTTTAAGTTTCCGGTGCTTTATAAGGTTGTCATGGGAGCCAGTATTGATAGACTTATTAATCAACAGGATCCCAGTCTTCTTGCGCTTTTCATAGAGGCAGTTCGTGAACTGGAGCAGGAAGGGGTTCGAGCCATTACAGGGAGCTGCGGGTTCATGGTTCTTTTTCAAAGGGAGCTCGCAGAAGCAGTTAACATACCTGTTTTCATATCGAGCCTTATTCAGGTTCCTATGGTACACCTCATGCTTAGACGGGGCCAAAAGGTCGGGATCTTAACAGCAAGAAAAAGCAAACTGACAGAGGATCATCTTCGCGCCGTAGGGGCGGAGTCAGTGCCGGTTTGCATAGGTGGAATGGACGATCAGGAGGAATTCTCTGAAACCATTATTTTTGGGCGAAAGAAGGAAATGGACTTAGATAGACTTGAAAAAGAAGTCCTTTCCGTAGTTGATAACCTTGTCAAGGAAAATCCCGAGATGGGTGCCCTCGTCATAGAGTGCACGGATTTGCCTCCTTTTGCCCATTCGATTCAACAAAAGTTCAATATCCCTATTTTTGATATCGTCACTCTGACCAATATGGTATATGAAGCCGTGGTGAGGACAAGCTACCAGGGAATCATGCCACGTTAAAAGGGAGAATTTAATTTGAGGAGAGGGATGTCAGTTTGGATACCGGCAGAGGAACACTTTTTAAGAGATTTTACATTAGAAAAGAAAAATGATAGATTAAAAATATTAGAATCAATCAAAGGCGGAAGGGAGGTGCAAAAGAGTTTAAATTTAGCCTATGATTCTGTTAAAATATAGAGGGATAGTATCCTATGGAATGAAAATAAGGATGTTCTGGAGTGTCAGTTGGTAAACACATCTTGAAGCCAGGACAGATTACGTCACATAGGATCATGTTTCATGACCGATTGATTAGGGATAAGAGAAGCAAACCCCGTTAGAAAGGTCAGGGCTTTGACCCTGCCCTCAATAAGGAGCTGATGCTTTCTAATTCTATCATCCCCAGCATAAATGCTGGGGCTTTCTAACGGGGTAAAGGGGTCTTTCGAGATAATCATTTCAGTTACATAAAGGAGAAACGATGTCCAGAGAAATAGAAAAGATCATGCTCATCGGCATTGGAGAACTGGGAGGAATCGTGCTGGAATATATGTGCAGAATTCCAGGCATCTGTGATATAGTGACGGCCGATTCGAATGCTGATTGGGGCTTTAGAAAAACGAACAGTGCGATCGAAGGTGCTTCCTATATGGGATTGTATCCGAATATCAAGTTTCATTCCATCGATTTGTTGAACATAGAAAAAACGGCCGAGTCACTTAAAAAAATCAATCCCACGATCATCTGCAATGGGACTACATTGCAATCCTGGTGGGTGGTCAATGAACTGCCTCCAGAAGTCAATGCAAAAATATATAAAGACAGGTGTGCGATTGGGCCATGGACAGCTATGCATCTTGCTCTAACTGCAAAGCTGATGAAGGCTGTTAAAATATCTGGTATTGATACCTATGTGGTCAATACCTCTTATCCAGATGCCACCCATCCCAGCCTTGCCAGGATTGGCCTGGCTCCGACCGTAGGTGTTGGAAATATGGATTTAGCCGTTCCATACATCCAAAAAGCCGCTTCCGAACTATTGAATGTTCCTATGAAGAACGTTGGAGTCGAATTGATCGCCCATCATTATCATGCTTATTATTGGTGCCGTTATGGGACAGGCTCCGAAGTCCCCTTTTATCTGAGAGTCTATGTAGGGAAAGAAGATGTGACAGACCAATTGGGTGAAATGAAACAATTTATTGTTGAACTCCCCAAACGGGGTATGAGGCCGGCTGGACGTCATGGCCAGTTTGTCGTGGCTGGTTCATGTCTGAAAAATATTATGGCCATTTTTAACGACACCGGAGAGATCACCCATGCCCCAGGTCCCCAAGGATTAGAAGGTGGTTATCCAGTAAGATTGAGCCGTAAGGGTGCTGAGGTCGTTTTACCTAAGGGGTTGACCCTAAGACAAGCCAGAGAGTTTAATCTGGAGGCGCAACAGCACGATGGCGTCCAAGAGATAAAGGCCAATGGCGATGTGGTTGTGACAGATGAGGCTTATGTTACTTTTAAAGAACTGCTGGATATCGATTGCAGGGTTATCACCATAGAAGATTCATATGAACAAGCCATGGAATTGAGGAAGAAGTTCCACGAATTCGCCCGAAAACATGGTGTCAAGATTTGAGGGGAAGAAGATAGAAGAAGAGAGGGTATGATGGAGCCCCACGGGCAAGCCCGTGCTTGCACGCCGAAGTGCGTTACAGCACGCAGGCGTGGTCCCCAAAAACCATACCCACCTACGCCCCTGGGCGCCGGAGCGCTTCGGTGCGCAGGCGCCAAGGCTTCGGTGGGTCATCCGCCGGTGAGCGAAATCCGCCGAAGCATGGCAGATCCGTCGCTGAAAGGGTTCCTATCCGGAGTTACACATTTCTCCACGGCCAAGGTCGTGCTTGCACGCCGAAGTGCGTTACAGCACGCAGGCGTGGGTTCCTGCGTAGGCGGATGAAACCAAGAAAGGAGGTAGTCAAATGAGATCCAAAAAAGGAATGTGGATGGTCGTTTTGTTGAGCGGGGTTATCTTGATCATGGGGGTCACCGTTCCTCCAATGGTTCAGACACAGTCCAAGGAGCCGGTAAAAATGGGTATTTTAATCCCTCTTTCACCACCAGGGGATCCCGCCTCTGGTAAAAGGATCCTTTGGGGAGCAGAACTAGGTATCAAATATGTGAATGAGGTGATGGGTGGTGTTCTGGGCGGAAGGCCTTTACAGTTGGCCGTTGAAGATGACCAGGGCACTCCGGCAGAGGGGGTTGTGGGCTACAGGAGACTCGTGACAAAAGATAGAGTGGTAGCTGTTGCAGGGCAATTTCATAGTTCGGTATGCCTTGCGGTGAACGAAGTGGCAAAGGAGTTGGGTGTGCCATTATTTTCTACAGGTGCTTCATCTCCAAAGATTACGGAATCACGCTATCCCACCATATTCAGCATCATGAGCCTCACTCCGCCGAGGTGTGAGTTTTTCATGGAATTTGCAAAAAAGATGGGATTTAAGCGCGTGGCGGTTCTATCAGAAGACACGGACTACGGCACAGGGTTTGACGAGTGGCTCAAAGAAATCGGGAAGAAAGAAGGAATTGAAGTAAAAGGCATCATCTTCCCAAGAACGAGCATAGACCTAACCCCTTCGCTCTTGATTATAAAGGCATGGAATCCGGACCTTGTCATCAATGTAGGGGTTGGACCAAACGCCTTTCTGTTGACCAAACAGGCCTTTGATGTGGGCCTTTTCCCTAAAGTCCCGATGCTCGCCAGTTATGACTGGCCGACCCGAACAGAATTTTGGGACGCAGTAGGAGATAAAGGCAAATACATCCTCTATACGATCTATTACAAGCCAGGAATGCCTGTTACCGCTTCAGGGAACTGGATGATCCCCAAATACATCGAATTACACAAAGAAGATCCTACATTTTATAGTTTGAATGTTTTTGGCCAAGTTTTGGTCGTGGCCCAGGCCGTGAATTTTGCTCAATCGGCTGAGCCAAAAGATGTTCTTAAAGCTCTAAGTACTCGGACGTTCACCGATTGGGTTGGTACGGTGAAGTTTGAGGAGCCACCGGGGATGAGGTGGCATAATGTTTCACCACCCCATCTTATCCTTCAAATGACGAAAGCAAGACAACCGAGTAGGGAATCTAATACCGTATGGCCTCCCTCATTGGGCGGTAGCGGAAAAATCGTGACTCCATAATTCATAGAGAGACGAGTTATCGCGTCAGTGACAAACCCCATCGGCCCCTTCAGAACTTGAGAGCAAAGGCTTTCAATTCTGGAGGGGCATCTCAATTCTCATCCCAAAGGAGATAAGAGGATCGATACCCAGCTCTTCATGCAATTTTTAATCTCAGGGATCATCATGGGCGTCCTCTATTGCCTGATGTCCTTGGGGGTCAATTTTATCTATGGAATTATGAAAGTCATCAACTGGGCCATAGGCGAGTTTTTCATGATCGGCGCCTATGTCCAGTATCTTTTGATTGTCATTTTTTTGGGAGTCCGTTACTGGTATGTCGGTGTTTTCATCGTTGCCTTTTGCACATTCTTTCTGGGGGCCTTCGTACAGAAAATACTTATTAAGCCTATGTTTGTCGGCATGGTAGAGGAAAAGACCGAATATGCCACCATTGTCACAATTGCCATGGCCATCCTATTTCGTAATCTTGCGATTTTCATAGGAGGCCCTTATATTTATACGCCACCTGATTACGCACCTCCCACCCGTATTGGTCCGCTTCCTTTAAGCGGAAACAATTTTATTGCGTTTATCGGAACCATCGCTATTCTCGCTCTGTTCTTTTATTTTTTGAAAAGAACGTGGATCGGGAAAGCCTTCCAAGCTGTGTCCCAGAATCGAGCTGGAGTGCTGACGGCCGGGATCGATGTTCTGAAATTCGATATGATCGCCTTTGGTATCGGAACTGCCTTGGCCGGAGCCGGTGGAGCTCTTTTAGCCCCCGTCCTCCTCGTCTACCCTCTCTGCGGTGTGATCCCCACCGTAAGAGGGTTCGAAATCATCGTCATCGGTGGATTGGGTTCGATCCCGGGTGTCTTTGTCGCTGGCCTCTCGATAGGAATAGTTGAAAGCTTAGGCGCAGCCTTTATCAACCCTTCCTTTGTGGACATCTATGGATTCGGACTGCTGATGTTCATCCTCTTAATAAAACCATACGGACTCTTTGGAAAACCTGAGCGGAGCGTTTAGTGCCAAGATTGAGGTTAAATTACTCCGGACCATTGCTCTTCCTTTTGATTGCCATTCTCCTGCCTTTGTTTCTCACTGACTATTGGATTTATGCCCTCACGATCACTTTCTACTACGTGATCATGGCCATTACCTGGAATCTGCTGGGAGGTTATACCGGCCAATTCTCTCTCAGCCATCATACCTTTGCTGTCATCGGCAGTTACACATCAGCCCTTTTGATCGCTAAAGCAGGTCTCCCCTTGTGGATGGGTATGGCATCTTCTTGGATATTCAATGCCTTCATTAGCGTCCTACTCGGTATCCTATGCCTGCGGATGCGGGGTATCTATCTCGCCCTGACAACCTGGGCCTTTGCAGAAATTGTCAAGACTTATATCCGAATGGATTTTGAATTCACCGGTGGAGATAGAGGACTCAAGACTCCTTTATTTTTTAAGACCATGAACCCTCTTCCCTACTATTATCTCTTTTTGGCTTTTGCTGTCTTAACGATTATAGTGATCGCCATCATCATGCGTTCACGGATCGGCTACTATCTCAGAACCATTCGCAACGATGAGGTAGCAGCTCAGGCCATGGGCGTCAATACGGTTCGCTGGAAGGTTTTTGCATTTATGGTAGCGAGTGTTTTTGCAAGTATCGCTGGAACCCTTTATGGCCATTTTATAGGATTGATCAGTCCGGTATCAGGTGAATTCTATGAAATGTCACTCATCATCATTTTCGTGGTCATCGGTGGCATGAGAAGTCAAGCGGGGCCAGTTGTGGGAGCCATATCGGTTCGTTTTCTTGCTGAAGTTCTAAAAAAATGGCCTGAAATTCGGATGGTCATTCTCGCTTCTGTGGTCATACTCATCATGCGGTTTTTTAATGGTGGGGTCATGGAATGTCTAAGACAAGGGTACCAACGGATTCGGCAAAGAAAAGGCAGGAACCCTGTTTCTGGTTTTCAAAAATTGGAGCCGACGCAAAGACATCGAGGAAATAATGAATAGCCAAAGTCATCCACTCCTGGATATAAAAAATTTGGTGAAAGATTTTGGCGGCTTGAGAGCGGTAAATAACGTTTCTTTAAACATTAAGAAGGGAGAGATTCGAGGGCTCATCGGACCGAACGGATCCGGGAAGACAACGATGATCAACCTCATCACCGGCATGTATAAGATTGACAACGGGGCCATTTACTTCTCCGGAGATAGGATTGATGGCTTACAGCCCTATGTGATTGCCGGTAAGGGAATGATGCGAACTTTTCAAATCTCTAGGGTTTTTAAAGATATGACCGTCCTTGAAAACATGTTGGTCCCGGCTCTTACGCAAGACCAAAGCATGGTCGAGGCAAAGGGGCTTGCAGAGGTGCTGCTTGAATTCGCCCTTCTGACCCGATTAAAGGATGAACCGGCTAAGAATCTTTCAGGAGGGCAGAATATGCTGCTTCAGATTGTCCGGGGCTTTATGAATAAGAACCTTCGCCTCTATTTACTCGACGAGCCTTTTGCAGGAGTCCATCAGGTCATCAAGGGTGTGATCCTGAGGACCATCAAAAAGATGAATGAGGAAAAAGGGATTACCTTTATCGTCGTTAGCCATGAGTTGACGACCATCCAGTATCTCTGTCACCAAATTTCGGTTCTCCATAGAGGAGAAATCATTTCCCAAGGAACCATGGAAGAAGTTGCAAACGATCCATTGGTGATCGATGCTTACCTTGGAGGATAATATCACCGATGCTGAAGGTTGAAAATGTGACATCCGGTTATGTGGAAGGGATTGATATCCTCACCGATGTCTCCCTTGAGATAAAAGAAGGGATCATCACTGGGATGATCGGCCCCAACGGAGCAGGGAAATCTACCCTCCTCAAGGCCATTTTTGCCTTTCTCCATGCACGCCAGGGGAAAATCCTATTCGAAGGTCATGAAATCCAGAATTGTCTCCCTTCCCAGTTAAAATGGATGGGGATGAGCTATGTTCCCCAAGGATTCAGCACTTTTCCCCAACTCACTATTGAAGATAACCTCCTTCTGGGGGCTTGGATTTTTCGACAGGAAAGAAACTTATTAAAACAAAGATTGAATGAAGTTTACGACTTTTTTCCTTTGCTCAGGGAGAGGAGGAAAGTGAAGAGCAATTATTTAAGCGGCGGAATCCTCCGGATGCTCTCCATTGGAAAGGAAATCATGACGAAACCAAAACTCTTACTGATCGATGAACCCTCTGAAGGTCTGGCCCCGAAAATTGTAAGAGAGATTTATAATTTCATGAAAAAAATCAGAGAACAGGGAACGACCATCTTCCTGGTCGATCAGAACATCCTGAAGGCCCTTGAAGTTTCGGACTATATGTATCTTCTCGAGATGGGACAAATTAAGCAGAAAGGTCCCAAGGAGGAGTTCGAGGAAAATATCAGGGAGATTATCAGGGACTCACTGATTTCCCGGTAAACGGATGACCTGAAAGATTCTGGCATTTTTTAAATCTTGATCGACAAGATGGATTAGGAATGAATGAAATGAATCGAAAGAGAGGCCCACGATGGATGAGCTCCTTTTGCGCAAAGTAAGAATCCAGGATGTGGTTTTCGGGGAGAACACGGAGGTTGTCAATCACGTACTGCGAATCAATCGTGAAGAGCTCGTGAGATATCTACAGGAAGATCAACATCTGAAGTCTGTAGAAATAAAAATTGCAAGACCCGGAGAAAAGAAGCGAATTATCCCGGTCAAAGATGTTTTAGAACCGAGGGCCAAATCGGGGGGGACATCGACTACATTCCCAGGCTTTCTGGGCACGGCCGAACCAGTGGGTACTGGAATCACTTCTGTCCTGGACGGGGTCGCTGTGGTGACTTGCGGAAAACTTGTGAACTTCCAAGAAGGCCTCATTGATATGAGTGGTCCCGGCGCCGATTTTAGCCTCTTTTCAAAGAAACTCAATGTCGTCTTGGTCATGAAGCCGGTAGAGAAACCGGGGAAATATGAGCATGAGGAGGCGGTGCGTATCGCCGGGGTCAAGGCAGCCCACTACCTCGGCCTCGCCGGGACCCGTGCAAACTTTGATGAGGAGGCACGCTTCCAAGTAGCCACATGGCCCGAGCTGGAACATCCCTATCCGGGTCTTCCGAAAGTGATCTATGTAGATATGGTTATCGCCCAAGGGTTGTTACACGATAATTACATCTACGGAGTGAATGCCCAGGGAAGCCTACCCGTTGTGCTTTCAGCTACCGAACTCATGGATGGCGCTATTGTCAGTGGAAATTGCGCAGCCCCTTGCCACAAGAACACGACTTACCATCAACAAAACAACCCGATTGTGGAGGATCTCCTTGCAGAACATGGCAAGACCCTCATTTTCCTTGGTGTGATCGCAATGCCTGTTCGAGCCACTTTGCTCGACAAGGAAAGGATTTGCACCCAGGTGCTGAAGATGGCAAAGTTTCTGAGTGCCCAAGGAGCGATTGTGTCTGAGGACGGTGGAGGAAACCCGGAGACTGATTTGATGATGCTGGCTCGTCTTTTTGAAAAAGAAGGAATCAAGACGGTCCTGGTCACCGATGAGTACGCAGGTCGCGATGGAGCCTCTCAAGGCTTAGCTGACATCACACCTGAGGCGGATGCGATTGTGACAAATGGTAATGGGAACCAATATGTCGTTTTGCCACCCATGGAAGAAACGATCGGTCATCTCGAGGCAATTGATGTGATCACTGGTGGCCACACGGGTAGTCTGCGCCCAGATGGCTGGATTGAGATGGAGATTGCCGGTATCATGGGCTCTACTGTGGAAGTGGGAGCCGAAAACTTGATGACCATCGCCATGTAACCTGACAGTTACAAAAAAACGATCAAAAAGGGAGATGCGTGTGCTGGAAAACCTTTACAGCGGTACCTTTAGTCGTTCAGCTACCCTCTTTGCCAGCATATTAAAAAATTCACCTCAGGTGACATCGCATGTTACCCATAAAACGTAGAAAAACCCGCATTGGAAAGGTTTGGAAGTACACGTATCTCCCTTTTCAATGCAACGTTAAGGTTAATTGAGGGAGGTAAGAATGGAAAATGTTAAGGTGGTCCACTATCTCAATCAGTTTTTCGGCCAGATTGGAGGGGAGGACAAAGCTGGAATCCCCCCTCAGATCAAAAAAGGACCTGTGGGAGTTGGCCAACTGATTGAAAGCGAATCAGGAGGTCGATTCAAGGTAGTACACACCATCATTTGTGGCGATAACTATGCGGCCGAACATTTGGAAGAGGTCGAATCAACGATCTTGAAATGGGTTCTGGAGTTACGGCCCGATCTTTTCTTGGCCGGACCCGCCTTCGCTGCTGGTCGTTACGGAATTGCCTGCGGGACGATGTGCAAGGCAGTGCAGCAAAAGCTTGGTATTCCTGCACTGAGCGCGATGCATGTAAGCAATCCAGGAGTAGATGCGGCGCGCAAAGAGATCTATATCTTAGAGGCTGGAGATTCCACCCGGGACATGAGAAGGGTGATTCCAAAGATGGTTGCCCTGGCTCAAAAGATTCTGGACAAGGTTCCAACCGGGTTGCCTCAGGAGGAGGGATACTTTCCCCGGGGAATTCGGATAAACATTCGGGCAGAGAAAAGAGGCTCCAAACGTGCTGTCGAGATGTTGCTTAAGAAATTACGAGGCGAGCCGTTTGAGACCGAGCTGCCTCTCCCTGAGTTCGATCGGGTCGCGCCTGCTCCGCCTATTACAGACCTTTCCAACGCAGTCATCGCTCTTGTGACAGAGGGCGGAATCGTACCCAAAGGGAATCCGGACCGGATCGAGGCTCACAACGCATCGAAATATTGCAAATACTTTTTCGGGAACGTTAATGATCTAACTGGCGAAGCCTATCAAACAGCCCATGGTGGTTATGACCCTGTCTATGCCAATGAAGATCCGGACAGAGTCCTTCCTTTAGATGCGGCACGCCTCCTTGAAAAAAAAGGAATGTTCGGAAAACTCTATGATTATTATTATGTGACGGTAGGGAACGTCACTGCCGTGGCATCCGCTGCACGCTATGGCCATGAAATTGGAGAACTCCTCCTCAAGGATGGCGTTCAAGGAGTGATCCTTACTTCCACCTGAGGAACAGGCACTCGTTGCGGGGCAACGATGGTAAAAGAGATTGAGAGGGTTGGGTTACCCGCTGTTCAGATCTGCGCGATTGTGCCGATCGCATTGACGGTGGG
>Ga0315274_10012244_pt1 | contig 12252 bp, 12 predicted proteins | sample YL17G02_20_MG_FD_203700 | JGI IMG/M metagenome (GOLD analysis project Ga0315274, IMG submission 203700) | Sediment microbial communities from Yellowstone Lake, YNP, Wyoming, USA - YL17G02_20 | ecosystem: Environmental > Aquatic > Freshwater > Lake > Sediment | place: USA: Wyoming | collected... | reverse complement strand
TTAGTCGTACAGATTATATCTACAACGGGGTGAAGACGTATTTTTGGGGTTACTACCCGACGGCGGGAAAGATATACATCTTCTTTTTGTTGATGTTCGTGCTTTTGTTCCTTAAAGGGATATGGCTGCTTTTTAGCCATTATCGAAAATCTGAAGGGTTACAAAAAGAGCAAATAAAATATGTCGGTTTAGGTTTTCTTTTTGGAACATTCGGCTTGGTAGATTATTTGGTAAAGTTCCCTCTGTTTTACGGCATTTATCCTTTCGGCTATATCTGCGCAATCGCCTTTTTCAGCATAATTTCTTACGCGATTGTGCGAAGAGAGCTTTTTGGTATCAGGGTGGTCTTGACCCAACTTCTGGTTGGTGTAGTCGCGGTTTTACTTTTGGTCCAAGCGACCCAAGCAGTAATTGTGCGGAGTTGGCTGGATTTTTTCTGGAAGTTTCCGCTGTTTTTACTCTTTTTGCTATTTGGCTACATCTTAATCCAGAGTGTTACTCAGGAAATAAAGCGGCGGGCGGAGATTCAAAGGCTTTATGAAGAAGTAGATCGGTTGAGCCGGGCAAAGTCAGAATTCATTTCCATCGTCTCCCATCAACTAAGGACACCGCTGAGTGCCATTAAAAGCTATATTTATATGATTCTCAAGGGTCGGTATGGAAAAGTTGAGGAGAAGGAGAAGTTGGAAAAGGTTTTCCAAAGCGATGAAAGACTACTGACTCTTGTGAATGATCTTTTGGACTTATCTCGGATTGAAAGCGGCACGATCAAACTGGAACTTAAAAAAACTTCGCTTGGCGATATCGTCTCCTCGATCCTGGACGAATTGAAAATTAAAGCCAATGAGAAAAAACTTTATCTAAAATGGGAAAGTAAGGAGAGTGAGACGTTACCGCAAGTTACCGTTGACGCGGGGAAAGTCCGGCAAGTTATCTTGAATATAATCGATAATTGCATTAAATATACGGAGTGTGGGGGGATAACGACAAAGGGGGAATTAAAGCAACCTTCCGATCGGTTGGCTCAAGGCTCAATCTTGATTTCGATCAAAGACACCGGCGCGGGGATGAATAAAGAAGAGCTCGAGCATGTGTTTGAAAGTTTTACCCGAGGCCAAGCCGGCGCACAACATTGGGAAGGGGGAGCGGGTCTTGGTCTTTACATTGCCCGGAAATTTGCCGAGATGCATGGGGGCAAAGTTTGGGCTGAATCTGAAGGCGAAGGAAAAGGTTCGACCTTTTTTATCGAACTACCGATTGATGCTTCTAGCAAAGTGGAAGGATTAAGCGCCGTCGATATTAAATACCTGAAGGAAGAAGGACTGCCGAAGTCTTCGTAAAATCAATCTAAAACTTCTTTATGGTGAGTTAGGCCGAACCATGTTAGAATCTAAATAACCCGCCTCCGCTTACTTCGCGTTGTGGTCTACGGCCACACCAGCGAAGAGCGCTTCGGCGGGCAAGTCTGCCATGGAAATTTTGGTTTTTGTTATTTTAATTGCCCTGTCTGCTTTCCTTTCCGCTGGCGAAACGGCGATTTTTTCAGTTAGTAAATTTAAACTCCACGCCCTTGTTCGCGAAAATAGACCCGGTGCCGGTTCCTTGGCTAAATTAAAAGGGAATCCCAACAAGCTTTTGGCGACGATCACGATTAGCAACAACCTCGTCCAAATTCTTGCTGCCTCGCTCGCCACTTTTATGGCCACAGAGGCCTTCGGATCAATTGGAATTGGTATAGCCACAGGAATCATCACTATTTTGGTAACCGTCTTTGGCGAAAGTGTCCCTAAGTCTCTTGCGGCTCACCGGCCGGTTCAGATTGCTCTTGCCGCCGCGCCGTTCGTTGAGATTTTGAGCATTATCACGTACCCTCTGGTGATTCTTTTGGAAAAAATATCCTCCTTTTTCACCCAGACTCTTGGTGGCGAAGCGCCCGGAGTAACGGAAGAAGAACTAAAAGCAGTGATCGCCATTAGCGAAGAGGCCGGAGTGTTGGGTCGAGACGCGGCCGAGATTATGGAAAATGTGATTGAGTTTGAGGATGTAAGAGTGGGTGAGGTAATGACCCCGGAGGTTTCGGTGGTTTATCTGGATGGCAATAAAAGCTTGCGGGAAGTGATGCCAACCATTGTTAAGACCGAGTACTCCCGATTCCCGGTTTTTGAAAATAGTGAGGAAAATATTGTTGGGATTTTGGACGTTGATATGGTGCTGCGCGAAATTCAAAGAAGGTCTTGGGGTACCAGGGTGAAAGAATTAGTAGTTGAACCATTTATTGTTCCAGAAAGCAAAAAAGTGGCGGATCTTTTAAGCGATTTTGCAAAACAAAAAATTAAGTTTGGTCTGGTGGTTGATGAGCACGGTAGTTTCACCGGTGTGGTGTCTCTGGAAGATATTTTGGAAGAAATAGTCGGCGATATTTTTGACAAAAGCCTGAAAGTGGAGCGGCTGATAAAACCATTAGAAGAAGGTGCTTATCAGGTTGAGGCTAGCGCCCGAATAGCCGACCTAGAAAAACTCTTGCGTGTGTCTTTGAAAGGCGAAGGTTTTACCACTTTGGCTGGGTTAATCGAATCCCATCTGGGACGGATACCAAAAGTGGGGGAGAAACTGCGCTTGAAAAATTTTGAAATTGAAATCGAAGATGCTAACGAGCGTTCCATCCGCCGCGTGAGGATTTACCGCCTCCCAACTATTTAACTTGACCTACCAACCAATGACAGGGATCATCCCTGTCAAACCTTGTCAAGACCCGTAAGATTGACTTTAAACCCATAGTATGGTATACTTTACGCCAACTACTCAGCTTACCGCTGAATATTTTTGCACGTTGTGACGCAGAGGTTGACAATCGAAAGGAGAAGCAGCATGAAATTTTTAGTGGAGCTAGCGATTTCGGCAATCGCTGGAGGAGTTGCGGGACTGATTCTCTGGCTTACTCCTGTGCAGGCTGAGCTAGGCGGCTGTTTCATAGTAGGAGGATTCGTCGCCGCCGTTGCACTTCTCACTGTGCGAGTTTTCAGACTCCTTTGATCCGGAAACTAAATACCGCCCCAGTAGTATCGAAAGGAAGTGATTGCCATGGAGGTTAGAGGGGTCGAAGGGCATCCGGACATGATGGTTGTCCGAGGTTTCACTCCGCTTCAGGAGTTCTACCTGCAGCGGATGTGGTATCTGTCCAACTTAGTTTTGGTGTTCGGTCGGCAATGTCCGGATTACCCCTTGATCGCTAGGGCTATGTTCAGCACGTACCTAGACCTGTGGCGATCGGGGTTTCCGAAGGAGGTTTTGGACTGTATTTGTGTGCCCAAGCAGCCTCCTGTAGATGAAGGAGAGAAGCGTCTGGCCCAAGCTGTTCGTGAGGAAATGGAGGGAGAAGAATGAAATGCTCTTTCTGTCGGGGAGAAAAGCAACTCCCTGGCAAGGACGGCCAGTTGGTAGACTGCCCAAGGTGTGGAGGGAGTGGAGACGACATGTCCGCCTTGGACGTTTTCTCCATTGTTCCGGGTCCTGTGTGGCGACCCTGGACCCAGAAGACACCTATAGGGTGAGGAGAGGATAACATGTACTCAGGGCTGTTGTCGATGTGGCCGGTGTTGCTACTGATCGCTCTGGTTCTGCTCGTTGCGACGGGGGGAATCAACGATGCTACAGCGGCGCTCATCGGCAGGTAAGCAAGTTGCCAAGAAAATAACCGTTCCTGAAAGCGGCCAATTCTTTTCAGGAGGCGAAGTGGGATGTTTCTTAAGGAGTAATCCTTAGTGATGCGCTTGACCGCTTCGCTTTGACCTCTTAAGCCTTTGACTTTGCTCGAGGGTTTAAGAGGGTTATGAACCGGGAACGGTCCATGGCCAAAATAGATGTATTTAGGGATAGCTCTACCCGTCGATTAGTTTGGCGGATGTGGGGCGGAAGGGCAAAGAGCTACCCGGAAAGGGGTAGGTCGTGCGTCATCCCTAGGTAACCGGGGGAAGAGTACTGATAAGGGGTTAAAACAGTAGTGAGGCACCCCAACAGTCCCGGCTATGCCGCGAGAACCTCGGTGATTATCGGTTTGGCGAGGTGGATCGTTGGGTTGCAACCCGCTTTCCACCTCGCCGACTTTCCTTAGCTGGCGATATGGTAAAATATTACGGGCTTAGGAGAGTTGGTGGTATTTCAAAGTTGAAGACGGGAGGGAGAGATGGGCAACAAAGGACTCGCGCAAGCAACAGTAGCCTTTGCTGTGGGTCGCGTTCTGTTTTTGCTGGTCCTGTTGATTGTCTGTGTCTTAATCCTGGTGGGTTGGGTTCCTACCGTGTGGGATCCGCCGCCAGCTTGGAATGTAGCCGCTATTGTCTTAGACGCGGCGGCGCTTTTGATAAGCATTGCTTTGGCCTGGGCTTGCATCCGCGAACTTCGCGATCTAGACCGATAACCAACCCGCCCGCCTTTCTAGAGGCACACAACGTCTCGGTCTGCTACAAGCTTGGGCTGAAGCGTGAACAAAATCGCGCCAAGTCCAAGAAAAACCGGCGGAAATCCCGAGCATGTCGAGGGAAAGTACGTCGGTTTTTTCACGACTATTTTTCTACGTTACTACCTATCAATCGGGTGGTTGATTGATTATTATTTGAGCCACTAAATAATCTTCATGACCAAATTTACTTTACTCTCAAGTGGGGACTTGCATGGTTGTTGTATAATGTTTACAATTATTTTAGATCCCCCAAAACGAGGTTAGAGAACAGGGAACAGAGAACAGCAAACAGCTAGTTAACATCGTTTTGAGGGAGCGGTTGATCCTCTGAGGCCATTCGCGTGCTTGAGGAAGTGCGGAAAGGCACGAAAGAGTTGATCGACAGCACCCGAGAGAGAGATCCGGCAGTGGCAGAAGGGGCGCGCAGCCTCTCATCTCCCTTGAAAGGGAGGGTAACTGCGAGGAGGCGATCTCTCGAAGGCGGCCAGGTTCCTAGTGTACTAGGAGGTGCCTTGTTGCCAATTCAATGGCCACTCCAATGCCCTTAACCTGGGCCTAGGCCTTTTTCTCTGGAGAGCAAAGGTCTAGGCCGTGCGTAGTGTTCGCTTCTTTTAACGAAAGGGGAGAGAAGGACAAATCAACCAGAGGGCTGTGTCCTTTCGTTGGTACCTAGTAGCTGCCTCGCCAATGAGCCAGTAGGTACTGACTTGGCAACCACCCCTAATGTGTTGATACGATACAAGTTGTCCGCCGCCAAGGTTGCATCACCTTCCTTGGCGGCTCTCTCCCAAGCCATCCTTCGGGGCTCGAAGAATGGTTTAGGACAAAAAATCCCGATCTAATCGGGGTTTTTTGTTGGGTTTTGAATTTGACGCTGAGATTATCCGCTCGGGTCCTGTCAGCTCGGCAATCCCAGCTCCTCAGTCAGTTTCCGGGTCAACGGAAATTCCTTCGTCGCTGGGAGCCCTCCTCGCTGCCAGCCGCTTCGGGCTCCTCGCGTCTTTTATTTTAACAACCTGTTATATTTAGTCTGCTGAAAACCTCTATGTCATTGCGAGGGAACGGAAGTTCCCGAAGCAATCTCAGTCGGAAAGAGATTGCCGCGCTAGCGCTCGCAATGACAAAAAAATTATCTGTCACCACAATCTTTTCTTGTAGACATAAAGCTAATAGGTTTTCAGCAAGCTTATATTAAGGAGTTGTCAAGACAATTGTTTGATGGTATTCTAGGAGCGGTCCGCCAGCTCCTCGAGTCTGAGCCTCGAGTCGAAGACTGGCGGATTGGAAGGACAACCGATGGTTTTATCGGATCGCTATATTCGTCGCTATCTCACCGATGGCAGGATAAAAATTACACCAGAACCAAATCTCGAAGAAGCATTGGGACCGTGCACGGTTGATTTTCATCTCGGCAATATTTTTAAAATCTTCAATCATTCCAAATATCCTTACATCGATCCCCGCGATCCTCATCTGACGGCGGAAGTGATGAAAGAAATCATCGTCCAAGATAACGATCCCTTTATAATGCGACCGGGAGAATTTGTTTTGGCGACTACCGTGGAAGAGCTAGAACTTTCTGATGATCTTGTTGGCAGATTGGAAGGGCGGAGTTCTTTGGGTAGGCTTGGTATTATTGTCCATTCTACGGCGGCTCGGTTTGACCCGGGGTGGGTCGGCAAACCGGTGATGGAACTGGGCAATATCGGCGTAATGGCGGTAGCACTTTATCCTGGTATGAGAATCTGTTCTTTTACTTTTGAGGAACTTTCTTCTCCAGCAGAAACGCCTTACTGGAAGAAGCCGGGTGCTAAATATGCTGGTCAAAAAAGTCCAGAGCCGAGTAAATTAGCCGAGGAGTTTGAGGTTGGACGAAAAGCATCTTTAGCTCACACAGTGCGGAAGAGGCCAAAGGGACAAAAAAGGAAAAGATAATTATGGTACTTTCCGGAGACACAATTAAAAAGTTGATAAAGGAAGGGAAAATAATTATCGATCCTTTCGAAGAATCGCAAGTTGGTGCAGTAGGCGTGGATTTGCGGCTTGGCGACCAAGCTCTCAACCCCGATACGGGGAAAGAAATTAGCCTCGTGGATTATCATCTCTCGCTGGACGAATTTTTACTCGCCAATACGATTGAAAAGATCACTTTACCGGATAATATAGCAGCGAGGGTAATCCCTCGGTCCAGTATTGCTAGGCTGGGTATTTTGGTGACTTTTGATGCCGATTTGCTGCCGCCAAATTATTCGGGCAAGCCAATTCTGACGATGAAAAATCTTTCCAAAAAACCAGTCCTTTTGCGATCCGGTCTTTCCGTCTGCCAGGTTTTGTTTGAGGAGGTGGATAAGCCGGTCGCGGGGTACCGATCTCGCTACACCCACACCAAACCGGAGGTAAGTAAGTTGGAAGAGGAAATTGATTGAATTTTAGATTCTAAATTGTTTAGTATGGCTGCATTAGGCGTAGATAAGATCAAAAACCTGATTGAAAAGATTAATCTTGTCGAAGATTTGGGTAGCCGGGATTTGGAAAATCCCGAAGGGGCTGGTCTGGACCTGCGCCTTGGCGAGATTTTTAAAATTGAAGGAGAAACTTTTCTCGGCGAAGAGAAAAGAAAAACTGTCAGTCACGTTTCGGTGGCAAAATATGATCCTTCAAAGCCGACGACTTTTACAGTAAAGCCTGGTGAATTTTATCTGGTCCAGACCATCGAGAAGATAAATTTACCGGATTATTTGGTCGCGACCTTTCACCCCCGATCAACGCTTCTGCGATCCGGTGTCTGGCTTTTGACAACTCAAGCCGCACCCGGATACAAGGGCCCCTTGAATTTTGGTCTCAAAAATATGGGCGGTTGCAGCGTCAAAATCGAACTTGGGGCGAGAATAGTTCACGTAATATTTTGGGAGGTGAGCGGCAAGGGGTCTTCTTATCGTGGTCAGTGGCAGGGCGGAAGAGTTACCACTGATAAGGAAGAAAAACAGATATAGAATAAGTATTAAGTAGTAAGTATCAAGTATTAAGTATGAAGCAAGAAACTCAGAGTCACCCCGAATTCCAATACCTAAACTTACTGCGCGATATCCTAGATAGTGGCTTGAAAAATGTCGATCGGGGCACGGGCGCGGTTTCTTACGGGGTCTTTGGTAGGCAGCTCCATTTCGATCTTTCCCAAGGCTTTCCTCTTTTGACTACGAAAAAGGTTTACTGGAACGGAGTGTTGCAGGAGCTTTTTTGGTTTGCTTCAGGGCGTAGCAACATTAAATATCTAGTCGATAATAATGTCCATATCTGGGATGATTACCCGTACAAAATGTACAAGAAGAAAATGGAAAAAGGAGAGGTGGAAAATCTGTCAAAAGAAGAATTTATTCAAAAAATCGCTGATGATGCACGGTTTGCCGATAAATATGGGGAACTCCCCCGAATTTACGGTGAAATGTGGCGGCGCTGGCCGACGAGGAAAAAGGGCAAAACTATTGACCAACTAAAATGGGCGATTGATGAAATAAAAGAAGACCCTGATGCTCGTAATGCGATCGTAACCTCATGGAATCCAGAGTACCTTTACGCCATGGCTGATTTGGAAGATACTTCCTATTTTCCAATCTGTCACAGCTTGTACCAGATTAGCCAGAAAAACGGAAAAATCTCCCTGCAGCTTTATCAGCGAAGCTCCGATATTTTTCTTGGTGTGCCTTTTAACATCGCGAGTTACGCCCTTCTGACAATGATAATTGCCCAAGTCACGGGTTATAAACCTGGAGAGTTTGTTCATACCTTTGGCGATGTGCATATATACGATAATCATCTTGATCAAGTGAAAGAGCAGCTTTCCAGAAAACCGCGCGCCTTGCCAACAGTAAAGATAGATCTTTCCGTGAAAGATATTGACGATTTTCGTCCGGCGCTGGTTACTCTCGAAAATTATGATCCTCACCCCCCAATCAAAGGGGAGCTAACAGTGGCGGGTGGGTATTATGATAAGTCTAAGAAAAAATAATTCAAGCTCTATGGGCCGATCGAGGATTAGCATTATTGCCGCAATCGCACAAAACCGAGCAATTGGTAAGGACAATAAATTGTTGTGGCATATTTCCGAGGACCTACAAAGGTTTAAAAAAATTACCAGCGGCCACCCGGTAATAATGGGCCAAAATACCTTTGAATCACTTGGCCGGCCGCTGCCGGGTCGGACCAACATTGTTCTAACTTTTGATAAATCCTTTCGAGCACTAGGTTGTACCGTGGTTTATTCGATTGATGAAGCGGTCAAAATTGCCAGCGAAAAAGACAAGGAAGAAATTTTCTTTATTGGTGGTGGGCAGATTTACGCGCAGGCGATAAAATTTGCCGATAAGCTGTATCTCACTCTTGTCGAAGGCGAATACGACGCCGACACTTTTTTTCCTGACTACTCCGAGTTTAAAAAAGTTGTCCTTGAAGAACCCCACGAATCAGCGGGGTATAAATATAAATTCCTCGAACTGGAGAAGTAATTTCCTTTGGCCCTATAGTTTGACAAGCATTCAGGCAAGATCTATAATAACCGACCAACAATCGTCAGCAGGAAGATTTTCTGTGGGAGGTGCTTATGTCCAAGGACCCAGGAAGAGGGCGAAGGGGTGGAAGGACAGGTCGAGGAACTACAAACGGGGCTGGCAAGCAACGGTCGGCAAGGAGGAGTGGGAGGAGTCTCTCAGGCGGAACCGCGGTAAGAAGAGGGAAGCCGACGAGAGATGTCAGGCCAGGATCGGGGAGAGGGGCAGGCCAGCGCCGATGATTCATTGAGCTGGGGAGAAGCTTCTTTGTAGCGGCTCGTCTCAAGAACACCGTGGTTTGGCGTCCACCACTTAAATCCAGGACGCCTCCACTTTCATTAACTTCAAGTGTCTGACACCTAGATTCGAATACTGCTACTAACGTTTCAGTTCGGCGGTTTCTAGAATACTTTTATTCAAAGTTTTTAGGTACTCGCCTTTGAGGGGATATTTGCCGGTGAAACAAGCCGTGCAAAAGCCACGGCCATTTTTTGCCCCCGCCGCTTTCAAAACCTTGTCTAAAGAAAGGTATCCCAAAGAATCAGCTTCCAGCTGCTTTCTTATCTCATCGACATTTTTCTTGTGGGCGATAAACTCTTCTTTGGTTGGCAGATCAACACCAAAAAAACAAGGGTTGCGCAGCGGTGGGCAAGTGATCCGAACATGAACTTCTCGCGCGCCAAACTCTTTGAGAAGCCGGACAATTTTTAATGTTGTCGTTCCGCGAACTATTGAATCATCAACAATAACCACTCTTTTTCCTTCGATTATCTCTCGCAAGGGGCTGAGCTTCATTTTCACACCTAGCTCCCGCATTCTTTGATCTGGATCAATAAAAGTGCGGGCGATATAGCGATTCTTGATCAGCCCTTCTCGGTAAGGAATTTTTGATTCCTGAGAAAACCCAACCGCCGCGGGGATAGAGGAGTCGGGGACGGGGACGACGACATCGGCCGCCGCGGGGTGTTGCCGAGCCAAATGTCTTCCGAACTCTTCTCGGACTTTATAAACCAGGTGTCTATTAATTAGAGAATCCGGTCTTGCTAAATAAATATACTCAAATATGCAAAGACTGGCTGATTTAGCGCTAAATTGGTATGATTTTAAGCCGTCTTGGTTGATGACTACTACCTCACCTGGCTTTACCTCGCGGAGATGCTGGGCACCAATCGCTGAAAAAGCACACGATTCACTGGCCAAGCAATAGCCGCCGTCGAGGCGGCCAAGGCAAAGGGGGCGAAAGCCGAGAGGGTCTCGGACGCCAATTAATTCTTTTTTTGTGCCGACCACGAGGCTATAAGCGCCGTGAATTTTGTACATCATCGAGAAAATCTTTTGCGCCGTAGTTTTACCGCGGCTATGAGCGATAACTTGGGCGATTACCTCGCTCTCGGTAGTGGAATGGAATCTGACGCCCTTTTCTTCTAGGGCGTCCCTTATTCTCTTGGCATTCACGATGTTGCCGTTATGGGAGACGATGTAGGTATCAAGCTTTCTCCTGGACACAAAAGGTCCGGAATTTTCTTTTTGTCTCGCTCCGGTGGTAGAGTAGCGATTGTGACCAACGGCGATATCTCCCTTCAACTTGGAAATTCGACTTTCCGTAAAGATTTGATTTACCAAGCCCATTTTTTTGTAAAGGGCATATTTCGTATTACTCAAGACCCCGATTCCAGCGCTTTCCTGACCGCGGTGTTGAAGGGTAAAAAGACCGAAAAAGGTAATTTTCGCCACATCTTCACCAGGCGCATATACGCCAAATACGCCGCATTCTTCTTTTGGTACATCAATTTTAACCATGGGCTAACTTCCTTTGAACATCCCGCCAACCAATGTCGGTGCGGTAGTGGAGATTGTTGCCCTCAATAAAGATTTTTGCCATTGCCGCATAGGCGCGATTTCGGGCTTCCAAAATATCGGTTCCCTCAGCCACAACATTGAAAACTCGGCCGCCGCGAGTAAAAAAGTTTCTACCTTTTCTTTCAATTCCGGCTCCGAATATCGTTACGCCAGGGGTCTTTGCTGCTTCCTCCAAGCCAAAAATCTTTCTATTCTTTGCCGCCGAATAATCACCCGGGTACCCTCTTGAGGCGCCAACGACACAGACTCTGGTTTTTGCGTCTTCCTGGATTTTCAATTTATTTAAACTTCCTTCCAAACAGGCTTGGACGATTTCCAAGTAATCGTTTTTGACTCCCGGTAAAACCACTTGAGCTTCGGGGTCGCCCCAGCGGGCATTGAACTCGATTATCTTTAACCCAGCCGAGGTGATTATTCCGCCCAAGTATAAAATTCCGGTGTAGGGCCGACCTTCAGCGGCAAGCCCAGCAACGGCTTTCTTAAATATTTGCTCAATATGCTTTTGGATGCTTTTGCCTTCGACGGCAAGGATCGGAGCGATAGCACCCATCCCGCCGGTGTTGGAGCCTTCGTCAAAATTAAAAACCGGTTTGTTATCTTGGGCGCATTTTAAAATTTGAAAATGTTTGCCATCGCAAATGGCGTAAGCGGAAAATTCTTCACCAACGAGCGCTTCTTCAATTAAGAAAGTTTCACCCGCCGCTCCGAAGGAAGCCATTTGTTTGATGGCGGCGATGGCTTCTGGTTTGTTCGTTGTTTTTATCGCGCCTTTGCCGGCGGCAAGACCGGCGGCTTTAACAAAACAAGCTCCGGTGGGGAGCTTGTTTATGTACTCGATGGCCTTTGTTATAGAGGAAAAGCTGGCAAAAGCGGGGATGGGTAGACGATACTTCTTCATAAAGTTTCTTGCCCAGTCTTTATCCCATTCGATTTGGGCGGCTAGTTTCGTTGGCCCAAAAGACGCAGTACCTTTTTGAGTAAAGAAATCAACACCGCCAGTTGCCAATGGGTCGTCTTGCGCCACATCAACCAGGTCAATTTTATTTTTCCGGACAATTTCCCAGATGCTGGCAAAATCGGTTGGTTTTATATCGGGGTAAGTAACCACTTCTCTCTTTTCCCAAGTTCCCATAAGAGAGTTGCCCGGCACGACAAAGATTTTTTTCACCCGCGGACTTTTTTCGTAAGCTGCTACTAAGGTGTGCTCACGAGCACCACCGCCGATAATTAAAACGTTAATTTCTTTATTTTTATTTAAGGTTGGTGGTTTATTTTTTGGAATAATTAACTTATCTTCGCAAAAAAGTTTTGTGGCGGCTACAAGCATCTGGTGCTCTTTTTTCTTCAATCGGGAATAGAGAGAATCGATGTTGTCCGCTTTTCGGATTT
>Ga0315274_10012243_pt1 | contig 12252 bp, 13 predicted proteins | sample YL17G02_20_MG_FD_203700 | JGI IMG/M metagenome (GOLD analysis project Ga0315274, IMG submission 203700) | Sediment microbial communities from Yellowstone Lake, YNP, Wyoming, USA - YL17G02_20 | ecosystem: Environmental > Aquatic > Freshwater > Lake > Sediment | place: USA: Wyoming | collected... | reverse complement strand
GCCCTTGGCGCACGAAATAAAGAAGGTCGTAAAAATACCAGTTATAGTTGCGGGCAAGCTGGGCGACCCGGTCCTTGCTGAAAAGGTTCTGAAAGACGGAAAAGCAGACCTGATTGCCATGGGCAGGCCTCTCCTTGCTGACCCTGAATTGCCCCAGAAGGCGTATGAGGGAAGACTGGGTGATATCAGGCCCTGCATCTATTGCAATGAAGCCTGCGCTGGCAATGTTTCTCGTATGTGGCGCATAGGTTGTGTGGTGAATCCGGCCTTAGGTAGAGAAAAAGAATATCAGATTGAACACGCGACGAAGACTAAGCGGGTGCTTGTCGTCGGCGGTGGGCCTGCGGGCATGGAGGTGGCGAGGATTGCCTCGCTCAGGGGGCACAAGGTTACGCTATACGAGAAAGAGAAGGTTCTGGGTGGTCAACTGCTGGCAGCTTCAGCGCCTCAGTTCAAGCAGTCAATCAGAGATTTCATGGAATATCTAAAAACCCAGGTGAAGAAGGAGGGAGTCAAGTTTCAGCTTGGAAAGAGGGTGACACCTGCATTGGTCAAGAGGTTGAAACCGGACGTTGTAGTCATAGCTACGGGTGCCACGCATTGCATGCCAAACATCCCCGGCGCTGATGGAGACAATGTGGCTACTGCCAGTGATATCTTGTTGGGGAAGAAAAGGGCTAGCAAGAAGGTAGTCATAATAGGCGGTAGTGTGGTGGGAAGCGAGCTGGCCTGGTTCTTAGCAGAGCAAGGCAAGAAGGTGACTATTGTCGAGATGCTGGGCGCGGTGGCAATGGATATGAATATGTTCAGTCGCCTGTATCTACTGGATAAGCTCGGCGAGCTCGGTGTAAATATGGCTGTCGACACGACAGCCCGGAAGATCACAGATAAGGGAGTGGTCGCAATCGACGCCGAGGGTAAGAAGCAGGTAATAAAAGCGGATACCGTCATACTTGCGGCAGGCTTCAAGAGCAATAATCCCCTTGAAGAAGAGCTGAAGAGCATGGTTCCGGAGGTCTATGCCATAGGGGACTGTGTGAAGCCAGGCAAGATAGAGGGGGCGATCGGCGCAGCATGGCGCGTTGCACGCCAGATTTGAAAAAGAGGGTGCTCACATGCCAAAGATGATAGTGATCCCCGTGACCCTGGATACCAAGGGTGAAGAGGCCGAATACCTCAGGAAGCAAATAGAGCGGAAAGGCCACAAGACGATAGTCATAGATGTTGGCGTTTTAGGCAAGCCACTTTTTAAAGCTGATATCTCCCGAGAGAAAGTTGCCCGCGCCGGCGGCAAGAGCCTTCGAGAGCTGGTCGAGGCCGCCAAGAAAGGTGCCGATAGGACAGAAGCAACAGATGTGATGATTGAAGGGGTGAAGCAGATAGTTCGGAAGCTGCAGGCTCAAGGAAATCTCGATGGCATCATATCGCTGGGTGGCTCCACAGGTTCCGCTATCGGCACGTCTGTAATGAGCATACTGCCTATCGGTGTGCCCAAACTCATGGTGAGCACGGGGTTCGAGCTGCAATTCGTCGGTGCCAAGGATATAACGATAATGCAGACTCCGGCGGATATACTAGGACTCAATTCAGTCATGAGACAGACGCTGGCCAGCGCAGCCGGTGCCATTGTAGGCATGGCCGAAGCTAAGGTCAGAGAGAAAGCCAGGCCTCTAATCGGTATGACTGCTCTCGGCGTTACCACGCCTGCTGTGATGAATATGAAACCTCTTCTTGAAAAGAGAGGATACGAGGCAATCGTTTTCCACTCAAAAACGAAGATACTGGATGAGTTGATTGCGGATGACAGGATCTGCGGGATCATAGACCTGACAACCTTCGAGATTATGATACCAATATCTTTCCATCTGCCGGAGGAGATGGCGGAGGACAGACTGAGGATCGCCGGAGAAAGGGGACTGCCTCAAATCATTATCCCAGGCGGCCTGGACATGTTCATCTTCCCTGGGACAAAGGAGACTGTTCCTCCTGAATACGCTGAACGGTCGCTGCACGTGCATGGCCCTGACACAGTCTTGGTACGGACCACCAGGGAAGAGGTAGCGACCGCAGCCAGAGTCCTTGCTAAGAGGGCGAACAGCGCAAAAGGGCCTGTTGCCATAGTGATTCCTCTGCAAGGTTTTTCGGCGGTGGACAAGCAAGGGCAGCATTTCTACGATCCAGAGGCTGATGCAGCATTTGTTCGGGTGATCAAGGATACTGTAGAAAATAAAGTTGACATAATAGAGGTAGGTGCACACATCAACGACGCTAAGTTTGCCAAAAAAGTAGTAGATATCTTCGACAAGCTGCTCAAAAAGGGAGGCACCTAGCATGGCTAAGAGATTCGCCAGAAATGAAATCCTGAGAAGGCTTAATAGGACGATTAAAGAAGGGAAGCCTATTGTCGCCGCGGGCAGTAGCGCAGGCATCATAGCCAAATGCGCCGAGCTTGGAGGGGCCGATTTGATAATGGTCTATAGCTCGGGGAGAGAGAGGCTGAGAGGGCTTCAGACCAACATCGTGGAGAACTCCAATGAGGAAACCCTGAAGATGTTCCAGGAAATTCAGAATGTAGTGCAGGATACACCCATCATCGGCGGTATTCACGCCACCGAGTCCCCGGGCAGCGACCTGGCGAAAATGGTGAAAAGATTCGTAAGTACTGGGTTCTCAGGGATAATTAACTTCCCCACCTTCGGCTTCTTCGATGACAAGAGTTGGCGCAAGGAAAGAGAGAGGCAGAGCATAGGATTCTCAAGGGAGATTGAACTTATACGGGTAGCTCACGATATGGGTATATTCACCATGGCCTATGTTTTTTACCCTGCGGATGCCAGGGTGATGGTGCAGGTGGGTGTTGACTGCATGGTGGCCCATGTGGGTGGAACTGCCGGGGGGCTGGTCGGATTCGATTCCATAGCAGCACCCATGAAAGCGGCAGCAGCTTTGGTGCAGAAGATAATAAAGGCAACCCAGAGGGTGAACGCGGATATCATCTGTCTGGCTCACGGCGGTCCCATCGTATTTCCAGAAGATACCAGGTATATCTATGAGCATACGGATGCAGTAGGTTTTGTAGGCGCCTCAAGCATCGAGCGCATACCCATCGAAAGAGCAGTTCAGGGAGCGGTCGAGGAATTCAAAAGTGTGGGATTGAAGAGAAGGAAAGATATTTAGCGCCTTTACTTCCCTGTCGAGCCGTGGCCTCCAGCGCCGCGCTCGGTCGCGGAAAGTTCCTCCACTTCGACCAAAGGCAGGTCTGCAATCGTGCCCACGACCATCTGGGCTATCCTGTCGCCGTGCTTTATCTCAAAGGTAGCCTTCGGGTCGAAGAGGTACATCGTAATCAATATCTCGCCCCGGTAGTCGCTGTCTATAGTCCCGAAGGTAACCCCTACGCCTTTCGCAGACAGGCCTGACCTGGGTCGTATCTGGACGTCATATCCCCCGGGTACTTCGATGGCAATACCGGTAGGGATGAGCTTGGGCTGCGTCCCCATGAGCATTATTGCGCCGTTGCCTTCGATGCAGGCGAAGATGTCGAACCCGGTGGAGCCGGGCGTGGCCCGCTTGGGCAGCTTGGCATTGGGGCGCAATCTCTTGATTTTGAGCGAGGGTTTCTCTTTGGCCACTGGCTCCTCAGTTCGGGGATGACCTAGATGGAGTGAGTTCTGCCGCAGTGCGGACATCTCACAGTTGCCCTTCCGATGTTGGAAGGCACCTTCAACCTGGTGCCGCATTCGCAGTCTATGAACTTGTAGCCGCTCTTCTGCCACAGCAGGTCTTCCACCTCGCGGGTGCGTTCTACCCTGCTTGGCTGTGGCTCTTTCAGCACTGCTTCTGGTTGCGGAGCACGCATCTCTACAGCACCGGCAACGGCGAGAGCGGAGGCAGGTAAAACTCTGGCGCCACCTGTGTGTACCTGCTGGTAAGCCTTATCGTAATCGGCATAAGACGCGCCCCCGGCCATGGCGCGGAGGATGCGTATCCTCTCTGAGAGGGGTGGGTGGGTGCTGCTGAGGTCGGCTGCTGCTCTCCCCTGTTTGCGGTAGGGATTGGCGATATACATCGGGGCCGTAGCATCGTTTGCCGTCTTCAACTGGTAAGTTGAGGCGCCGATTTTCTCCAGCGCCGAAGCCAGCCCTTCCGGGTATCTGGTGTACAGGGCGGACGAGGCATCGGCCAGGTATTCTCTTTTTCTGGAGATGGCGAAGTAGATAAGTTGGGCTATGATGGGCGCCAGGATCATCAGGATGATGGCCACGGCAAAGATTATTAGCTGCCCCTGGCCGCCTCCCTTGGATGACCTCCTGCTGCCGCCGCCGCTGAAGATAAGGGCTCGTGAGCCATACCAGGCAAGGATAACGATGGTCCCCAGGATGACACTGCACAGCGACATCAGCAATACATCGCGGTTCTTGATGTGGGACATTTCGTGGCCGATGACGCCTTCCAGTTCATCGCGGTTGAGCTTTTCCAGCAGTCCAGAGGTGATGGCAACGGAGGCTTTGCTGGGGTCGCGGCCGGTAGCGAAAGCGTTCAACGCCGGGTCGTCGATGATGTAGACATCGGGCATCTTAGGCAGCCCCGAGGCAATCTTCATCTCCTCGACTACATTATAGAGGCGGGGATGGTCATCGGGGCCTATCTTTATCGCTTTCGACATCGATAACAGGATGCTGTCGCCCTGGAAGTAGGCGATGAGGTTCATTATCGCCCATACTACGAGGGCAATGACCAGCCCTGCGATGCCACTGCCGAAGGCCAAGCCCAAGCCATAGCCGATGAGGAGCAGCAATATACCCATGGCTGCCACCAATATCATCGACCTGACCTGATTGGACCTGATTTGTTCCCACATGGCTAAGGTTTCGGCTGTTCGAAGCTAACCTTGGGCACTTCCCTCTCTTCGGCTTCCTCAACCTTGAAGAACTCGCCCTGTTTGAAGCCGGTAATGGCTGCCACTATATTGGAGGGAACCATCTGAGTCTTATTGTTGTAATTCAAGACAGAATCGTTGTAGAACTGACGGGAAAAGCTGATCTTGTTCTCAGTCGAGGTCAACTGCTCCTGAAGGGCTAGGAAGTTCTGGTTGGCTTTCAGGTCGGGGTAACGCTCGACCACAGCCAGCAGCCTGGTTAAGGCACCGCTGAGTTCGCCTTCTGCCTTGGCCTGAGCGCCCACGCCCTGGCCTATGGCCTGCTGAGCGACGTTGCGGGCTTTGGTTACCGCTTCCAGTGTCGCCCGCTCGTACTGCATGTAGCCCTGGACTGTCTGTACTAAGTTCGGGATGAGGTCGTGCCTTCGTTTGAGCTGGACATCGATCTGCGCCCAAGCATTCTTCACCTGGTTGCGCAGCCTTACCAGTCCGTTGAATATGAAGACGAACCATAAGAGGAGCACCACTACGATTCCGATGATAACCCAGGCCCAGACTGGTGGCATATGACACCTCCGCTATAGTATTTGTTTACTTGCGCGCTTTGAACATCTTTCCTATGAAGCCCATAACGTGGCTGTGGGAATCCGCTGTGTGAATCGGCTTCTCTCCAAGCTGCGATATCAACCGGTCGACCTCACCGCCGTCGAACCAGAGCCCGTCCCCCTTCGGGCAGGCATCGATGAGCACCTTTGGTTTTTCACCTACGGTTACCTTTCTCATCTTTTTACCGCAGATGGGGCACTTGCGCCTTTTCTCCGATGTCTTAGCTTCTGGTGCGGTGGTGAAGTAAGCGGGGTACAAACGGGGGTCTTCCAGTTTCTTGGTCTCCAGGAAAAGCTCCAACTCTCCGGCATCGAACCAGACCCCCTGGCAATTGATACAGTGGTCAACCTCGATCTTGTCATGCTCGACCACTATCATAAGATTTCTACAGACAGGGCATTTCATTAGGATAAACTCCCCAAAGCATTATCGCAAGTTTAGACAAAGAACCGCGCTGTGTCAAGGACTATCCAATTCTGCTTGACAGTCCGAACTGGAATTGGTACAATTCCCAGGTACGCTATTTTGGGGAGGAAGACGATTTACGCTGTAGTCGAGACTGGCGGCAAACAATATAAGGTCTCCCCGGGGCAGACTATCGAGGTGGAGAAGCTCACTGCCAGCGGCGATACCGTTGAGTTGGACAAGGTTTACCTTGTTGCGGATGGCGATAAGGTGACTGTGGGTAATCCTACTGTGCCCGGGGCTAAGGTCATAGCCAATGTGGTGGGAGATGGCAAGGGCGATAAGGTGATTGTGTACAAGTTTAAGGCTAAGGTGAGGTATCGCAGAAAGAGGGGACACCGCCAGCCTTATACCAAACTTGCTATCAAAGAGATAGTTGTCGGCTAGCTGAAGGAGAATGAGAGGAAATGGCACATAAGAAGGGCGGCGGTAGCACGCGGTTGGGGCGCGATAGCAAACCCAAGATGCTGGGAGTCAAACGCTACGATGGGCAGCTTGTTAGTGCCGGAACGATATTGGTAAGGCAGCGGGGCACACGTATTCATAAGGGAAATAACGTAGGTCTGGGCCGGGACCATACGCTGTTCGCCCTTGTGGATGGCATCGTAAAGTACGAGCCAGCCTCGAAGGATAGGAGAAAGGTAAGCGTTTACACCGTTGAGGGGGATAAGGCGTAATGAAACTGAAAATCCATCCTGAGTATAAAGAGGCTAAGGTTGTTTGCGCCTGCGGCAATACTTTTACTACGCGTTCCACTAAACCGCTCCTCAAAATCGAGCTATGCAATAAGTGCCATCCCTTCTTCAGCGGCGGGGAGCGCCGGATTGTGGATACCGCTGGGCAGGTGGAGCGCTTCAAGCGTAGATATAAAGCCAAGGAAGCTAAGAAAGTCAAAGAAGTTAAAGAAGTTAAAGAAGTTCTGGAAGTTCTGGAAGCTAAGGAATAGTAATCACAAGTGGCAGCGGAGTAGGCTGGGGCGAGAGTAACTCGCCCCTTTTGTTTAGGAATAACATTGAGTAAGAAATTCTATTATGGTGGACAGGCGGTCATCGAAGGTGTGATGATGCGCGGCCGCAAGAGCATAGCTGTCGCTGTCCGCCGCCCCAACGGCGAGATCGCTTTGAGCAGCGAGCCTTTGAGCGGGATGTCGACAAGCCGGGTCAGGGAGATTCCCTTTGTGCGTGGCATAGTCGTTCTGGTGGAGACCCTCGTTTTAGGAATACGAACCCTTTTCTACTCAGCCTCGGTATCGGTAGACGAGGAGATAAAGATTAGTCCCTGGCTGCTCTGGGGCAGTGTCGCTGTGGGCTTCATCGTGGCGTTAGGGCTGTTCCTGGTGCTGCCGCTGCTGGCAACTCACTATGTTGACCCTTATGTTTCCTCAACGGAAAGCAACCTCATAGATGGAGTTATCCGCCTAATTATCTTCATTATTTACCTGTGGTCTATTGCTCTGATGCCCGATATCCGCCGCGTGTTTGCTTATCACGGGGCAGAACACAAGACAATAAATGCCTATGAAGCTGGGGAACCTCTGGAGGTGGAGAAAGTTCGCAAATACAGTACCGCGCATTCCCGCTGCGGTACGAATTTCATTCTCGTAGTGATGGTGATAGCCATTATCGCCTTCGTCTTTCTGGGACGCCCCCCGTTGTGGCTGCGCTATGTGGAGCGAATTCTGATTCTCCCTGCGATCGCTGCGGTCAGCTACGAGATAATAAAGTTCGGAGCTGCACACATCGAGAACATTGCCGTGCGCCTTGCTTTGAGGCCTGGCCTCGCGCTTCAGGCAATGACTACCCGGCAGCCCGACGACAGGCAGATCGAAGTCGCTATCTCAGCGCTGCGGCGGGTCCTTGCCCTCGATGCTGAGCCCCCGCCCAAGCTCGCGGAAGAAACAACTTCTGTTACCGGTGTGGCAGACGGGCCCGGCAGCGTCCACCTGTAGCAGCACGGTGTCATCGTCGCAGTCTATGAACACTTTTTTCACATTCAGGTAGTTGCCCGAAGTTGCCCCTTTGTGCCACAGCTCCTTTCGCCTCCGGCTGAAGAACCATACCTGTCCTGTGGCCAGGGTCTTCTCCAGGGACTCCTGGTTCATGTAGGCCACCATGAGCACCTCGCCGGTTTTAGCGTCCTGAGCTATGGCTGGGATTAAGCCTTTTTCGTCGAATTTTACCATATCTCCTGCCTTTTTGATCGAAGTTCTCTGATTGCTTTAAACGCCTCACTTAATTTCACATCGCCTGTATAGATTGCTTTACCTACGATGGCTCCTTCTACCCCAAGCTCGGCAAGCCCAGTCAGATGATAGACCGAGCTTATCCCGCCTGCGGCGATGACAGGCGCGCTGACCTGGGATAAGAACTCAGTAATCGCTTCAAAATTGGGACTGGTGAGAGTACCATCGCGGCTGATGTCAGTGTAAATAAAGCGCATTACGCCAAGCTCAATCATCTTGCTCGCGAGATCACCGGCCGTGACCTCTGATTTCTGAAGCCAGCCTCTCGTGGCTACTATGCGGTCACGGGCATCTATGCTGATGATAATCCGGTCACCGAACCTTTGGCAAGCTTCCTTTATCAGGTCTGGCTTTTCCACTGCTACGGTGCCCATAATCGCTCTCTCCACGCCTGCAGCAAAAAGCTGCTCCATAGTCTCTATGCTACGTATGCCGCCGCCGACCTGAACAGGGATGTCGATGTTAGCCACTATATCCTCGATAGTGTTCAGATTGACTGGCTTTCCCTGGGCTGCGCCATCGAGGTCAACTATATGCAGCCTTCGGGCCCCTTCAGATTGCCAGCGCAGGGCAACCGATACAGGTTCATCGGAGAATACGGTCTCCTTCTCGTAATCGCCCTGGAAGAGGCGCACGCACTTACTGTTTCTGAGGTCTATGGCAGGTATTATCTCCATGATTGGTTCATTCTAACATAAGAATGAAGATACGAGAAGGGAAAAGAACCGAGGATAGCTGGCCTAGCTTCGCAGGGTAGAGCCGAAATCACGCTGCAGGCGCTCTATAATATGCTGCTGCGCCTGGTTGACCTCTTCGTCGGTGAGGGTGCGCTCCGCCGATTGGAAGCGGACTGAGAGGGCCAATGACTTCTTGCCCGGGGGCACCTGTTCGCCGCTGTAGACATCGAACAAAGTGACCTGCTCTACCAGCGGGAAGCTCTCTATGACCTCCTGCACCCTGCTTGCAGCAAGGCTGTTATCTACTATCAGGGCTATGTCGCGGGTATTCCCAGGGAAGCGCGGGATAGGATGGTATCTGTATACACCCTCTGCGAAGGACAACAGCTTCACCAGGTCTATCTCAAAGAGTGTAATGGGCTGAGTGGAGATATCGAATAGCGCGGCCGTTTTAGGATGGAGCTCTCCCACTACGCCCACTCTTTCTCCTCCCACAATTACCTCGGCGGTTTTCCCCGCGAGAAGTGTCTGGTCTTCGGCTGGCTTGAAACTGGCTTCTACTTTTAATCGGTTGGTAACTGTCTCGAGAATGCCTTTGGCGTCGAAGAAATCGAGCGTATCCTCTCCCGAAAGCCACGAGCGCTCCAGCCGGGGGCCACCCAGTACCCCGACCAGCATCTCGCGCTCCTCGGGCAGGTCATTCGTCCTGGTAAGATAAGCCCTGCCTACCTCGAATAATTTGATGCCGTCCTTTTCGTGTTTCTCGTTTGAGGCAAAGGTAGCGAGCAGCCCGGGCCGCAGGCTGGTGCGCAGGTATTCCTGCTCCGAGCTCATGGGGTTGGCCACTCGCAGCGCAGGTCCCAGCTTTTGGTCAGGGTCTACCTTGTCCAAAGTGGCCTGGCTGACCAGGGAGTAAGTTATCACTTCCTGCATACCGCATCCTACGATGAGGTCGCGAATCTGCTCCTTCAGGGCGAGCATGGGCGCTGGCACCTGTTGGGGTATCTGGCTGCTGAGCAGAGTGGTGGGGATTTCGTCATAGCCGATGATGCGCGCTATTTCCTCGACTAGGTCGTCAGCCATCCGTACATCTGTGCGCCAGTAGGGGATCGTCACCATCAGGTCGCCGGATGTACCCGTTAACCTGCAACCGAAGCCCAGCGATTCGAGCACTTTCTGTATGCGCTCGGTGCTGAGTTCCAGCCCCAGAACCCGGCTGACGCGCTCTCTGGGGAGCAGGACAGGCTTTGGCTCTTTCTTCCCGGGGTAGACATCTGCAATACCTTTGGCTGCTTTGCCGCCTGCCAACTCCAGCAAAAGCTGAGTGGCGCGGCGCAATGCTATGGGCGCAAGCTCCGGGCTGAGGCCCCTTTCAAAGCGGGAAGAAGCCTCGCTGCGCAGATTGAGCTTGATGGAGGTGCGGCGTATGCTGATATTGTTGAAATTCGCCGACTCCAGAAGGATAGAGGTTGTGGGGTCTATCACCTCGGTGTTTGCTCCACCCATTACGCCCGCGAGGGCGACGGGTTCTTTTTGGTCGGCGATGACGAGCATATTGGGATTCAGATTCCTTTCCATGCCATCAAGTGTGTACAGTATCTCATCGTTTCGGGCACGTCGCACTATTATCTTCTTGCCTTTAATCTGACTGTAGTCGAAGGAGTGGAGGGGCTGTCCGTACTCCAGCATGACGTAGTTGGTGATGTCCACGACGTTGCTGATGGGGCGCATACCTCCGGCTATTACCCTTTGCTGCATCCACTGCGGGGACGGGCCTATCTTGACCCCTGTAACCAGGCTGGCGCAGTATCTGGAGCAGAGGTCGAGGTCGGCTATCTCGACGGAGATAAAGTTGTGTATAGGCTCCCCTTCCTCAGCATGGCTCGGCTCGGGTATGTGTGTCGGCTGGTTAGTAAGTGCTGCAACCTCTCGGGCGATGCCTATCACCGAGAGGCAGTCGGCGCGGTTGGGCGTCACCTTGATGTCGTAGATTGTGTCGCCCAGATACTGAGACAGCGGAACGCCCACGGGCGCATCGGAGGGCAGAATCATTATCCCTTGATGGCTGTCGGAGATGCCCAGTTCCTTCTCGGAGCAGGCCATCCCCTCCGACCTCACGCCCCGAATCTTGGCGGGCTTGAGCTCGGCGACCTCGCCGGTATGGCCATCGATGAGCCGTGCGCCCACCTTGGCGAAGGGCACTTTCTGGCCCACTTCCAGGTTGGGCGCGCCGGTGACCACCGTGATGCGCTCCTTGCCGAGGTCTATGGTCGCCAGCTTGAGGCGGTCGGCATTGGGATGCTTATCCAGGGCGGTAACCTGTCCTACGAAGACGTGCTCCCAGGTCCCGCCAACGACATCGATTCTGCCGACCTCGTTGCCGGACATGGTCAGCTTCTCGGCTAGCTCTTTGGCCGGGAGCGAGATATTGACATAATCCTTGAGCCAGTTGAGTGAGACTTTCATAGCTAAAACTGCCGCAGAAATCTCAGGTCGTTAGAATAGAAAAGGCGAATATCGTCTATGCCGTATTTGAGTATGGGCATACGTTCCACCCCCATGCCGAAAGCGAAGCCAGTGTAAATATCGGGGTCGTAGTTCACCCTGCGCAGCACATCGGGGTGAATCATGCCTGCGCCCAGTATCTCGATCCAGCCGCTATTTGAGCAGAGCTGACATCCTGCGCCGTTGCAAACAAAGCAATCGATGGCCATCTCCACGCCAGGCTCGACGAAGGGGAAGTAGTCACATCTGAATCTGGCCTTGCGCTCTTTGCCGAATAGCCTTCTGGCGAACTCGAAAAGCGTCCCCTTGAGGTCTGCCATGGTGATGTTCTTATCTACAGCGAAACCTTCGACCTGGTAGAACATGGACTCATGGGTGGCATCGGTGGCTTCGTAGCGATAGACCTTGCCGGGGACAACCACACGCACCGGGGGACGCCTGTTCTCCATCACACGAATCTGCATGGGAGAAGTGTGAGTGCGGAGGAGCATGGGCCGCTCGCCCTTTTCGTTCTGATAATCCATCCACATGGTGGCCCACATATCGCGGGCAGGATGGTCCGGGGGAATGTTGAGAGCCTCGAAATTGTAGTAGTCCCACTCCACCTCAGGCCCTTCTACCACCTCAAAACCCATAGCTGCGAAAATGTTGCACATCTGGCGCATCATCTGAGTGGAGGGGTGTAGCCGACCAAGCGTAGCGGGGCGGCCTGGCAGGGTTACATCAATGCGACCTCTCTCGATAGCCTTGACTATCTCAGCTTCCTTGACGATTTCTTCCCGCTGAGCCAGGCTCTGTTCCAGAAACTCTCTGAGAACGTTGGCGGCAGCCCCTACTGCGCGTCTCTCCTCGAGAGGCAGCGTTGCCAGACCTCTTAA
>Ga0315274_10012241_pt1 | contig 12252 bp, 9 predicted proteins | sample YL17G02_20_MG_FD_203700 | JGI IMG/M metagenome (GOLD analysis project Ga0315274, IMG submission 203700) | Sediment microbial communities from Yellowstone Lake, YNP, Wyoming, USA - YL17G02_20 | ecosystem: Environmental > Aquatic > Freshwater > Lake > Sediment | place: USA: Wyoming | collected... | reverse complement strand
CATCGACGTGCTGCAGGAGAAGTTGCCCGTTCCCCTGGCCGCCGTGGTGGAGGGACTCTGCCACGTGGACTGGGCCGGCCGCATGCAGGCGATCGGGACCGCCTCGGGTCAAGTCAGCTTGCTGGACGGCGCCCACAACCCGGCCGGCATGCACGCGCTGGAACAGGCTCTGCGCCGGCATTACCCTGGCCAGCGTCCGGCCATCCTGCTCGGCATCCTCCGGGACAAGGATTGGCGCGCCATGTGTGACATCTTGTTGCCGCTGGCCAAGTCCTTCTACCTCGTCCCGGTGGCCAGCGCTCGGACCACCCCACCCGAGGAACTCCGGGCGGTCTGTGCGGAAAAGCACCTCGCCACGCCGCTCCACGTCTGCCACTCGCTCGTGGAGGCCCTGCACCTGACCCAGGACGAGCCGTTCCGGCTCGTGACCGGGTCGTTGTACCTGGTGGGTGAAGCGCTGGAATTGCTCGGCGCCTTGCGGTTCAGCGCCAACGGCGAACGGAGCCTCAACGAATGGCAACGGGCCGGTCAGGCCCGCGGATGAGCCTTGGCATAGACCTGTTTCAGGCGCTCCGTCGTCAGGTGCGTGTAGATTTGCGTCGTGGCCAGGTGCGCGTGGCCAAGCAGTTCCTGCACGCTCCGCAGATCGGCCCCTGCATCCAGCAGGTGGGTCGCGAAGCTGTGACGCAACTTGTGCGGCGTCAAGCGCGGGTCCAACCCGGCGACCGCCAGGTAGCGTTTGAGCCGCGCCTGCACCGTGCGCGGCGAAAGTGGTTCCACCCGATGCTCCCGCGCCAGAAACGCCGGCATTTCCCCCGCCGGCGGCGCCGCGAGCGCCCCCCAATAGCGCCGGATGGCCTCGAGCGCGGGCGCGCCGATGGGCACCTGCCGCTCTTTTCGGCCCTTGCCGCGCACGCGGACCAACTGCTCGTTGGCATCCAGATCATCGGCTCGCAGGCCACAGAGTTCGCTGATGCGCAAGCCGCAGGAGTACAGCGTCTCGAGCAGGGCCGCGTCGCGCCAGTAATCCGCCGCCGCCACCGGCTCGTCGGCGCGCTGGAGCAGCGTCTCCAGTTCCTTCAGCGGGGCGGTTAGCAGCGCCAGGGTCTGCTCCACGGTCAGGAACCTGGGGAGCCGCTTTTCGGGCTTGGGCAACGAGAGGTTGCGGATGGGCGAGGCGCCCAGCACGCCGCGGCGCACCAGGAACCGGTAGAACGACCGCAGCGCGCTGAACCGGAGGTGGATGGCGGCGCGGCTCAGTTCGCTCCGCCCCAGCGACCGGAGGTAAGCGCGGAAATCGTCGCGCTCGAGCCGATCCCAAGCCGGCAGTTGCTGGCGTTCCTGCCAGTGCCAGCGGCGGAACTCGGCCAGCGCCTGGGCGTAGTTCCGACGCGTGTAGGCCGACGCGCCGCGGTCGGTCGCGAGGTGCGCCAGGAAATCGCGGATGTGGGGGTCGTCGGCCTCGGCTGAGGCTGGGACCGGACCCGGTGCGCGGTCGGTTTTCAGAGGCATCCTGTTTTCCAGTTGCGTTTGCGGTGGCCGCATCCTATGCTCTTACTGCGGTCGGCAGGATTCTTCATCAGATTCGGACCGATGACAACTGTAACGCCAGCCATCGAAAGCGAGCTGCCGCCGGTGCATCAGTGTCCGAAGTGTAGCACGCCCAATCCCGCGAAGGAACTGGTCTGTCTCCATTGCGGCCGGCATTTGTACCTGGTGTGTCCCGATTGTGGCGAGGTGAACTTCCGTGGCAATGAATGGTGCTGCGAATGTCACTCCCAACTTCGCCAGGCACGACATCCGATCACGCCGCCCATCTCCCGGTTCTACTGGCCGCTGAACTGGTCGCTCCGACAAGCGCGCTGGTGGGTGGTGCCGGCGCAGGTCGTTTTGTTCATCGTGGCCGTGGTCGCCGGTTCCTACGGCACTTTCCGGTTGGCGCAGTGGAACGTCCGTGTCCTCATACCCCCGGAACCGGAAGTGTATATCTTGGAGAACGGCACCTACCGCCGTCTGGAGACGCCTCCCGCGAAACCCTAGTGCCGGCGGTCGAGTTTCCCATTGCCAGCCGAAGCGGGCTTGCCGACTCTACCGCCATGTTCCGACCGGGCGATTTGTTTGATCTCACCCAGACCGGGCACGCGGCTTTATTCGAGGGCTGCGAGTTCGCCTGGGACGCGCTCAAGCGGCTCCAGGCCTATCTCGAGGCCCAGGTGCGCCCGGCACTGCGCAACCGCTGCACCGGCGTGGCCTGGATCGGCGAACGGGTGTTCATCGGCGAAGGCACGGTGGTGGAAGACGGTGCGATGATCAAAGGCCCAGCCATCATCGGGCGCGACTGCCAGATTCGGCACAATGCCTATGTCCGCGAGCACGTCATCGTGGGCGATGGTTGTCTGGTGGGCAACTCGTGCGAGCTGAAACAGGCCGTGCTGTTCAACGGCGTCCAGGTGCCGCATTTCAACTACGTCGGCGATTCAATCCTCGGCCACGGAGCCCACCTCGGCGCCGGCGTGATAATCTCAAACGTCAAACTGGTGCCGGGGAACGTGACCGTGGAGTGGGAAGGCCGGCAGGTGGACACCGGCCTGCGGAAGTTTGGCGCGCTGGTGGGCGACGAGGCCGAGGTGGGCTGCAACGCCGTGCTCAATCCCGGCAGCATCGTGGGCCGCCGGTCCCTGATCTACCCGAATGTTCTTTGGCGCGGGGTGCTGCCCGCGGGCCACATCGCCAAGAACAAGGCGGTGGTGGAAGTGGTCAGCCGACAAGAGGCGGGGGCGTAAACGGCCTCCCGACCTGACGGAAACGCCGCCCGTGATCAGCGTCATCGAAGTCCAAACCGCCGCCCCTGACTTGGTTTCGCAGGTCGAGGCCTTCTTCTCCCCGACCGGAGTCCTTTCCCGCGCGAAGAATTTCGAGTACCGGCCCCAGCAACAGCAGATGGCAGTCGCGGTGGCGCGCGCGCTCGCGAACCGGGAACACCTGATTGTCGAGGCCGGCACCGGCGTGGGCAAGAGCCTCGCTTACCTGGTCCCCGCCATCCTGTTCGCCGTGGCCCAGCACCGCAAGGCGATTGTCTCCACGCACACGATCAATCTGCAGGAGCAACTCACCGACAAAGACCTGCCCATGCTCGCAGGCCTCCTGCCGGTGCGGTTCAGTTTCACCATGCTCAAGGGGCGTCAGAACTATCTCTGCACCCGCCGCCTCCACAAGGCCATGCAGCAGGCCGACAGCCTCTTCACCTCCAGTGAGACCGAGGAACTGCGCCGCATCCTCGCCTGGGCCAAACAGACCAAGGACGGCAGCCTCTCGGACTTCGAGACCGAACCCGACCCGAAGGTCTGGGTGCAGGTCTGTTCCGAGCGCGGCCTCTGCTCCCCGAAGAAATGCGGCCATCCCTCGGACTTCGTCAAAGCCGGAGGCGACCCCTGCTTTTTCCAGCGGGTCCGCAGTCGGATTCTGTCCGCCGACGTGCTGGTGCTCAACCACACGTTGTTCTTCACCCAACTCGGTGGCCTCGAGGAAGAGCCGGCCGAGGGCGGCATTTTGTTCAAGAACGATTTCGTCGTCTTCGACGAGGCTCACACGGTCGAGTCCGTGGCCGCCAGACACATCGGCCTGAGCGTCTCCAACGCGCAGATGCGCTTCAACCTGCAGCGCCTGTGGAACGAGAAAACCGGCAAGGGCCTGCTCGCCACGCTCCGGAAAGGCCAGGCCGTCGGCCTCGTCGCCGAGGCCTACCACCAGAGCCGCCAGTTCTTCGACGCCGTCGAGGAAACGTGCGACCAGTTGCACCGCGAGCGCCGGGAAAAGGTCTTTCGCGGCGCCGGCGAGGCCGCGTCCAGGAACGACCGCCGCTGGACCGAACTGCGCATCCGCCGCCCGGAACTGGTTGCGGACACGGTCACGCTCGCGCTCCAGCGCGTGCGCGAGGCGGTGAGCGACCTGGTCAAGCTGTCCGAGGACGCCGACACCGGCAGCGAACTGCTCGAATGCCATCGGCGCCTGGGCGAGTTGCGCGAGGCCGTGGGGGTCTTTCTCAACCAGGCGCACGACGATCATGTCTACTGGGTCGAGCGTTCGGGCAAAGGCCAGAAATCGGTGACGTTGAACGCCGCGCCAGTTGAGGTGGCGGAGTTCCTGCGACAGCGGCTCTTCGGCACAGACACGTCGGTGATCCTGACCAGCGCCACGCTGGGCATGGACAGCAAACACCTCGGCCAGCCCGTCAAACCGGAGCCGGGCCGCAAGGACGGCCTGAACTACTTCGCCGGGCGCGTAGGAGCCGAGGAGACCACCTTGCTCCAGGTCGGTTCGCCGTTCGACTACGAACGCCAGATGCGGCTCTACGTCGTCGGCAAAATGCCCGACCCGCGCGATGCCGGCTATCGCGACGCGCTGGTCGAGTGGATTCGGCACTTCATCCGCCAGACCCACGGCAAGGCCTTCGTCCTGTTCACCAACTCGCGCCTCATGCAGGAGATCGGTGAAGAGTTGGAACCGTTCTTCGACCGGCTCGACATCCATTGCTTCGTGCAGGGCACGGGCACGCCGCGCTCGCTCATGCTCGAGAAGTTCAAGGAAGATGTGAACTCCGTGCTGTTCGGCACGACCAGTTTCTGGCAGGGCGTGGACGTGCCGGGCGAGTCCCTGAGCAACGTGATCATCACGCGCCTGCCCTTCGCCGTGCCGGACCATCCGCTGATCGAGGCGCGCCTCGAACGCATCGAGGCCAGTGGCGGCAATGCGTTTGCGGACTTCTCCTTGCCGGAGGCGATCCTCAGATTCCGGCAGGGCGTGGGCCGCCTGATCCGCACCAAGACCGACACCGGGATTATCGTGGTGCTGGACAACCGCGTCTTGACCAAGCGCTACGGCCAGGCCTTTCTGGACGCCTTGCCGAAATGTCCGGTGGAGATTGTGTAAGCGCGCGCGTTTTCGTGTGCGGAAAACGCCGCTTCGGTGGTAAGGTGGGGCGAGCTTGTCAGTCTTGCTGAAGCGCCCGGTGGATAGGCAAGAGAAAGTCGCGGCTCCGAGCGCCGATTTGCCGAGATGGAATCCGACCGAATCAAGAACTGGCCGAAAGAGGAGCGTCCGCGGGAGCGGTTGCTTGCCGCGGGTGCCGACAAGCTCACCGAGGCGGAGCTGCTCGCGATCATTCTCCGCGTGGGCCAAGGCACATTCAAGGAAGGTATGCCGGGGCGGAACGCCTCTGACTTGGCCCGCATTTTGCTGAAGGACTTCCACGGTCTCCGCGGCCTTGATCGCGCACATGTGCAGGACCTGCTCAAAGTGCCGGGGCTTGGCCCCGCGAAAGTCGCGCAGATCAAGGCCGCCTTTGAACTCGGCAAGAAGGTGTGCGCCGGGAAGCTCACTGCTCCCTCGTTTGAATCTTCGCAAGCCATCGCCGACCACTTCCGCCCGCGCTTCACAGGCAAACGCCAGGAAATCGTCATCGCTGTCTTCCTGAACGGCCAGAACCAACCCCTCGGCGAGAAGGACATCACCGAGGGAACACCCACCCAGGCCACCGTGTATGTCCGCCGCGTCATCGAGGAGGCGCTTCACCTATCCGCCGCCGCCATGGTCCTGGTCCACAACCACCCCTCCGGCAACCCGGCCCCCTCAGCGGGCGACGACGAGACGACGCGCGACTTGTTGATGGCGTGCAAGCTGGTACAACTGGTCCTGCTTGACCACGTGATTGTCGGCGAATCCGAGTATTACAGCTACTCCGACGACGGGCGGCTGAAGGGATTTGAGACAGAGTAGAAGGAGGCCGTATGGCCAAAAAGAGACCGGAACCGCAGCCCTATGCCAAACCGGATCAGATTCAGGTCCGGGGCAACCAGATATTCAGCCCTCTCCGCCAGAAATGGGTGCCGCTCACGCCGGAAGAGATGGTCCGGCAGCAGTACTTGAAGGTGCTGGCCGAGGAATACGGCTTCACACACGACCACATGGCCGAGGAGATTGAAGTCACTGGCACGGGATCGGCCCAGGCCCGTGCTGACTTTATCATCTGGCGCACCCCGCAGGACAAAGCCGCTCAGAACTCTCCGTTGATCGTTGTGGAGTGCAAAGCCGACAACGTCAGCATCGACCGCGCGGTCTACGCCCAGGGCGAGAACTACGCCCGCCTCACAAACGCTCCCTTCTTCGTCACGCACAATCACCGCGAGACGCGTTACTGGCGCGTCCTCCACGAGAAAATGCCGAAACACGTCGAGGAGATCGACGGCATTCCCCACGCCGACGCCACCGACAAACAGATCAAGGAACTGATCGAGCGCCTGAAGGTATTCAAGGAGGACGAATTTGCCGACCTGCTCCACCAATGTCACAACGTCATCCGGAACCGGGAGAAGCGTGATCCCGTCGCCGCCTTCGACGAAATCGCGAAGATTCTCTTCGTCAAAGTCTTCGTGGAGCGCGAACTCAAGGCCAAGCGGAAGCGCCAGAACCTCTTCAGCGTCGCGTTCCTTGAGGAACAACTCGGTGACAATCCGCTGGAAGACCTGTTCCAGAAGACCAAGAAGCACTACGCACCCGACCGCATCTTCGAGCCCGATGAGAAACTGAACCTCAAACCCGCCACGGGCATCGAAATCGTCCACCTGCTGGAGAAGTACAATCTCTCCGACACCAGCGAGGACATCAAGGGCATCGCGTTCGAACGCTTCCTCGGCAAGACGTTCCGCGGCGAGATCGGCCAGTTTTTTACCCCGCGCCCCATCGTCGAATTCATGGTGCGCATGGTGGACCCCAAGGAAGGGGAGATCATCTGCGACCCGGCCAGTGGTTCCGGCGGTTTCCTGATCCGGTTCTTCGAGATCGTGCGCCAGCAGATACTCGCCGAGGCCGACCGGCAGTACCAAGACTACAAGGCCAGAATCGAGGCGGACAAGAAACTGTCCGCCGAGAAAAAGGCCACCATGCTCCGCGCTAAGTTCGACGAGATCCAGACAACGCTCGATCACGACCGCGAGGGCTCGCGCCTCTGGACCCTCGCGAACCGTTGCATCTACGGCACCGACGCGAACGACCGCATGGCCCGCACCAGCAAGATGAACATGATCATGCACGGCGACGGCCACGGCGGTGTGCACCATCACGACGGCTTCCTCAATGTCAACGGCATCTTCGAGGGGCGGTTCGACATCATCCTCACCAATCCGCCCTTCGGCGCCAGTGTCGAGCCGTCGGACAAAATTCTCGAAGAACAGGTCACACTGCCCGACGAGGTCGAACGCGAGTACACGCGCATCTACGGCACCCCCTACAAAGAGGCCCTGGCCCGCGTCCGGGCCGCCAAGGATAAAGCCATCGCAAGCCTTTTCGCCCTGCCAAAGGCCAAGGGCAATGGCCCGCTGGGCAAGATCAAGACCGAACTGCTGTTCATCGAGCGTTGCCTTGATCTGCTGAAACCCGGCGGCCGCTTGGGCATTGTTCTGCCTGAGAGCGTATTAAACAATCCGTCACTCGCCTACGTGCGCGAGTTCTGCGAGAACCGCGCTTTCATTCGCGCCGTGGTCTCTCTTCATCAGGACACGTTTGTCTCTTCCGGCGCCTCCGTGAAGGCATCCCTGCTCTTCATGCAGAAATTCACCCGCAAGGAACAGGCTGACTTCGACGCGAAGATGGCCGCCGCGGACAAAGAGACTCGGGAGAAGTACGCCCCGGAGATCGCCAAACGCACCCAGGAACTGGAGACGGCCATCGAGAAGGCGAAGTACGACCGCGACGTCGACCGCCGGAAGGCCCTTCAGAAGGAACTTCACGACTACCAGCGGGAAATGGAGGAACGGATCGAGAGTGAGTCGCGCGCGCGCCTGAAGGAGCGGTTCCCGTATCCCATCTTCCTTTACGAGGCCGAGCACGTCGGGATCACCGCGACGGGCGACACGGACCGTGTCGCGAACGAACTTGTCCCGAACGAATTCAAACCGACAGACGCGGACCAGACGACGCTCGAACTCTACCAGAGGTTCAAGGCCGACCCGAAGCCGTTCCTGTCGGCGGGGGCACACGAATGATTGCGCCGGCTACAGGCAAAGCGTTCGCCGTGTTGTTCAGGGATTTCCGCCGATGGAGTGTGAAGTCCTTCTTCACCATCCGATGGAATTGGCCGGCATCAACGATCAAACCTCTCGCCCTCGCCCTGGAACGAAAAAGCGTCGCCGTGGACAGAAGACACGGCATCCCCTCAGACATGATCTTGGTTTCCCTCCATTTCGATGGTGAGATGGAGCCACGAGACGCCAATGTCACAGCATTCAAGGGCAGACTCTTTCTTTGCGAGGCCGGCGACGTGCTTTACTCGAAGATCGATGTTCGGAACGGGGCAATAGGCGTCGTGCCTTCGTCAATGCCGCGCGCTGCCGTAAGCAGTGAATACCCCGTCTATGGTGTCCGGCCCGATATCGCACTCCCGCAGTACGTGAAACTGCTCTTCCGGACGACCGCTTTCCGTAGGCAGATCAACAGCCTCATCAGCGGCGCGAGCGGGCGCAAGCGAGTGCAACCGTCAGACCTGGAGGAGATCGAAGTTCCGCTGCCCGATCCATCCGTGCAACGTTCCATCGTTGACTACTGGCAGGAAGCCCGGCGCGGCGCGGACGCCGCAGGAACTGGATTGTCGGAATCAGTGCGTTCCCTGAACCGCCGCCTGATCGAGGTCTACCGAAGCACATGCACCCGCGACGTGATCCACTCGCGTTACTTCGTCCTCGAGTTCAAGGACTTCACCGCCTGGGACGCGAAATCCGGGCGAGCCGCCAGTTTCCGCCTCGCGTGTCCGTCATTCCGCCCCATGGGGGAGTTCATCGAGGAGGCGACGGACTTGGCCCGGCCGGCCGCGGAGCCGGACAAGGACTGGCCGGTGTACGGCGTGAACAACAAGGAAGGCGTGTTCCTGAATTCCCACCAGAAAGGCGCGACCTTCAATACCCCATACAAGCGCATCCGCAAGGACTGGTTCTTTCACAATCCCACGCGGTGTAACGTTGGGTCCCTCGGCATAGTGCCGGACGTGCCCGAGGGCGCCATTACCAGCCCGGAATACCAAGTGTGGCGTTTGAAGACAGACATCCGGGAACCGATGCTCCCCGGCTACGTCGCCTGCCTCATCCAAACGCCATTCTTCCTCGACCTCGTACAGTTCAACCGCGTCGGCGCCGTCAAACAGCGCATGTACACCGAGAACCTGATGCAGGTCCGCATCCCGTATCTGCCGGTGACGGAACAACAACGCTATGCCGACGCCCGCGAGAAGGCCCTTGTCGCACTCGCCGAAGCCAAGCAGCACCTCGACGCCGCCCGCCGGGAAGTCGAAGCCATGATCCTGGGAACCATGAAAGTGGGCAGACCATGAGTCATATTCCCACCGGACGCAGGCCGCGCCTGTTCGACCGCGTGGCCGCCATTCTGGAAGAGGCGCGCGCCGCGGTGGTGCGCACGGTCAACACGCACATGGTCGTGGCCTACTGGCTCATCGGCCGCGAGATCGTGCAGGAGGAACAGGGCGGCAAACGCCGCGCCGGCTATGGCGACGCGCTGCTGGAGGACCTCTCGCGGCGGTTGACGGAGCAGTATGGGAAGGGCTACTCGGTCACCAATCTCAAGAACTTCCGGACGTTCTATCAGGTCTATGCGCATCGGGTGCCCGAGATTCGTCACGAGGCTCGTGACGAATTGGCCCACGAGAATGGAATTGGTCACAAGGCTCGCGACCAATCGCCATCAAGAACAGACACACCGATTTCCGCCACCGAGGGAAATTTCCACGAGGCTCGTGGAGAATCTCCAGCTAGAAAGGCAATTCGCTACGAGCCTCGTAGCGAATTGCCCGTCATACAGGGCTTCTCCCCGGACCTGTCATGGACCCACTACCGGCTCTTGATGCGCGTTGAAAACGTCCATGCCCGATCATTCTACGAGATTGAGGCGATTCGCGGCCGCTGGTCCACGCCCGACCTCGAACGCCAGATCAACAGCCTGCTTTTTGAGCGCCTGCTGAGGAGCCGCAACAAGAAGGGCGTCATGGCGTTGGCGCGCAAGGGCAACCAGCCACGGCAGCCCATAGATATCCTCAAAGATCCGTTTGTGCTGGAGTTCCTGGACCTGCCCGAGGGACATGAACTCGTCGAGAGCAGGATGGAGCAGGCGCTGGTCGGCCTCATCCTTTGCACCGACCGCAACGAGGCCATGGTCCGGTACACGTTGCCCAAGGGACAGAAACAGGTCTTCGCCGCCCGCTATCGCCTCGCGCTGCCGAGCGAAGAGGACCTCCTGCGCCTGCTCCGCCGGGACTGGGACGTTGTCGTCCGCGAACAAAGCGCCGTTTATGGGGAGGAGAAACCGTGAGCGAATACCAGTACTATGAGTGGCAGACGGTTGACCGACTGCTGACCGAAGAGGAGGAGGAGGCCATCAGCCGCCTCTCCAGCCACATTGACGTTTCCTCCAGCCGGGCTGTCGTCACGTACTCGTGGGGCGACTTCAAACATGACCCGCAGAAGGTCCTGGCCCGGTTCTTCGACGCCCATCTGTACCTAGCGAACTGGGGCAGTCGCCGGTTGATGTTCCGGTTCCCGACGGGGCTGCTGAATGCGGAAGTCATCGAACCTTACTGCGTGGATGATTCGATCGCGTTCGAGACTGCGGACAGCTTCGATGTGCTGGCTATCGAGTTGAACGAGGAGGAGGGGCTGTGGGTTGACAGCGAGGGTTCGCTGTCCGGCCTGCTTCCCCTTCGGAACGACATCCTCCAGGGCGACTATCGATCCCTCTATCTGGGATGGCTGAAGGCAGTTTCCATGAGGGGTGACGTTGCCCCGCCCGCCCGCAAAGGTGCGGCGTCGAAGCCGTTGGAGCCGCCGGTTCCGGCGGGGCTCAAGCAACTGTCCCCGGCATTGAAGCGATTTCTGGACCTATTCGACGTTGACCCGTGCCTCGTGGAGGCCGCGGCCGAGGTCAGTCCGGAATTGGTGGACACGCCGGAGACCGATTTCCGTCCGCTGGTGGCGCAGCTCTCACGCGATGAATGCGACGGCTTCCTCTGCCGCATGGCGCAGGGCGACGCAACGGCCAGCATGGAACTCAGGAAGCGGCTGCTGTCATTCGTGCCTTGCCAACCGGCCAAGCCAACCGCCCGCCGAACCGTCGGCCAACTCATGAACCGGGCGAAAGTGATCGAGGACGACCGCGCGCGGCGGCAGAAAGAAGAGGCGCGGAAGAAACACGTGGCGGAAATGGAGGCATTGGCCAGTCGCGAGACGGAGACATGGCAGCAGGCAGAATCGCTGGTGGACCTGAAGCAACCCAAGCACTATGACGCGGCGGTTCAGCTACTGGCCCGGCTGAAGGAACTGTCCGAATTCCGAGACTCCCCGGATGATTTTCGAACACGGCTGGTCACTCTGTGCGAGCGCTACAGGAGCCGACCGGGCTTTCAGGACCGGGTTCGAAGGGCGAAGCTGCTTGAGTGAGACGCGCGGTGTGCATGGGAAATCGCCTTATTCTGGCACCCACGCTTGGCGACTACGAACCGGGCTGCATTTGCCGCGCTGGGGTCAGTCCGCACGATCGCCCAGAGCGCACGGGCCGACCATGCGTACTGACCCCAGCGCGAGGGTTCATGGTGACCAGCCAACCGGTTGGCGCGACAGGACGTTTGCCGGCAAGTCGAGGCGCCGCTCATTCCGGCTTCCGCGGCGGGCTCAACCGGAGCAACACATTGCCCTCGGCATCGCGCCACTCCCGGGTGCCCTCACGGTTCGACGGCTTGGCAAGGCGGTGCAGGTAGAACAGCGTCGGCTCGGCGATGTGTTGGTTGTTCAGAAACGGCTCGGTATAGCGAATGGCCCCGCACTTCTGCTGGCCGATATGGTGTTGCTGGCCCACGTGGTTGTTCCAGTCGACGCCTTCGGTCAGGAAACCGTACGGTCCGTAATGATGCTTCGCGATGGCGCGAAGGATGGTCAGGCCGTCCCGTTCGTGCTCACGCGCCTGGGCAGGGTTGTGCCGGCGCCGGTCCACTGCCGCCTCGAACATCGCCAGCGCGGCCTCGGCGTTCTCCCACAGGTACGCGGTGTCCCACGATTTTTCCATGTACAACAGTCCCTTGGTCGCCACGCCGTTGCGGTCTTCGCGCATCTTGAACTGTTCGAGCCCGGCCAGGCAGGTGTCGTACGCGAAGTGGCGGAGGCTTTCGTCTTTGAGCACGCGTGAGGTCAACAGCAGTGTGCG
>Ga0315274_10012240_pt1 | contig 12253 bp, 11 predicted proteins | sample YL17G02_20_MG_FD_203700 | JGI IMG/M metagenome (GOLD analysis project Ga0315274, IMG submission 203700) | Sediment microbial communities from Yellowstone Lake, YNP, Wyoming, USA - YL17G02_20 | ecosystem: Environmental > Aquatic > Freshwater > Lake > Sediment | place: USA: Wyoming | collected... | reverse complement strand
GCTTGTCTGTGAGGGAATGACCCGCGCCTTCTCGCTGCTCATTCCCCACGATTGGGCGTTTTACCTGGCCTACGGAATGTTGGATTTCGCCTCCATCTTTTTGCTATTGGCGGCGCTATATCTTTACCTGAGAGAATGGTTCACCTGGGAACAAGCCTTGCTCGGGGTATTCTTCACAGGCGCGGTAATGCCCATGGCGCTGCGCGATCATTACTACCAGCCCTGGTCGCTGCTTGAAGGCGGGTTGTTTGCCGTCAGCCTTCTGACTATACGAAATAACCAGCGATGGATGATGCTCATCCTGGTCGTCCTGGCTTCGCTGAATCGGGAGACGGCTGTTTTCATCCCCCTCACGTTTCTGCTTGCTAACCTGGATGTGTCTGCCGGGTTGCGAAAGAAAACACTCATCAAAAGTGAGCCGTTGCTTTGGTGCGGCGCCTACCTGCTGGCCTGGCTGGCGATATTCGCTGGATTGCGCCTCCTGCAAGGCTCCGCGCCGTTGCTTCACACGGTAAGCGAGTTGCTGGCGCGCAACACAAAACCCGTCAATCTCGTCCGGACTCTGGTGAACACCGCGCTATTGTTCGGACCGTTCTGGGTTTTCGCCGCGCTCGGATTGCGAAATGCGCCTGATTATTTGAAAAGAGTTAGCCTGATTATCCCCTGCTACCTGGCAACGATCGCCGTTTGGGGTGTATGGTATGAAGTGAGGTTGCTGCTGCCGCTGTATCCCATCCTGATCCCGCTGGGGTTGGCTTTTTTGTTTGGATGTGTTCCAAATAAGTGAACATCTTGGTCAGCCAGTTTTTACCTTACCGCTTCCGCCAGACTTCGGTTTTGTCGCAGGTTTTGACCTGGCAAGGTTCTTTCGGCAGTGGGAACGCTTTTCTTTTTCGTGGTGGAGAGTTGCGCTGGACCATGCAGGGGCTTTCATCCCCGTCAATCTGGGCGTGTTTGCTGGGGCGGGCTACGGAGACGAATTCGTGCGGGGTGTAGGGGCTTCGGTTCTGCACCTGACATCTTTGGCAAGAGCATCGCCAACCCGATCGCCATGATCTGGTCCGGGGCGCTGATGCTTGAGTTCCTGGGAGAACAGGAATCCGCCGATCGGATCGTTGGAGTCATCCGGAATACGACAGCTGTGGGCACTTTAACACCCGATTTGGGCGAGAGGACCAGCACATGGGAAGCCAGCGATGCGATAGTTGTAATCCCATGCAACCATATCCGGGCACGCAGAGGCCTCCCACAGTATAACTACATTTTTTACCCCCAGGAGTTGCGAAACCGGGGGATTGAATAAAAATGTTTTTTTAAGGCAGGTCGGATTGGCAATCCGACCTACTCCCTACGTCTAATGGTGTGTGACTACGATAATCAAAGAGCAATTCAGTGTAGATCCGATCACAGTGATACAATAATCCATGATTCAAATTGGACTCTTACTGATTGGTAATTTATATGGAAGCAGAAATATTCAACGATCTCACGAGAAGATACTTTTATTTTCTAAGGTAAACCAGATTATTCTGAGTTAGCGACAACAATTTTTGAAAAACAACTTAAGACAATATCTGATCCGACGCAACGCTACTTCAAACCACTTCTGCGAGGTGACTTTTCTCTAAGCAATCGCATTATAGAGGCTCGGGAAAAGTGGTGAGAACAAACACGCAAGGACATTATAGAAGCGCGAGAAAAGCGTAGAGAACAAACACCAGGGAAATAAAACTTAAGCGTTGAAAAAATAAACGGACATTTGGATTATAATACGCCCCGCGCCTATGGCTGGCGCGCCCAATGAAATCTACCAGGAGAACCTGGGTAATCTTAAGGAGCACAGACATGATCGTTACAACCAAACAATTGTTTAAGGCCGCTTACGGAAAGTATGCCATCGGCGCTTACAACATCAACAACCTGGAGCAGACCATGGGCCTGTTCCGTGGCTGCGTGGACAGCAAAGCCCCCTTCATCATCCAGATCAGCAAGGGTGCCCGCTCGTACACCCACAAGAAAATGCTCGAGACGATGATGCGCGTTGCTGACGAAATCTTCCCGGATGCCATCTTCGCCGTCCACCTGGACCATGGTGATGAGCAAACCTGCTACGACTGCATCAACAGCGGGTTCTACAGCTCGGTGATGATCGACGCCTCCCACGAGTCATTCGACAAGAACATCGAGATCACCAGGCGGGTAGTGGATGCTGCCCACGCCAAAGGCATCGTTGTCGAGGCCGAGTTGGGCCAGCTGGGCGGTGTGGAAGAGCAAGTAAAAGTGGACGAGGCCAACGCCAAGCTTACCGACCCCACCCAGGCCAAGGAATTCGTGACCCGTAGCGGCGTCGATTCGCTGGCTTGCGCCATCGGCACCAGCCACGGTGCGTTCAAGTTCTCCGGCTCGCAAGGCCTGCACTTCGAAGTGCTGGAAGAGATTCAAAAGCGCCTGCCCGGCTTCCCGCTGGTCATGCACGGATCCAGCTCCGTCCCGCAGGAAGAAGTCGAGCGCATCAACAAAGCTGGCGGTAATTTGAAGGGCGCCAAAGGTGTAAACGAGAACGAATTTGCCCGCGCAGCCGTGCTGGGCGTGACCAAGATCAACATCGACACCGACGGCCGCCTGGTGTGGACGCGTGTCCACCGCGAATTCTTCCGCGATTTCCCCGAGAAATTCGATCTACGCGACCCCGGCAAAATCTTCATGGGCGAATACGCCAAGTTCATCGCTCGTAAGAACGAAAAACTCGGCAACGCTGGCCAGCTGGATGCCGTGAGGGCAGTGTTGGGTAAATAAGGAATCAGGGACTGGCGATTAGCGATCAGGAAACGGGATCCCCAGTCGCGTGTTCCCGATCGATGCTTCCTGATCACCGATCCCTGATCGCTGATCCCCGCTCCCCCCATGCCCTCCTCCGACCAGGATGTTACCCGCGACCGTTATACCCTCATCCCGCGCACACTGATCTTCCTCACGCGCGGGGAGAGGGTATTGCTCTTAAAGGGAGCACCGCACAAGCGCCTGTGGGCTGACCGCTACAATGGCGTGGGCGGGCATATCGAACGCGGTGAGGATGTCCTGACCTCCGCCAGGCGCGAGCTGGCCGAAGAAACCGGGCTGCAGTGTCCTGGCTTGTGGCTGTGCGGTGTTGTCACCGTGGACACCGGGCAGGAACCCGGTATCGGAATTTACGTGTTGAAAGGCGAATGCCCCACGGGTGAAGCAAACCCATCCAGCGAGGGGACGCTGGAATGGGTGGCCTTCGCCGAGGTGCTCGAAAAGCCCCTGGTGGAGGATCTATACCAGGTACTACCATGTGTGTGGCTAATGCAGCCCGGCGACTCGCCTTTTTCGGCATTGTATCGGTATGATGAGGAGGGGAAAATGGTTATACGCTTTTTCTCGGAAAATGTTTATTAATCGCTTCTCTGGAAATAGCATCGCAAAATGGGTAAATGGGCGAGGGAAACCTCACTCACTTACCCATTTTGCGGGAAATCAATTTTCGGCGAACTACATACAGTTTATTTTTCGTACTCGACCCTTAGATTCCCGATGGCTTGATCGACTTCCAGGTAGATGCGTGTGGCCCCGCTGTCGTTATATCCTGCCGAAGTGTAAACATCACCACTGTGGGTGAAGCCGGAGGGCATATTAACCACGGTTATCCCAGCGCTGACTTTGAACCGCACTTCGGCTCCACGGGGGATGATAATCAACGTCTCACCGATGGCGCAGTTAATTTTCCCGTTTTCTAATGCTTTTGGAGGCAGGATCACGGTAATTTTACCAACTCCCATGCCTACATCCAGGTGAGTGATACGCAAACGGTTGAGGTTTAGTTCGATCTCACCCACTCCCATATTCACATTCAGATCGATCGGCACACTGGGTGTAAAGTTAACGTCCCACATCCAGCGGGAGGCTTTCCCAACTTGTGAAAAGAACATTACCCCTTTGCTTTTTAGTGAGAAAGTTCCATCAGACAGCATCTGGGAATCGATATCTTCACCTTTCTGTTTACTCAGGATACTCTCGGCCAGTGAGTCACCACCCAGGAGGGAATTCACCCGCAGCGAGCCAACCGCCGGGTTGAGGGTGGCGACGATGTGGGTCACGTTCGCATCCATAGGCCACTTAAGTGAGGTACCAACACCAGGAGTGCCCACTCCGATCAACAGCAGCGCACCCGCTACAATCGCCAGCATGAGCACCAATGCCAGGAGCGATCCCCAGGCCGAGCGCCTCCCAATGATGATATCCAGGCCAATGGCGATGATCAATACCGGCCACATGCGCAGGATCAACTCCCAGGCATTCCAGGGTAAGTGGCCAAAATTATTCAACAAAAACACTGCCCCCAACCCGATCAGGAACACTGGCCCAGCCAGGCCATGCCTCTGCAGCAGGCTGTCTAATCCGATCAGGATCAACAGCACCGGCCACAATTGCAGCAGCGTACTTCCCACATCTCCGGTCAGAACGCCGAAATTTTTTAACAAGAACAACGCGCCAACGGTGATCAGGATCACCGGCCAAAACAAACCGCCGCGAGACAACCGGCGATGGGTTCTCGGTTTTTCAGTAGTTTCAACTTCGTTCATGATATTCTCCTCTCACTCATTTCGGAAATAACGCACTAACAGTGCGATCCCTCCCAGGATCAACACCACCGGCCAGAACAAGCTCCAATTCATCCAGTGCAGCCAGCGCCAGGGCAGGCTTTGCATGAAAGCAAACACGCCTAGAATAATTAAACCTGCACCGATATACATCCACGTACGAGAATTGGGAGAGTGCACAGCATTACGTAGGTCTTCACCCATGGAACGGGCATGTTCAGCGATCTCGTCTGCTCCCGTGCGGGCCGACTCGCTCAAAGATATGCTGCGGGCATCTTCCGGGGGTACGATGATCCACATCAATAGATAGATCAGCAATCCGAGGCCGTTGCTCAACGCCAACAGTACAAAAAAGATGCGCACAAAAGTGGGATCGATCCGCAGGTACTCACCCAGACCGCCGCACACCCCGGCGAACATACGATTGGTTCGATGACGATAGAGTCTTCGATCCATGGTCACCTCCTTAACCAACCCAGCTCTCGCACGAGCACGTACAGCCCAACCAATATCAGCAGCACCGGCCAAACGAAGTTAATCGCGGAAAACTCCGCGGCCAGGGTTACACATCCAATGATGGCCAACACCAACGCCGGGATGTAAGCCCATGTCATGTGCAGCCTTGGGAAAATAGCTAACAAGGCGAAAGTTAATCCCAGACCGATAAGGAAGACTCCGCCCGTATCCTTATCCGGATAGACCGCATCCAGCACACTCACAATTGCCAGGGTGACCATCACCCCCCCAGGGATAATCGCCCACCAGTTTACCGGGTTGATCAGATATATCAGCCAGAAACTTAATCCCAGACTGCCCAGTACGAACACGCCATCCAGCGTGTCGGATACGTTCGATGGCAGGAAAACCTGGGATAGCAAGCTGGCACCTATGCCAAGGAACAGCATGCCGGGCACGATAAACCACCACTGGCTGCGGTTACCCCAGAAAGCCGATAAGAATAAACCACCCACCAGGCCGAACAGCAGTCCCCAGAAAATATCCCCGCCTTTCAGCACCTCGAGCGATTGGAGCAGGAACAAAATCCCGCCAACAATGAATACTGCCCCCCAAAATGTACTGGATCGTAGTAATTTCATAAGAACCTCCGGTTATGATCCTGACGCATCCGCGTTGAATAGTCGCTTATGATCCCATTTAAAAACCTATCGGATATCCACCGAACCTACCCCCATTTGCACATCGATATCCACTTTATTGGCAACCGTATCATAATCTACGGACTGGTACACACCGCCCGCATGTGGGAAGCGTGAAGTATCCACGTTAATACTCGATAACCCGCCGCGGTAACGGATGCGCCCCGCCACGTTGGATGGCACGCGCAGCTCGAGCCCAGCCACACCCGCCTCACAGGTCACACGGGTGAACCCGGCGTTGGCAGGCAGGGAAACCTTGGTAGAACTGGCGCCGGTGTGCAGCTGCAGCTCTGTGACCCTTAGATCGGTCAAGTCGAGGATAGATTCGCTTGCCCCGGTACCCACTTCCAGTGACAGTGGGATGTCGCGGCTAAGACCGAATGACCAATCCAGGCCGTGCGACCAACCCCAATTTACGAATCGGAAGGCGTAATCCGGTGGGCGCATCTTAACTTCCACTTCGCTCCCGCGTCGATTGAGTTTATAAATCAGTCCCCCTGCAAACGATCCTGAGAGCAGCTCACCCGCAGCCGCAGGTCTGTCGAGGGTCAACCGCCCTGCGCCGTGACTGATTTTCACCCGAGCGCTGCTCGCCCCCTCGAGCGGGATGACCACCTCACCCACGCGCAGACCACCCGCGAACCGTCGTCCCAGCAGGTTTCCAAATAAAATCCATAAGCCGATCGCAATCAGAAAGGTTGGCCAGATCAAATCCCAGAGATTGACCCCCTTAATAAGGCCAGTAGTGCTGAGTAAAAAAAGCACCCCGACGAGAATAAGAACAAAACCCCAAAACAAATTTCCACGTGACATAGCTGCCTCTCCTTTCATGCTTTAAGATTCTACGCCCGCACCAAGTAAAAGTTGCATGGTTTCAGAGTGGATTATAAACCCATATTGCCACCTTTAGGCCCGTTTTGCATCAAAAGAACTGGACCATAAAGATATCCCTACCCAAAATACTCTCATTCTCTCAAGGAGGATTGACTCATGTCTAAATGCAACTGCTGTGAATGTGCAAACGAAGCCTGTGATTGCGGCTGCAACTGCAGCTGCCACAAGCCTGCTGGTATGCCCCGCTTGAACGAGCCTGCCCCAGCATTCGATGCGGTTACAACCCATGGAAACCTGCGCCTGGCTGATTTCGAAGGTCGCTGGTTGATCCTTTTTTCCCACCCGGCTGATTTCACCCCGGTGTGTACCACCGAGTTCATCGCATTCGCCGAAATCTACCCCGAGCTCCAAAAGCGGGGCGTCGATTTGATAGGCCTGAGCGTGGACAGTGTATACTCGCACATTGCTTGGGTGCGCAATACCGAGGAGAAGACCGGTGTGAAAATCCCCTTCCCACTCATTGCTGATCTAAATAAAGAGGTCGCTTCAGCTTACGGGATGATCATGCCTGGCGCCAGCTCGACTGAGGCGGTACGCTGCGTGTTCTTCATCGATCCGAAAGGCATCCTGCGTGCGATGTTATATTATCCCCTCACCACCGGGCGCAACATGCAGGAAATCCTGCGGATGATCGACGCCCTTCAAACCAGTGACGAACAAAAAGTGGCCACCCCTGCCAACTGGAAACCTGGCGATAAAGTTATTGTACCCGCACCCAAAACCCAGGATGGCGCCGAAACCCGTATGAAAGAGGGGTATGAGTGTGTTGACTGGTATCTTTGCAAGAAAAGCCTGTAGAAGAGGAAAATCCGATGGCTTGTATTAACCCCGATGGCACGCTTACTCCCACCGCCATGGCAGTGATCTCCGCTCTGCACACGCCTTCTACACCCGCGGAAATCGGGCAGGCAACCAGCATTCCGGTTTACCGTATTCGCAGTACGATCCGTGAGCTGATCGAAGCCGGGCTGGTGCTGGAGAGCGATGGGCAATACCGCTTAACGGAAACTGGAATGAAACGATTGTAAGAGGAATATACCGGAAATATGGGTGTTTTGGGCAGCGGCGGTACAGAACACCGCTTGGCTGCTCAAAACACCCATATTTCCAAACGTTTTTCTAAGGCAGCGCCCAATAATTCAAACCACTCACTTGCGCCATGAATTTAGCTGTTTCAGATGCGCCAATAAATATCCCAAAATACAGCTTGTCGTATGTTTTATCGGTCAGCTCCGTTAGCAGACTGCCATTAGCATACAGGCTGAGTTTATTTCCATCTGCTTTTATCCCTATCCGGTTGGTCTTGTTCGGGCCAGCCTGGACCCACTCAGATGCTGTCCATTTCACCAGAGCTGTTATCCGCGTGCCATCCCACTTCCACAATACAAACTTCCCCTCGCACGAAAGACCGAATAAATAACCTTTATCGGCGCTTGATACGGGGGAAAGCATCAGCCCGAAACGGTCAGCGCCCCGGCAGGTACCGCCGAATGTAGCTGTCATCTCCACATAAAACTTATTTGCAACGAGTTGAGGAGCCAGTGCCCAGCCGTTGCGGTTATCGGCCTGGTAAGCGGTCATTTCCAGCTGGTTATCTTTGGCCTGGAAACGGATGAACTCATCCTGGTAAGCATACCACGTTCCCGTACCATCAAATGCTTCATGCCAGTCGGAATTGCCTAATCCGGCGATGGGGTCGGATGGGTTTGGCGTGACCGCTGGAGGAACTGTTGGGGTAGCGATCGTTTCTGGCTTGGAAGTTGCCATGGGCTGCACAGGGGTATTGGTTAACTCGACTGCGGCGGGTTTTGTCGCCTGAGCAGGAGTAGGTGAGGCGGCTGCCTGGGTTAGCGACACGGGGGTGGTAGTCAATTTCGCAACCATGGTCTGCGCGGCCTGTGTGATAGCCACACTGGGGATGGCAGTGGGAGCCTTGCTGATGGGTCTCGTGCAGGATGCCAACAGGATAAAAGCCAGGCAAGTAGCAATGAGGAAAGAAAGGCGTTGATGAGACATTATATCTCCTCCGAGGGGGTTATTTCGACAACAGGGGATTTCTCTGCTATCGATTGATATTCTTTCGTGGCAAGGGGAATTTTAAACCCAAATACGCTGCCCGAACTAACTTTGCTCTCCACCCACACTTCACCTCCGTGGGCAGTGATAATATTCTTTACCAGTGCCAGTCCTAATCCCAGACCCTCCAGCCCGCGGCGCAACGGATCGGCAGCTTGTGTGAAGGTTGTCCAGATTTTATTTAATAGTTCAGGAGGAATGCCCACACCGGTATCCTTCACATCGAAGAAAAAGTGGTCAACCGTTGTCCAGCAGCTTACCCATATCTTCCCACCATCGCGAGTGAACTTAATGGCGTTGTGTACAAGTTGGTAGAGCACAAGCGCAAGCAAGTTTCGATCCCCGTGCACGGGGGATAGTTTACCCACAATATCCACCTGGAAAGTGATTTTTTTTTCATCAGCCACTTCTTTCAACGGTGGGAACGTGGTGCGCATCACATCCTTGAAGTCCAACACCTCAGGAACCAGTTCCAACTGGCGGCTGAAAAAGCCCGCCAGAGTGATCAGGTTGTCCACCATCATGCGGGCAGTACGAATGCCTTTGGAAAGCTGCGCCAGTTGATCGAGCTGTTCAGGCAGCAAATTATCCTTACCATACATCTCGAGGATTTGCATGTTAAACTGTAAATTGGTAAAGGGGGTGCGCATCTCGTGGGTGATCACGCCAATAAAGGCGGATTTCAGATCATCCACTTCGCGTAATTGTTGATTTGCCTTTTCGAGGGCTGTATAAGTTCGTCGTAAGTCCTCATTGAGCTTGAGCAAATCGGTAAAATGGCGCGCATTTTCGAGCGCAACTGCCGTCTGGTCAGCGAGGGTGCTGAGCAGGTTGACATCTTCCTTGGAATATGGGTGACCGGAGGCTTTCGGTCCCAGAACAAACAGCCCGATCCAGCCCCGCTTGGCGTAAATAGGAACGCAGACATCCGCTTCAAGGGCTGTCAGCCATTCGCGTTCCTCAGGGGGTACACGCTGGAAACCCAGCGCATAATCCAGATCATACTGGCGAAGAGCGTGATGAGTCTGGGTGAAATAGAGAACAATTGGGCTTTCTGCAGCTAACCGGCCGTCGAGTGTTTTAACGGGTGTTGTAGGCTCCACAGCTTCAAGCATTCTGGCCGATTCCTCCGGTGCAGGTTCTTTCTGCTCGAGAGGAATTAATGCCTCCGCCTTGTTATTTTCGTTTTGAGCCTCGGCATCTCTACCCGTCTTTACTACTCGCAGGCTATAGTAAATTCTTCCCTCTTCATTGACTTCATCCACCAGGAACAAGTAACCCGTATGAATATCCAGGTTTTTATGCAGTGTATCCAGAGCCGCACTCGCCAATGGCTCGAGTTCGACGATATTACTGATTTGCAGGCTGTATTCCCGCACTGCGCTGCTGGTACTGTAACCGGTACCCATGACCAATCGGCGCATGCCATTGGTAACCAGGCGCAGTAAGGGGTTGATAAATACCACCAGCAGCACCGCCAGTGCTACCCACAATACCAGGGGGTTATCTGTACGGTTTTCCAGGATGGCACGCGCCAGGACAAACACCAGAATATAAAACCCTAACGAAACTGCAGAAACGATCAGAAAGAATAAAACCCGAGTGCCTGCCTGGAGGGCATCCGCCAGATCGTAGATCAGCAATACATAAGCAGCAAAGAATGTGCCCAACAGGTGCAGCGTTCCTCCCAAAATCCCCAAACCCATGAAAATTAAAAAATCACCGCTTACCGTACAGGTAAGAGCCAACACCCAATACATATTACGGTTTTTATGAAGAGGGGTTTTCGCCAGCCGGTACGCGCTAACGGTCAGGGTGGCAGCGCCTCCCATCATCAGCATGTAGCCCATCACGATTAAAATTAAGAAGAGTGTTTCCTGGTTTAGACCGGAGGCTAACATTTCCGGGCGTGAGGTTAAGATGCCAATGGTAGTGATCACAGCGATCAGCCAACAATATCCGAAGATTACCCATAAGCTGCTCTTGACCCGCAGCGCTAGGAAGTCCCGGCTGAGGGAAACGAACCAGATAGACAGAAATAAAGCCAGGAGATGAGGAAACCACTTTAATATAGACTCATACTGGGAGCCGATCGCACCCTTTTGGGCCAGATATTGTATAACCACCCCAATCAATGAAAAAAGGGAGTAGAAAATTAAGGATCGGGCAATCCGCCCCCGTGACCCGCGTTTGTACATCGTCATCAAAATGATAAAAAAATAACCGACAGCCAGCAGCAGGAAGAGCTCAGCCATTTCCCAATCCTGTGAGTCACTTCCTCCGGCGTAACGGAATAAACAATAACACCAACCCCAGAATCCCCAACGCCACCAACCACAAATGCGTACTGATCCACAACACAGTCTGCAGCAACCCGCGCCAATTTTCAACCCATAAAGCTGGCTCTGCTGGTGCGAGGAAAGGCTGATCCCATTCGAATGGTCTTAGGCGATGTAAAAAGCCCTGTTTCACACAGCCCTCCAGGCTGTAAATAAATAAATCATTGGTCCAAGACCACGCCAACCGCAGGTCACGCGCCAACTCATCCCAACTCAACGGGGGAGAATCGATCGACATACTAGTTTCAACGCCTGGGGCTGTAACGCCAATGCCGATAGATTTCGCCGAAGGAGCATAACTCCATAAGAAACCGGCACCATGCGGACGAACCAAGCTGGAATAAAGCATGAGGACTTCACGATCGGCGGGCAGGTCAATAATCCCTGTTGCCCTTTGCAACAACGTTGATTCTGCCTTGCGTTCATCCGCGATAAATGGGAACTGGTAAATAACAACCTGGTGTCCATCTTTGTGGATTTCATCGATGAGATTCCGGTATATCCGCCGGGCACTGCGGAACCTTCGCCAGTTGAAGGACCGCCGGAACATATACGATATCGTGCGCCATTTCTCAGACACCCACTGCTGCATCTTACGGATGTCAGGCTCGATGTCTAAACCCACCCCATCCCACATCAAACCGTATTCAGCTGTCCAGGCTTTAAAAGCCCGGTAACAGGCCACTGCCTGAGGGGCATTATCCTGGTGAAACCAATATCCCTGATCTTTGGGCAGCAGCAGCCAGCCGACTACGGGCACACCCGTCTGGTTCAATTTCTGCACGATCCGGGCGCGTTCAGGACTTAAATCAAGGATACCCAGGCTGAGGCTGGCATGTAAAGCTTGTAGATCGCTAATCACAGCTTTATCGGCGAATAAAGCTTGCAGTGCAGGGGTATCCAATTCACAGGCAAAATTCAACCGGGGCAAGGCCATAATACGCTCCTGATCAAAGTATAACCTCACTTTTCGATGGGCGCAAACCGTTTAACGCACAAGTCTCGGGAATAACAATGTTGTAAGCTTCGATGCGGACGCCGGGTTTTATGAGGTCATCCTGCTGGCTAATGTGGGAAACCGATGGTTGCATCCACTTAGGCGCAACTATCTACCCCCAGGCGGGTTATGTCAAGCATATCCGTTTTTCTTTTGGAGGTCTCATGT
>Ga0315274_10012238_pt1 | contig 12254 bp, 10 predicted proteins | sample YL17G02_20_MG_FD_203700 | JGI IMG/M metagenome (GOLD analysis project Ga0315274, IMG submission 203700) | Sediment microbial communities from Yellowstone Lake, YNP, Wyoming, USA - YL17G02_20 | ecosystem: Environmental > Aquatic > Freshwater > Lake > Sediment | place: USA: Wyoming | collected... | reverse complement strand
ACCCCGAAAAACTGAAGTCGGGGAGAAAAACTGAAACAAAGGGAAAACACTCTTCTTCTCACCTTGAGCGTCAGGCCCAGGCTCTTGTCCTCAAGCATGGCCGGAGCTGTGAACGCGAGAGAATTCCTCGTCAGGTAGAACGCGCCGTAGCCGACGAACATCGCGATAAAGGTGCCCCAGCGCGCCCTTTTGAAGGCGGCGTCGTTCTCGAGGTCGTCGGCGTCCGAGTCCGACGACGCGGCCGCGTTGGCATCTCCAAAAGAGGCCGAAGAAGAGGAGCGGGTGGCGACGGAGGTGCGGCGGTGGACGGCAGGGACGAGGACGACGGCTCGGAGGAGCTGCTGCGGGGCCTTGGCGGACTCGGCGTGGCTGTTCGGAGAGAGGGGTCGAGGTCGTCGAGAGGTGAGAGAGAGAGAGAGAGAGAGAGGGAGAGTGAGAACACCGAAGGGGGGGAAAACCCCACTGCGAAGGATTTTCGAGCGGGAGGAAAAAAACTCCTCTTCATCTTCCCTCTCTAACGCGCATTCTCCTTGCTGCTGGCCCCCTTTTCCCACACTGCGCGACAGTCCCCATCCGAGAGCCCCGGCCCAGGGATGAAATCTGAGAAGAAAGATGGCGCGCCTTACCGAAGAGACAGTGCGGCGAAACCGGAAAAAGTATCGCGGTGGGGGCGAGCCGCATTGTTCGCCCTGTTCGGCGCCGTCGCGCTCGGCGCGCTCCTCTGCTGCTGCCGCTGCTGCTGTTGCTTGAGGGGCAGCCTCGCCGGGCGCAACGGGGCTGCCGACATGGTTATTATGGGGGATACGCCGCGGACCGAAGAAGGGGGGACGGGGCTGCTGCGCTCTCGATGGAGGCGGGGGGCGACGAGAAGAATTGGAACAGTGAGAGGGGGGCATTGCGAACCGATTCGCGCACGGTGCCCCGTCAAAAACACTTTTCTCTCTCTCTTTCTCGTGCTCCCTTCCTCATCTTAAACAACGGCCATGGACGCGTGCGCCAACGACGCCGAGATCGTCGCGGCGCTCGCGGCCGTCGAAGAGGCGGACGCGGCCACGCTCGCCCTGGCGGGGGGAGCGGCGGGAGCGCGAGCGGGAGGAGCGACTCCGGCGGCACCAGCGGCCTCGACGAGCGCCATCGTCGCCGCTCCCGACGACCAGGAGACCGCCGCCGCCGCCGCGGCCGACGACGCCGACTCGTCCGCCGCCGCAGGCGCAGCAGCAGCCGCGGCAGCCCCCGCCCCCGCCCAGGCCTTCGAGCGCCCCTCCGACGAGGCCATCGTCGCGCAGGAGAACGCGATCCGTGCGCAGATCGCGGGCTCGGCCGCGCTGATCGGCGAGAGGGAGCCGCTGTCGGCGCTGCAGGTGGAGTACGCCAACGAGGGCGCGAGGATCTTTGCCGCGAAAGCGGGGGCCCTGGCGAGGCGGTACAGCTCGCTCAGGCGCACGCGAGGGGACGGAAACTGCTTCTTTCGGTCGTTCATGTTCGCGCTCGCCGAGGGGCTCCTCGAGAGGAGGGACCTGGCCGAGAGGAACAGGTAAGAGAAAAAGAGAGAAAGTTTTTTTTCCCTTTTTCCTTTTCTTTCCCTCTCTCTCTCGACCTCGACACCAACCGCGCGAGAACTCCTCTCCCTCTCTCTCCCTTCCTTTCTCTCTCCCTTCCTTTCTCTCTCTCTCTCTCTCTCTCAATCTCTCTCTCCCGCTTTTCTAAACGAAAAACAGGGTCGTCACCCGCATCCGCCAGTCGGCCAAGAAGATGACCGACGCCGGCTTTGACGCGATCGTCTTCGAGGACGCGCTCGAGGCCTGGTGCGACCAGCTCAACCGCATCGGCGTCGCCCCCGGGAGCACCGTCGGAGAGCCCCTGACCCTCCAGGAGCTCGAGGTGGCCACAGGCGCGGACTCAGGCGGGCTCGCGGACATGGGCGTGATGCTGCTGCGGCTGCTCGCCTCGGCCGAGCTGCGCTCCCGCGCCGACCACTTCGCGCCGTTTGTGCTCGGCGACGATGACGATGACAGGATAACGGACGTGCCGTCCTTCTGCGCCCGCCGCGTTGAGCCGATGGGCTGCGAGAGCGACCACGTCCACATCGTGGCCCTCACGGACGCGCTGGGCGTGGCGGTGAGGGTGGAGTACCTCGACCGATCCGAGGAAGAAGAGGGAGGAGGAGGCAGCGGCGGCGGAGGAGGAGGAGGAGGGAACCCGAACCACCACGACTTTGTCCCGGAGGGGGCGCAGGCGCCCCCGCGCGTCGTGCTGCTGTACAGGCCCGGCCACTACGACATCCTCTACCCCGCTGTCTCTTGAGTTGCTTTGTGAAGCTTGAAAAAGTCCGTCGTTGTTGCAGCTTTCTCGCTTTGTTTGCCTTTTTTTTTCGGGCGTGTGAAAAAATAAAACGAGAAGAACTTTTGAAGAAAAGTAAATCCATAAGGAGGAGAGTTTTTTTTCATTCGACTACGAAGCCCTCTCTTCCTTCTCTCCCTGCGTCTTTACTCTCCAAAGCATCAGTCTCTCTCGATCTCTCACGCTGCATCGCCTTGAAGCAAGAATCAAAAACAAAAACAAAAACCAAAGGAAAAAAGAGGGGGGGGGGGCGTCTTTTCTTTCTACCTCTTCGGCGGCGCCCCGCTCTCCAACAGCGGCTTCCCCTTCGCCCTCGGCCTCTCCCCTCCCTTGCGCCTCCTGGGGTTGGGAAGCCTGCCCCCGCCGATGATCCCGCTCGCAGAGGCAGCGGAAGAAGAGCCGGACGAAGCGGGGGAGAAGGCGGCGGCGGCCGTCGCCGCGTACGCCGGCTCGAGCTCGGAGGGGTCGCGGACGCGGTAGACCCGCATCAGCCAGTGCTGCGACGTGAAGACCTCCTCGAAGTACTTGAGGGAGAACTCGCTCTCGCCGATCTCGGCGTTGCGCACGCGGTCGTAGCCCCTGCGCCCGAAGGCGGCCCCGGCGGCGTCGGCGAAGCGGTAGTAGGAGAGCTTGTACATCAGCGAGTTGAGCATCGTGCGCGATGCGCCCGAGTCGACCCGGTACTGCCCCTCCTCGCCCATGTAGTCGTCCTCGCGGATCCCGGAAAACTCCCCGCCGCCGATGCGGACCATCCACTGTTTTTCGTTTTCGACGTTGTTATTTGGGTTTGGAGGAGAAAGAGAGAAAAGGGGGGGGCGAGAAAGGTGAGTTCTTCTTCTTCAAGGAGTTTTTTTTTCTTCGTCTCTGTTTGTCTCAAGCCTCCTCTCCCCGAAAAGGAAAGTGGGAAAGGCGGAACTCAGCTCAGCTCTCTCACCAAGAACTTGTTGATGTCGTCGGAGGGGTAGCCTGTTTTCGAAAGAGATAAAAGAGTCAGGCGAGGGAGAGAGCGGGGGAGAAGGGCGTTTAAGAGTGAGCTTTTTTCTGCATCGTGCGACACCTCGAGCCCGGAGAAAGAGAAAGAAAGAAAACAAAATGAACTCCTTACCGATGTAGCCCCCGAAGACCACGAAGACGTACGAGACGTCCAGCGACCTGTACACGGCCCAGCCCTTCTTCTCGGAGAGGGACATCGCCCTGCCGACGGTCGCGATGTGGGTGTTATTCCACGTGTTGTTGTCGACGATGACGGCCTTTAAAAAAACAAATGTTTTTTTTTTTTTGAAAAAAGAGAGGGAGGGGAGAATGAGTTTTTTTCCCCTTCTCGACAGCTTTTTCGACCTCGACAAAAAAAATAACTCACCCTGTCCGCCATCGCCGTCGTCTGGTACCCGTAGTCCCACCACGACGCCACCTTTGCGTCCCGCGGGGTGTTGTGCCTGAGCCAGCCATACGCCTCGCGGAAGTCGTCGAAGACGTGCAAGGTCCCATCATTGCCGCGCGACTGCATCACGATCGACGGCGCCGAGTACATCTCGGCGGCGACGAACGCCGAGTGGAACAGGAACGCGACGAGCACGGCCGCGACGGCCGCGAGGGCCGCAGCTGCGACGTCGGAGGGGAGGGCGCGCTTGACCGCGGAGATCTTCGGGAGGAAGCCCGGAGAAGAGGAGGAGGCTGCAGTCGAAGGCCTGGAGCGCGACGACGTCGGCTTTGAGGCGGGGGAGGGCGCGGCCGCCTCCTCTGCCGGGGCCCCCTCGCCGCCGCTCCCGCCGCCGCCACCTAACGCCGCGGTCTTCAGCGACGCGCACAGCGAATCGATCACGCCCGACAGGCCCAGCCCCGCCAGCACGCACGCGGCGGGCGCGAGCACCAGCATCAGGCGCACCATGACGCCGCTGAAGTAGACACTCGTGACGCCGTAGAGCACGAGGAACAGCGCGGCGTCGTCGAGCTCGCCGATCAGGAAGCACGCGACGAGGCCCGCCGGCGCGAGCAGCGCCGCAGCGTGCAGGTCGGTGAAGTAGGAGCTCCAGGTCGTGGGCTGGTGCTCGGACACGGAGGCGATGATCGGGATGTGCTTGGAGGCGTAGGTCGGGTCGAGCTGATGAAGTAGATCGGTTTTTTTGATATTTTTTTGAAGTTTTTTTTCCGTGAGAAAAAAAGGAAAAGGGGAAAAAAGTGAAATTTTTCCAACGAAAAAAAGTCACTCACCAGAGACAAGCTCCTCCCCGTCCACCCGAACGTCGGGCTCGCGGCCACGTACCCGACGACGGCGGCCACCGCGGCAGCGCCGCAGCACGCGCCCGCGGCGACCCCGAGCCTCAGAGCTGCGTCAAACACCCGCGGCGGCAGCAGGTACTTTGCCGCGCGGCCGGCCAGCGCCGCGTGCAGCGCCGCGAACGCGAGGAAGGAGCCGAAGTGCTCGCTCATCAGCACGGCGTTGAAGCCCACGACCGGGATCGACGCGGCCTCCAGGGTGCCGATCGCAACGAGGGGCGCGTACGCCACGTAGAGCCTCGGGGTCAGCCTCCCCGAGAGCACGCAGGCGAGGCAATGGATCGGCAGGAGGTTGATGATGAAGGTGTACCCCCCCCACGACGCCACCATGTAGAGGTAGGACAGCGAGAGCGCCGCGGCCCAGCCGAGGGAGCCCGTCTGCGTTTTTCGTTTTTTCGGTGTTGGTGGTGGCGGCGGTGGTGGGATCGGAGAGGGAGCGAGACAAAACGAGGTGAGGGAACAGCCCTGTGCGTTTTCTCTTCCTCTTCTCGCGCGCCCCGCGCGCTCGAGCTTTCCTCGTCCTCCCCTTCTCCCAACCTCTCTCTCTCTCTGCTCTCACCTTGAGCGTCTTCACGTAGAGCCAGAACACGGTCACGAGCGCGAAGATCGCCACCCCCTCGTTGTCATAGCTCCCCGCGACGGAGCGTGACACGTACGACGGCACGACCGCGGCCAAGCTCGCCGCGACGAGCCCCGGGCCGCGGCCGCGGACCTCGCTGGCCAGCGCGTACGCGCTGAGCGCCGTGAGGGCCGAGAAGAGCGGCGCGGTGAAGACGCAGACCTCCTGGACGTCGACGGGGAGGTTGAGGAAGTGGAGGAGGCGGTACATCGTGCCGGCGGTCCAGATCAGGCCCTGGAAGTTTTTTCGAGTTTTTTTGTTTGTGTGATGAGGGCGAGAGAGGCGAGCGAGAGGAAAGGGACTCGTCGACCATCATCTTCCTCTGTTTTTCTCCTTCTTCTCTCTCAAACTCTCTCTCTCTCAATTCCCCCCCTCCCCCCCTCTTCCTCACCGGGTACACCGTCCCTCCAACGACGCGGCCGAGAGGGTACCACGTCTGATCGTCGAACCAGTCCCAGAGGCGGTAGAGCGACGTCTTAGAGAGGAACTTGGTCACACCTGTTTTTTTTTCGGGAAAAGGAGCGATCGAAGAAAAGAAAAAAAGCATGAGATCGTTTCGAGTTCTCGTTTCTCATCCTCGAGCGAAGCGCTATTCGCAGACGTCGATTCTCGACGCGCAATTCGCAGACGAGGCCCAATCCTTCGCCACAGCAGCTCGATCTCGGAGCACACGGAAGAGCAAAAGAAAGGGAAAGGAGACGAGGCGAGAGGAGAGGAGCAAGAGCGCTTCTCGCCCGCTCGCGCGATCCCTCTCAACTCAATTCCTTTCTCTTGGCGCGCCTTTTCGGTTCTCTCCCATCGCTCCCTCTCTCCCTCTCTCTTCTCCCTTCCTCCGCCGGGAGCAGAGAGAAATTCTCCAAGAGCCGCGCGTCTCAGAGAATAAAAAAAAGCAGCCGCCACCACAAAACTCACGGAAGTTGAAGTAGGGGTCGAACTCGTGGATGACACTCTCATACTTGACGACGGAGAACAGGCGCACGGACACCGCGAGCACGCACGCGCAGGCCAATGCCGCGACGGCGGCGATCTGAGCCAGGGCTTCGGAGCGCGCGGGGGGCTTGTCCGAGGAGCGAGCCATGGTGTTCCCTCTCTTTTTTCCCTCGAAGAGAAGAATAAATTGAAAGCAAGATCAAAGCAATGGAAGAGAGCGAGGACGAAGAAAAAAAGAAAAACGACACTCCCTCTTCTCTCTCTCCCCTGAGCTCTCTCTTCTCGAACCCTCACCGCTCCCCTCTCCCTTGCTCCTCTCATTCTTTCCTCCATTTCGTCGGACAATCAAGGCTTTTTTTTGTTGATTTTCATCGTCGCTCATACACAGAAGAAAATAGAAAGCTAGCTGGGTGACGGAGTTCTGTGGTTTCTTCTTCAAAGTTGAAAATTTGAAGGCTGGCGCGGCAAAAATGAAAACAAAAGCGGAAGCAACAGGACAGACAGAGAAAAGCGATAGAGATAAAGAGAAGCAATAGAAGCGGGGATGTCTGAGGGTTGCGTGCATAAGTGTTTTCGGAAGGGGACTGAAAGCAGGAGAGGAGACGAATTTTGAATTGGTTTTGTTTAGAAAACTTTGGTTTTGGGGGGTTGGGTTTTTTTTTGGTTCTGCGAGCGCGAGCGCGCGAGAGAGAGAGAGCTATTCTTCCTTATCTCTCTTCTTCTTCTTCTTCCTTCTCCTCAAGGCGCCGGGAGTGGGCCTACGGCCGCCGAAGCCGTCGCGACAGCCGCCAAAGGCTTCGATGGAGGAGCAGGCGGAGCGGGAGCGGGAGACGGAGCAGCGGAAGCAGAGGCGGCAGAGGCGCCGGTGGAGGGGGCGCCCCCCCCCCCGCCCGCCGCCCGCCGCGGCGGCGGCGCTCTGCCTGCGCCGCGCAGCCTCGCCTCGGCGACGCCGTCGTCGGCCATCCACCCGCGCAGCCTCTTCGCGACCGCCTCGTCGATCGCGACCGCGCTGCTCTGCAGGGCGTCGGAGCTGCCGAACGTGTCCCTCCACGCGGCGAGCCAGTCGGACCTGTCCAGGGGGTCGGCGCGCGAGACGGCGGCCCAGACGGTCTGCACCGTCGAGGCGACGCCGACGAGCCGGCGCTCGGGCGGCGGCGCCGGGGACTCGCCGCCGCCGCCGCCCTTCCTCTCGTCGCCGGGGACGGTGAGCCAGAGGGGGCCCCCCGAGTCCCCGGGGGTCACCGCGCATCCCGTGTAGAGGATGTGGCCGTCGCCGATCGCGGCCTCGGCGGCGAGGGCGGCCTCGAGGGAAGGAGAAGGGGAGGGCGCCGCCGGCGCGCCGCCCTTTTTCGCCGCCGAGGGAGCCGCTGCAGCAGCAGCAGCCCTCCCGCGCGCCCCGCCGCCGGCCTTCTGCGCCCGTCTCACGGCGTCCGTCGGCAGCACGGTGCACGCCGAGAGCGAGGGCACCTTGAGCCCCGTCTCCGGGGACGCGGCGCCGAAGCCGAGCGCCGTCAGCGTCGAGTTGACCGCGGGGAGGCCGCCGCTCCTGCCGCCGCCCCCTCGCTCGCCGCCCTTCTTCGCGGGCGAGGGCCCCAGCGCGAAGAAGCCCAGCTCGTCCCCGATGTCGTCGTCGAGCTCCAGCAGCGCGTAGTCGCTCGAGAGCAGCCCGGCACAGGCCTGGGACTCGGCCTTCTCGGCAGAGACCGCCGCGTCCGAGGGCAGGTCCTCGAGGCAGCCCTGCGGCGCCGGCAGCGCGCGCAGCGAGACGACGCGCGCCGGGCGCGTCCCATCGTTGCCGCTCCCGCTCCCGTCGCTCCCGCTCCCGCCCTTCAAGCCGGTCCCGCACCCGGCCGACGCGACCGGGTAGAACACCAGCGACAGCGGGTCCCGAACGCGCCTGCCGGTGGCGTTGAAGACGCAGTGGTGGGCGGTCAGCACGTGGCGCGGGCCGACCAGCGCGGCGCCGCAGTTGAGGTCGTGCGGCGGCGTCAGCGGCGGCGCGCCGCCGAGCGGGGCGGCGGCGGAGGCGTCGTTGGCCACGGCCGCCGCGGCGTCGCCCGCGGCGGTCGCGTTGCGGTATCCGCGCAGCAGCCCCGTGGCAGAGAACGGGAACTGGCGCGCCTGCGCCGTGCCGAGCGGGACGTGCCGGCTGAAGAGCGGCGGGTCGTCGATGCCCGCCCTGCCGGACGTCGCCCCCGCCTCGGCGCCGGCGGGGGCGTCCTCGACCGCGAGCCGCGTTCGGTTCGGAGGGCCCGGTCCCGGGGGGGGCAGCAGGGGGCAGGCGTCGATGAAGGACCAGTCGAAGGACGGAGGCGCCTCCCCGGCGGAGGAAGAATGAGAGCGAGGAGCCGGGGCCGGAGCGGAGCCGCCGCCGCCGCCGCTCCGCCCGGTCTCCGCCGCCGCCGCCGCCGCCGCGGCCGTCGCGGCCGCCGCCGTCGTCCCCCCGGGCTGCGCCACCGACGCCACGATCGACACGGCCGAGGCACCGGGCGCCCTCGTCGCCCTCCTGCCGCGGTCCGCCGCGTCGAGGTTGGGGATCGTCGGTACGGGCCCCTTCCTCGGGGCAGCGGGCTCCGCTGTCGCGCCGCGGGGCGCCGGGGAGGCCCGGGGCCCCGCGGCGGCGGCGTCGGCGGTCGCCGCCCCGCCCAGCAGCGGCGGCCTCGGGTCCGCCACGGCCCCGGGCCGCTCTCGGGCGGGCCCCGCGTCCTCCGACAGCTCCCTCGCGGTCACGCCGTCCTCCGCCATCCACGCCCGCAGCCTCCGCGCGACCTCGGGCGTCACCGCCGCGGCGAGGCCCTGCGCGGCCTGCTCCGACAGCGACAGCGCGGGGGCGACGCTGCGCAGGTGGTTGGCCGCGCCGGGGGCGTCGAGCGCGTGGTAGGCGTGCCAGTAGTCGAGCGACGCGGCCTGGACGCCGAGGATGGAGCGGGCGGAGGGGTTGGCGGCGAAGGGCTCGGGCAGCGTGACGGCGGGGTCGCCGCCGCCTTTCTTCTCCGCGCCTGCTGCTGCTCCTTGCTTCTTCGAGGGCGGGGGAGGGGACGCCGCGGCGAGGGCGGCGGCCCTCTCCTGCCTCGAGGGGGGGGTCTGCCACAGCGGCGCTCCTCGCGTGCCCATGTACATTGAGCAGCCCACGACGAGGGCAGGGGAAGAAGCGTCGGAGGAAGAGGAGGAGGAGGAAGAAGAGGGAGCGGCAGAGGGTTTCTTCCCGTCGCTCTTGCCGTTGCTGCCCTTGCCCCTCGCGCCGCCCTTTTCCGCTCGAGCAGCTGCTGCCGCCGCTCCGGCGACCTCGTCGAGCAGAGGGCAGTTGGAGAACGTGGGCGTGCTCGCGGCCATCGCGTCTGGCCCGCCGTACGCGACCCGGGAAAGGTTGCTGCCCGGCGCGGGCAGGCGCGCCGCCGGCGGCGGCGGCGGGGGCTTGCCCTTGCTCCTCGCCTCCCCCGCCCGCGAGAGCCACGCCGCGGCCTCGGCGGCCGAGGGCTGCGGCCCCAGCGCGAAGAACCCGGGGCTGCCCGGGGCGTCCTCCTCGAGCGTGAGCAGCGCCCAGTTGGAGTCCACCAGGGACCCGCGCAGCGAGGCCGCCGTCGCCGCCGCCGCCGCCGCCGCGGCGGCGCCGGGGGAGGGGGCCGAGGCGCCCGAGGAGGCGTTCGCGCCCGAGCCCGAGCCCGAGCCCGAGCCCGAGCCCGAGCCGGCGGCGGCGGCCGAGGCGACGAAGGCGTCGACCCAGTCGCTCCACTCCGTGGGCACGCGCGCGCGCAGCACCCGCGTCCCGCCCGCGCGGGAGCACTCCCCGTAGAGGTTCGGGACGAACTCGAAGTCGCCCCACGAGGAGGCCAGGCCCGACGCCGGCCCCCCCGCCCCCGCGGCCGCCGCCTCCGCGGTCGTCCAGGTCAGGTCGTAGGAGGGGCGCGAGACGCACGAGGCCGCCGTGAGGACGTGGCGGGGGGAGACGAGCGCGCCGGTGCAGGCCAGCGCCGGCGCCGCGCGCGCCGCCTCGGCGCCGCCGCCGGCGCCGCTGAGCCCGCCCGAGAGGAAGCCGAGCAGGGCCGCGAGCGACCCCGGCCTCGGCGCCGACGACGCCGGCGGCGGCGCGCGCGGGCTCCCGGAGAGCGGGTCCGTCTCCCTGTAGGCGAAGAGGGCGCCGACCGCGGAGTACGGGTAGCGCGACGGGTCGGCGAGGGCATGATTCTTCCCCGAGGCCGAGAAGCCGCCGCCGCCGCCGCTGCCGCCGCCGTGCTCGGCGACGGAGGCTTCGTCGAGGTTGCCGTAGAGGAGGTCCCAGACGCCGGACTGTGTCGTTTCGACGGTTTTTTTTTCGTTTGGGAGGGGTGGGGGTGACTTTTTTTCCCCCTTCCTGGCCGACGAGGGCCGAGAGCGCGCAAGCGCCGAAGTGCTTCGATTCCCTCTCGATTCCTCTTCTTGATCTTTCTTCTCCTCGTTCCGTCAACTCACCTGCTGCCTCCACACATCGGCCACGTCGCTGCTGCAGATGATGGATCCAATCCGCGTCCCTGCTCCGGGTCCCTGGGAGGGAGCGGGAGGAGGGGCCGGGTCGACGGGGCTCGAGAGCGCCTCCCAGATGGACGGCCCGGAATTGTTCGGTTGTTCGGCCGACGGCGGCGCTGGCGACGGAGCTTCGACTTGTTGAGCGTCGACGGCGGCGACACCTGCTGTTTATTGTTTTTTTCAGGAGAAGGGCAATGGATTTCGATGTGAGCGTTGCTGCTGTTGTGGAGAGACCGCTTGCGAGTGGAGCCATTGCTCTGGAAAAGAGAAAGGGAGAGGGGCAGCAGGAGAGAGAACGAGAGAGAGAGAGAGAGAAGGAGGTTTCGATCTTCTCGAGAGAGAGAGAAAGAGAGAGAGAGATGCGGAAAGCGTCGACGGAAAAATGCTCGACGGAAGCAGAAGACACACCTGCCAACGAGCACCACGCCGCCAGCGCCAGCACGATGACGGCCCTCCACGCTCGTGCGTGGAGGGCCATGGGCTCTCCTGTTATCAAAAAGAAAAGAAAGGAAGGTGCTCTCCCAGCACCAGAAAGGCGAAAGAAAAAAGCAAAAGCAAAGTGAGAGAGAGCGTTATTTTCTAGGATTTTCTTCTTCTTCCAAAGGATTTTCTTCTTCTCGAACCCCTCGACCTCGGCCTCTTCTTCCAAATATTTTCTTTTTCTTTTTTTGTGGGGGAATCACAGAGTCATAAAAGACAAAAACGGAAAAGAAACCCTTCGCGAGTGGGAGTGTGGCGCGCGTGACTTGATCGCTAGTACAACAACGAAAGAGAAGGAGAAAGAAAAAAAAGAGGGGGCGAGGGGGGTGGGGAGGGGGGGGGGGGACGGAGGAGACGAACAGGGATGGGGGGGGGGGGAAGAGCTTCCCTCTCCCAGCTTTTTTCACCCCGCCGTCGCCGGCGGAGGCGCGAGCGTCTGCGACACCTTCTTCCCAAAGCTCCTGAACACCAGCCCGATGGTCCGGCTGTTGATGACGCCCCCCGTCCCCTGCTGCGGCGTGAAATCCCCGATCGCCCACAGGAGGCCCACGGCGGCGACGGAGGCCCCCGTCGAGAGCAGCATGCAGAACTTGCACGCGACGGCGAGGGCGAGCCCCGGGCCCAGCATGGCGTACAGGAGCAGCAGGGCCGGGGGCACGGCCGCGTACGTCGCCCACAGCACCGAGATGAGCAGCGGGGACAGGGGGTCGGCGCCCGCGACCAGCTGCCAGACGGCGACGCCGACGGACACCGCGAGGACCGTGAAGAGCAGCGCGTGCAGCCAGACGTCGCCCGCGATCGAGACGGCGAGCCTTCCTTTGCCTTTGGCCGTGGCCTTGAAGGTGACGCGGGAGAAGCAGAAGAAGACGCGGGCCCAGAGCATGCGCCAGGCGGCCTTGATGTAGGCCCTGGTGCGTGAACGGTTTGAAGCGTTTAGTGAAAAAAGAGGGAGGAGGGGGGAGGAGAGAGATACGGAAGAAGAGGAGAGAGAGAGAGAAAGAGAGAGAGAGAGAGAGAGAGAGAGAGAGAGAGAGAGAAGGAAGGAAGAAGAGAAAAGGGAAGGGAGGGGAAAAAAGAAAGTGAGTTTTTTTTTGTCGTTTTCTCG
>Ga0315274_10012237_pt1 | contig 12255 bp, 13 predicted proteins | sample YL17G02_20_MG_FD_203700 | JGI IMG/M metagenome (GOLD analysis project Ga0315274, IMG submission 203700) | Sediment microbial communities from Yellowstone Lake, YNP, Wyoming, USA - YL17G02_20 | ecosystem: Environmental > Aquatic > Freshwater > Lake > Sediment | place: USA: Wyoming | collected... | reverse complement strand
TGTCACCGGGGGCGCCCGTGGCCGAGGCGGCGACGCGCCTCAGGTCGGCGCCCACGGCGGGATTGAGCGCCATGCGCCCGCCCACCGAAGCCGGGTCGAAGAGGTCCAGGCCGGTGGAGCCGTCAAGGCCGAAGCCCGCCTGGTGAACGGCGTTGGCGCTCTGTACCAGGGTCTGCACCAGGGCATCGAGGTCGTCCAGGTACTGGTTCATCTCATGGTCGCGGACGTCGATGAGGGCCGAGAGCTCCCCCCGCCCGAGGTCGGCCGGCGCGGCGCCCCCCGCCCAGCGCAGGGCGGCGAGGTTGCCGTTTTGCGGGTCGTTGACGACCTCCAGGGTCGAGAAGCCCCACTCGTCGGCGACCATGGTGCCACCGATGTACACCGCCTGGGCCCCCGACTCCCTGGCCACCACCCGCACCTCGGCGATGTCGGCCATCGTGTCGATGACCCGGTCGAGCTTGTCGAGGAGGTCGTTGGGCTCGCCGCCCCCGTTCTTGACCGTGACGATGGCGCGGTTGAGGCCGGCGGCCTCCTGGATCAGGGCATCAAGCTCGCTCGCCCGGCCGCGCAGCTTCTCGTCGAGCCAGAGGCGCTGGTCGCTGAGGCGTTGCCACGTGAGGTTACAGGTGTTGACCACGTCGGTGGCCGCCTCCCACAGCGCCGCCCGCGGCGGCAGGGTCTCGGGGTTGGTGGCGACCCCCTGCGCGGCATTCCAGAACCGGTCCAGCGCCGCCCGCAGCGAGTTGTCCGAGGGCTCACCGAGGGCCGCCTCAACCGCCTCCAGGGCCGCCCGCCGGGCGCCGGCGTCGCCGAAGCTCGCGCCCGCCTGGCGGTACTGGCGGTCAAGGAAGGCCGTGCGCACGCGCACGATGTCGGTGACCGCGACGCCGGTGCCCACCAGGCCGGCATCCAGGTCGGGGCCGGCCCCGGCCACGCCGTATGGCGGCGTCGTCTGCAGCTCCACCACCTGGCGGGAGTACCCGGGCGTGGCCGAGTTGGCGATGTTGTGGCCGATGACGTCGATGGCCCTTCTGTGGGCCAGAAGGGCGCGCAGGCCCGTCTCCAGGCCAACGAAAGAGGATCGCACGGGCCCTCCCCCCTCCCCTACGCGCGGCGGTCGAAAAGGCTCCGCGCTTGCCCCGCGAGGGCGGCACCGGGCGCGTAGGTCGCCCCGCCGCCGCCCAGGCGCGCCAGCGCCTGCAGCGAGAAGTTGACGTAGCTGAGCGCCTGCTGGATGAGGCGCGTGTTGACCTCGTTTGTCGCCTCGAGCTCGGATGACACCGTGCGCAGGTGGTCCAGGACTTCGCTGCAGCGCTCCCGCTCGGCGCCATCGAGCCGCGCCGGGAGGCTTTGCAGGTCGACCGCGCCGGGGTCGAGGTTGAAGTGGCGAGAAAGCTCCCCGTGCAGAGCGGTGCGGCGTTCCTCCAGCCGCCCCGCCTGCCAGAGCAGGGCCTCCTCGGCGCGCGTGATGCGCGAAAGCTCGTCGAGGCCGCCCTGCGTCAGGACGCGCTGCTTGCGCCGCGAAAGGTCAAGCAGCGCGGCGTACACCGTCGCTTGTTCCTCCAGAAGCGCCGCCGTGCGCCCGATGACGTCGCAATCAGCTTCCTGCATGGCCATCCCCCTTCCTGGAACCGCGGGCCCCAGCGGCTTTCAGGCGATGCCGTCCACTACGCTGCGGCCCAGCATCTTCTCGGCCACATCATCGTCGCGCACCCGGTAGGTGCCGTCGGCGATGGCCCGGGCCACCCGCGCCACCCGCTCCGGCCGCACTTCCGGCAGGGCGGCGATGGCCTGGCGCAGGCGTTCCATCTCACGCGCTCGCGCCGAGAGGTCGACGGCGTCCGCCAGGCCACGGCCAAGCCCGCCGCCGGGCCCCGCCGGCCCCTTGGCCGCCGGCACCGCCTGGTTCGAGTAAGCGCACAGGACGTGGTTTATTTCGCTCCGGGAGATTATCACGGCACGCACCTTCCCCGCACCGTAGTCGTTCACCCACGTTATCGGGCGCCGGCGGCGAACACGTTAGGGGTTTTCGCGTTATTTCTTGGTCGTGACCCCCGCCGCCGCGAACGCCGCCACGTCGACCGCCGCCGCCCCGGCCCGGAACAGGGCGGCGGCGCAGGCGGCCGCCGTGGCCCCAGTCGTCAGGACGTCGTCAACGAGCAGCACGCGGCGCCGCGCGACCAGCCCGGGTCGCGGCACCGCGAAGGCGCCGATCACGTTCAAGCGCCGCGAGGACGCCCCGGAACCGGCCTGCGCGCCGGTGGGATGTACCCGGGCCAGGGCGTGGGGGAGGTCCGGGCAGCAAAGCCGCCGCGCCACGACCGACGCCAAGAGCCCGGCCTGGTTGTACCCGCGCCGCCGCCGGCGGGCGGCGTGGAGCGGCACCGGCACCACGACGCCGGGCCCCGGCGCCTCGGCCGCGACCAGCGCCGCCACCAGTTCGCCCAGCGGGCCGGCGAGGTCGCGGCGGCCGCCGTACTTGAGCAGGTGCACGGCTGAGCGCGCCCGGCCGTCGTACACGGACACGGCCCGCACGGGCAGCGGGCGGCCCAGGACCTCCAGGACATGCAAACGGGGCGCGGCCTCGATCAGAGAATCGAGGCAGCCCCCGCATATCGGCCACGCCCCACCCGGCACGTCCCCGCCGCACAGGGCGCAACCCAGCGCCGCCGGGAAGAAGAGTCCGGCCAAATCCCACAGGAACTTTCGCCCGGGGGGCGTGGCTATCCGGCGCCGCCCCCCTCGCCCTCGCCGCCGTAAGCGTAGACGCGGTTGAGGCCCTGGCGCTTGCCGCAGTACATCGCCTGGTCGGCGAGGTAGATCAGCTCCGACTCGGTCTTGGCGTTGCGCGGGTAGGCGGCGACGCCGGCGCTGATCGTCAGCTTGATCTCGCCAGGCGCCTCGTCGCGCAGGAACATGTGGCTTTCGACCGAGCGCCGGATCCGCTCCGCGACTTGGCGTGCCTCGTCGACGTCGGTGTTGGCGAGCAGGATCACGAACTCATCCCCGGCGTAGCGCACCGGGGTGTCAACGTCGCGCACGCTGGCGCGCAGGATGGCGGCGAACTCGCGCAGGATGCGGTCGCCGGTGGGGTGACCGAAGGTATCGTTGTACTGCTTGAAGTTGTCGAGGTCGATGTACACCAGCGAGACCGAGCTGTCTTGCACCCGCGCCCGCTTGAGCTCGTCCCCCAGCCGGACATAGAAATAGCGGTAGTTGTATAGGCTGGTCATGGGGTCGGTGATCGCCAGCTGCTCGGTGCGCCGGTAGAGGATGGCATTCTCGACCGCCACCGCCGCCTGGCTGGCCAGGATCGTGAGCAGCCGCAGGTGCTCGCGCGTGAATATGCCCGCCTGCATGCTGCCGACCGACAGCGCTCCCACCAGCTGGTCTTCGACGATGAGCGGCACGACCATCATCGAGCGTGGCGGGTAGGAATCGCCGCTGCGCGTGAAGAAGCGCGGGTCGGCCGAGGCGTCGTCGATGACCTCGGCCGAGCGGTTGCGCGCCACCGCGCCAATGATGCCATCACCAAGCTTGATGCTGAATCCCTCGAAGACCCCCGGCGTGGGGTGCTTGATCATGCCCAACGACAGCTCCTGCTTCATCTCGTCCCACAGGTAGAGGGCGCAGATGTCGAACGCCGTGACCTGCCGGATCGCGTCGGCGACGATGTCGAACAGCTTCTCCAGGTCCAGGACCGAGCTGACCTTCTGGGCCACCTCGTACAGGGTGGTCAGCTCGCGGTTGGCGTGGGCGAGGCTGAAGTGCAGCCGGAATATGTAGCCGACCGCCAGCACGGGGACGATCACCAGACCGGCGGTCAGAGCGCCACGGCCGCTGTAAAGCCAGGCCAGCATGAGCCCGAGCGGGATCGTCAGCGGGCAGGTGAAGAGGTCCCAGCGCATGGGCTCGGCCATCGCCGCGAACAGGTCGCGCGGGCGCAGGGTGCCCGTCTTGCGCAAAAGCACCAGGGCCTGGACGAGCAGGTGGTTGATCAGGAAGTAGGCGATGATGAAGGCGATGACGCCGAGGGCGTTGGAGTAGACCAGGCGGCCCGCCTCGTCAGGCCGGGGCGTGCCGCCCACCAGGCGATAGGCGAGGCCGCCCCCGAGGCAGGACAGCGCGTACTGCGCGCCGTTGAACAGGATGACGTGCAGGCGTTGCCGGCGCACGGCGTTGCCCACGACGTAGGACAGCACGCTGAGCCACGCCGCGGTGACGCTGCCGAACATGATGAACGCCGGCAGCTCAATGGAGAAGCCCACCGTCAGCATGCAGTTGGGCAGGGGGATGTACACGCACTCGGCGGCGATGATGAGGGCGAGGAAGAACAGTACGCCCCGCCAGTCATCGAAGTTCGCCACGCCGCTCAGGGTGAGGACGAAAAGCGGCACAAACCCGGCCAGAAGGACGGCCTGCCTGTAGTACACGTGTGCCTTCGATGCCTTCGCCCCAGCCACAGCCGCTTACTCCCCCCAGCTCGGCGGTCTCCCGTGTTGCCACTCTTCGCCGGGCGGCCCTGGAACTCCTCTCCTGCCCCGGTCGGCCGGGGCCGGTCGAGCTACACGATCTATGTATATCAAACCCCACGCCGGTGTCGAGTCCCGATCAGTGATCGGGCGGCCCCCCGGGCCAGGCGGCACGGTCCGGTTCGAGGAGCGCCCGCGCCAGTCCCAGCGGAGCCGCGGCGTTGCCCAGGGCCGGCAACACGAGGGTCGGCACGAGCCCGAACTCGCGGGCGGCGCAATCCAGGACCCCGCCCACGCCCTCGGCCCGCGCCGTGGCGACGGGGAAGGCCACCGAGTCGCCAAGCCGCGTCAGGATGGCCCACGTGTCGTCCGCGGAGCCGAGGTCGACCGCCAGAAGCCCCGCGACCCTGACGACCCCCGCCTTGCCGTCGGATGTCGCCCGGGCCAGGGCGGCCAGCTCGCGCACGAGGCCCTCGATGACCGGCGCGACGTCACGCACCACCAGAACCAGCGACAGGCGCGGACGCCCGCCGCCGACCCGCCAGCGCCTGTACGCGCCCTGCCACGCCCGCTCGGCCAGCGCCACGATGCCGTATGCCGCGAATAGGGTCAAAACCCCTAACAACCACCGGTCCACGGCCGTCGCCCCCCATGCCGGGACTTGGGCCCCCGTGCGGGGACCACGGCCATTATATTCTCGCCCGCCGCGACCGGCACCGGTGGCACCGGGGCCGCCCGGCCTGTCTTGGGCGGCTAGATGCCCGCCGCGTCGCGCAGGGCCGCGGCGCGGTCAGTCCGCTCCCACGGGAGGTCGAGGTCCGGTCGGCCGAAGTGCCCGTAAGCCGCCGTCTGGCGGTAGATGGGCCGCCTGAGGCCGAGCGCCTTGATGATCCCCCCCGGCCGCAGGTCGAAATGCGCCGCGATGAGCTCCTGTATCTTTTCGTCGGCCACCTGGCCGGTGCCGGAGGTGTCGATGGAGATCGAAACCGGCTGCGCCACGCCGATGGCGTAGGCCAGCCCGACCTCGCAGCGGTCGGCCAGATGGGCGGCCACAACGTTCTTGGCCACCCAGCGCGCGGCGTACGAGGCGGAGCGGTCAACCTTGGTCGGATCCTTGCCCGAGAACGCCCCGCCGCCGTGGCGGGCATAACCACCATATGTATCGACGATAATCTTGCGTCCGGTGAGACCCGTGTCGGCCTGCGGCCCGCCAGCGACGAAGCGCCCGGTGGGGTTGACCAGGATGCGCGTGCCGTCAAGGAGCTCCGGCGGCACCACCTGCCGGATGACGTGCTCGACCACGTCGGCGTGGATCTGGCCCGGCGCGACCTCGGGCTGGTGCTGCGCCGCGACCACGACCGTGGTCAGGCGCCGCGGCCGCCCGTCCTCGTAAAGGACCGATACCTGGGTCTTGCCGTCAGGCCGCAGGTAGGGCAGGACGCGCGTCTTGCGCACCTCGGCCAGGCGCCGGGCGAGCGCGTGCGCCAGGGAGATGGGCAGCGGCATGAGCTCCGGGGTCTCCCGGCACGCGAAACCGAACATCATGCCCTGATCACCGGCGCCCAGCCGCTCGTCGGGGTCTTGCGTCTCCTCGGCGCTCTCCAGGGCGTGGTTCACCCCCAGGGCGATGTCCGGCGATTGCTCGTCGATGGCCGTGACCACCGCGCAGGTGTTGCCATCGAAGCCGTACTTGGCGCGAGTGTAGCCGATGTCCAGGACCACCTGGCGCACGACCTTGGAGATTTCGACGTAGCACCTGGTCGTGATTTCCCCGGCCACGAACGCGATGCCCGTCGTGACCAGGCACTCGCAGGCCACTCGCCCGTACGGGTCTTGGGAGTAAATAGCGTCGAGCACGGCGTCGGAGATCTGGTCGGCCATCTTGTCCGGGTGGCCCTCCGTGACCGACTCCGACGTGAATATGTAGCTGGACTTGCCCATCGCCGCTCCCCCCTCCTCATGAGCAGAAGACCTCTTCCGAAAGATGAAGAGGTCTCCAATACAGGCGTCCCTCATCCCCCAGAAGTCTCTGCAGGGATTGGCACCGCTACCCTCGCGCACGGCCTCGCCGCCAAGAGGACCGGCGAGAGCCATCGTTCATCGGGCCGGTTGCCGGGCTTCATCGGGCCTGCCCCTCCGCCGCTCTCGATAAGAGTCCGCTGTGCAGTTTTCGAAACGGCTTACAATGCTAGCATAGCATAGGAATGCCCATATGTCAACTTGTACCAGGAGGAGGAGGCTGGGGCAGCTAGAGACCAAAGCGCCGCGCCATATCATCGATGAGCGCATCGACGGCGCCGGCGCCGGCGGCCTCGGCGTAAAGGCGCAGCAGTGGCTGCCCGGTGCCGGAGAGCCGCGCCGCGCACCAGGAATCGTCAGCGAACGTCGCCTGGAAGCCGTCGTCGTGGTTCACGCTGGCCGGGATCCTGCCGGCGATGCTGTCCCACTGGCCGTGGAGCTTCTCGATCGCGGCGTCGCGCTGGTCGGGCGGGCACGGGCAGTCACGGCGTTTGCTGACCAGGCGGCCGAAGTCTTTGTGCAACTCGCACTCGATGGCGGCCAGGTCCTTGCCCCACTTGGCCACCATCTCCACCGCCAGTGCCGCGCCGAGGATGCCGTCCTTCTCCGGGACGTGGCCGCACACGCTCATCCCGCCGCTCTCCTCGCCGCCAAAGATCGCCTCGCCGATGGCCAGCAGTGGCCCGATGTGCTTGAAACCGACGGCGGTCTGGTACACCTTCTGGCCGTGTTTTCTCGCGATGCGATCCAGCATGCGGGTTGTCACCAGGCTCCGGGCGACGCCGCCCCGCCACCCCCGCCCCTCCAGGAGGTAGCGATACAGCAGCGGCAGGGTGCGGTTGGCGTCATAATACTGACCACCAGCGTCGACCAGCGCCAACCGGTCGCCATCGCCGTCCAGTCCCGCCCCCAGGGTGGCGCCCGTCTTATGAACCCGCGCCTTCAGGGCCTCGAGGTTGCGCTCGGTGGGGTCCGGCGAGCACCCGCCGAATAGTGGGTCGGGGACGGCGTGGAGCAGCTCGACGCGGCACTTGGCCTGCGACAAGAGGCGCTTGGGGTAGTCGCCGCCCGCCCCGTGCATGACATCGACGACGATGGTGGGGGGCTTGGCCCAGCCGCCAAGGTCCAGAAGCCCGCGCACGTGGGCGAGGTAGTCGCATGAGGGGTCGAGGCTTGAGATCTTGGCCGGGCTGGCCGCGGTTTTCGGCACGCGCCGCGCGGGGCCTCGCGCATTGGCGCGGTACTGGATGGCGTCGGTCACCGCCGCCGGGGCCGGGCCGCCGTAGTCGGGAATGAACTTGATCCCATTGAAATCTGGGGGGTTGTGGCTGGCGGTGATCATCAACGCCCCGGCTGCCTTCTTGTGGCGTACGGCGAATGCGGCCACGGGGGTCGGCATGGGCCCGGTGCCCAGGAAGGCGGGGATCCCCAGTCCCGCCAGGACCGCGGCGGCGTCCGTGGCGTATTCCTGGCTGTACTGGCGGCAGTCGTGCGCCACGACGACGCCCCGCGCCGCAAGGCCGCGATCCTGGAGGTACAGGGCGATGGCATTGGTGACGGACGCGACTCGCTCCCAGGTGAATTCCACGCCGATCGTGCCGCGCCAACCGTCAACACCGAAACGAATCGCCCCGGCGGCACTCCCAGGGCTCACCGCGCCCCACCCCCAGGCTGGACGCCCCCGGGGCCCTCGCCGGTCGCGCCACCAGGCCGACCGCCGTCGGACGGGGGAGAACCGGCGGGGACGAGGGCGTACAGGAAATCGGCCTCGGCGACCATATCATTCCCAACGAACGCCCGGCCATGCCCTCGTCCCACACGCCCGCGCCGCCGCTCCAGCTCCGTCTGCAGCCGCAGGCGGTCGCCGGGGAAGACCGGGCGGTGGAAGCGGGCGCGGTCGATGCCGGCAAGGAACGGCACGCGGCCGCCCTCGGGCTGGGCGCTCAGCAGGGCCACGGCGCCCAGCTGTGCCATGGCCTCGACAAGGAGGACGCCGGGCATCACCGGTCGCCCGGGGAAATGCCCGGCGAAGAAGGGCTCGTCCGCGCTCACGGTCTTGCTGCCGGTGGCGCGCACGCCCGGCTCGAGGCTCGTCACTTCGTCCAAAAACAGGAACGGATGGCGGTGTGGGAGCACGCGCTCAATAGCGGCGGCATCCAGCATGTGTCACCCTCTCCCTCGGTTGGTCGAGGGCACCACTTCGACGTCCGCACCGCCCTTCTCCTGCTGCGTGGCAGGCGCGGCCGGGCGCCCGAGCTGGGCGATGAGCATGTCGGCCAGCCCGATCCCGCCCCGCTGCGCCACGTACCGCGCCAGCTCCATCTGGTACATGTCGCGGTACGCCCCCTGGCTGAACCCCTCGGGTATGGCGCCCCCTTTGGGGATAGTCTTCCACATTTCGCGCACGAGCCGGTACAGGAACAGCGACTCGAACTCGCGGCAGGCGTCGGCGATGCGGCCCTGGTCGCCGCTTGTGACCGCCTCCGCCAGCCGCCGCTCCACCGCATCCGCCCGTTCGAACGCGCCGTCGGCCGCCGGCGTCGCGGCCGGCGCCGCCAGGCCCAGGGCGGGCGTTCCCAGCGCGTCAGCAGCGCCCGTGCCCATCTACGCTCACCGCTTCAGGCTGTTGGCGATGCCGAGCATGTCGTCGGCCGTCTGGACGGCCTTGGACGCGATCTCGTAGGCGCGCTGGGCGATGATCAGCTCGACCATCTCCTCGACGACCTGGACGTTGGACGTCTCCAGGTAGCCCTGCAGGATGGTGCCCAGCCCCTCCTCCCCCGGCCCGCCCTCGGTGGGCTCGCCGGAGGCCGCCGTTTGCAGCCACAGGTTCTTGCCGACGCTCTCCAGGCCGGCGGGGTTCATGAACCGTACCAGCTGGATCCGCCCCAGCTCGTCCGGCTCGCTCGAGCCGGCCGTGAGCACGCTGACCGTGCCGTCGGGGGCCACGAAAAGCTCGATGGCGTCCTCGGGGATCGCGTCGCCGTCCCACTTGATGCGGTAGCCGTCGCTGGTCACCAGGTTGCCCTCGGCGTCGACCTTGAAGCTGCCGTCGCGAGTGTAGGCCACGCGGTCGTCGCCGAGCTCCACCTCGAAGAAGCCCAGGCCCTCGATGGCAAGGTCGAGCCGGTTCTGCGTCTGCTGCAGGCTGCCCTGCATGAACAGGCGCTGCGTGCCGGCCGGCCGCACGCCGCAGCCGACCTCCAGGCCCACCGGGATCATCCCTTCGCCCTGCGTCGGCGCCCCCGCCACCCGGAGCTGCGTGTACAGGAGTTCCTCGAAGTCGACGCGCCCTTTCTTGAACCCCGTCGTGTTGACGTTGGCGAGGTTGTTGGAGATGGTGTCGACCCGCAACTGCTGGGCCTCCATGCCCGTCGCTGCCGTCCACAGTGCCCTGAGCATCCGGATCCCTCCCCCCGCTTATGCCCGGCCGAGGTCGTTCGCGGCGCGGCCCAGGGCCTGGTCCAGGGCCTGAACCGCCCGCTGTGCGGCCTCGTAAGCGCGGAAGACGGCGATCAGGTCGACCATCTCCCGCACCGGGTTGGCGTTTGATGCTTCCAGGAAACCCTGGCGCACGGCCGTGCGCGTGGCGGCGCGCGCCGCCCCCGAACCGGCCGTGGCCGCGAACATGCTCTGGCCCAGCTTTTCGAGCTCGGCCGGGTTCTCGAACTCGACCACCGCCAGCTGCCCCGCCTGGCTTTCGCCCACCAGCACCGTGCCGTCGGGGCCGATGACCGGCAGGCCGCCCTCGAGCTTGAGCTCATCCCTGTTGACGTCGAGGACCGGGTAGCCCTCGGCGGTCACCAGAACCCCACCGGGGGTCAGTACCAGGTCGCCGCGGCGGGTGTAGACCTCCCCCTGCGGCGTCCTCACGACCAGGAAGCCCGGCCCGTCCAAACCCACGTCCAGCGGCACCCCGGTGAGGCGCAGCGGGGCGCCGGTGAGGTCGGGATACGACCCCGCCGCCTGCACCCCCGTGCCCATGGCACCGACCACCGGCGCCGACCCGCCGACCCCGTCCGATCCGCCATCGCCAACCCGCGCCAGGAGCATGGCCGGGAACGACTCGAGGGCGACCTCGTCGCGCTTGAACCCCGGCGTATCAACGTTGGCGATGTTGTTGGCGATGACCTCGGTCTTGCGCAGCTCGGCGAGCATGCCCGATGCCGCCGTGTAGAGACCGCGCAGCACCCCCATCCCCCCTTGCGGGCGACGGCGCCGCCGGCGGCCGGGGCGGGACCTCCCGGAAAACGGGAGGCCTGCCCCGCGGATGCGAAGGAGCAGGCCTTGAAGACCTTCCTTTCGGCAACCCGGCCGTCATGGCTTTTGGCCGTAGACCCGCGGTTTTGCGCCCCCACCTTTCGGTGGGTTTGCCGTTATCGAGGACATATGCAGTTTGCAGGTTCCCAGACCCTACGTTTTATGCATTCGACATGGACAGCTGAATTCCTTCTGACTGGCAGATCGTTTCTCCCGCCCGCCCGGGAAGCTCAACATTGAACGAGGCGCAGGCCTTCTCGATGATCTGAGCCAGCAGCACTATCGCCGACTCGGCCTCTTCAGCCGAGACGTGCGGCTTGAGTTCAGTCAGGCGCCGGGCGCGTTGTTCTGGGCTCTTTGGGCCTGTCTCCCGCTTGGTGATGTACAGTGCGGTGGCCATGCGCTCAAGCTCACCGACTTTCCTTCCGCCCATACTCTCGGCAACGAAATCGAGTCTACTGGCGTACCGCGCTACCGTCTTCTGGAACCAGCCGCACATCGTGGTGCCGAGGACGGTCGGGACGAGGCTCGGGCCGCAGGGGATCTGCTCGACGCGCAGTTCAAGAAGACCATCAGCCCGCATGAGCGCGAGCTCATTGCGGAGGTCAAACGAGAATGGACCATTCTTGTAGAGAATGAAGCTGAAGCCTGTGGGCAACTCCAGTAGCTCCTCAAGAAAGAAGGTGGTCTTCTGAAGGTGCGTCTCACCGCACCGGCCGCTCCTCGCGAGCAGCTTCTCAGCAAGGACTACGAGCAGAGCTGCCCTCTGCAGCCGCCTCATGCTACTCCTCCTCCCTCTGGGGGGGGATGATCGCCTCGCGGTTCCGCTCCAGCCACTCCTTGCCCTTTGTGCACAGTTCAGGCGCGGCGAACACGTATTCGCGCTTCGGCACAGGCAGGTTCTTAAAGGTCTCAGAGACGGAATAGGCGGAAACAACGCGGCCATCCCTCATTCGAACGGGGAAATCGTGAGCCAGGCCGTCACCGTCCGCGGGGTACCGGTCATATCTGATGTAGGCGTCCCCATACTTCTTCTTGGCTGCCTCATAGACTGCCTGCATGGCATCCGGGTTCTGTGCAATGTCTCTGGGGTTCCGCTCCCAGAGAACCTTGAAATGCTCGTGCCCGATGATGCGCCGAGCAGGCTCGTGTCCCGCGTGGGACGCATCCTTGGCGGCCTCAAACAAGGCATGGGTGACGTCTACGTCTGTGTATTCAAGGTGCTTGTCGACAGATGTAGGGAACTTGCCGCCCGGAAGCCAGGCAGAAAGGAAGTCCCTCAAGTGGATGTCATATATCCGCCTGACAGGATGAAGACACACCTGGGTCCACAGTAGGTAGCGGGCCCACAAGAGAGCCTCCGCCGATTGAAGGCCGCCCACCTCTACCCCCAACCCGGCTTCTGTGAACCCCTCCTCCTCCTCGGGGGGCAGGATGCGCATGGTATCTATGAGCCTGTGGTGGTCGAACCTCCCATATGCTACCCCAACGTGGTGAGAGTCCC
>Ga0315274_10012236_pt1 | contig 12256 bp, 8 predicted proteins | sample YL17G02_20_MG_FD_203700 | JGI IMG/M metagenome (GOLD analysis project Ga0315274, IMG submission 203700) | Sediment microbial communities from Yellowstone Lake, YNP, Wyoming, USA - YL17G02_20 | ecosystem: Environmental > Aquatic > Freshwater > Lake > Sediment | place: USA: Wyoming | collected... | reverse complement strand
CCACGCGACTGCCGCAAGCCAAACCGCGATGGCGGCGCGGCGACGGAGAGATTGGATCACGGTTTTGCCTCCTCTCGTTGGCTCTGCGCTTCGAAGCAGAGGTAGCCGAAGCGATCGGGAACGTGGAAGCTTGGCGGATCGGTCATGGTGGGCGACCAGCAGAGGAACTCAGCCTGGCCCGTGTTCTCGACCCGATAGAGGTTGGCGCGCCACGTCTCTTCCGGCTTGGGCGACAACCCGCGGCGACCGATCTGAGAAAAGGGCAGCGCCATCTCCAACGCCCATCCGGTGTCCCGGTCGCGGTGAGAGTCTAGGGTACCCCTTACCTTGGTGGCGGTCTTCAGACCTCTGCAGTTCCAGCCGTAGTCAACAACTTCCCCCCCGCCCTTCTCATTCGGGAAGACGGATGCGTCCATCACCGTGTTGCGAGGGTTGATCTCGAACTCGAAGTAGCGGGTGCGGTCGGTCCCGGAGGAGATGAACGCCTCTGCGCAGTCGTCTTCGTACACGAAAGCATCGCGCTTGGTGTGCTTGGCAATGAGATCGGGGTCGGCACACTTGAAAGCGAGGTACAGGTATTGGTCGTCCCACAGGGCGCGGAACTCGGTGGCAAACCGGCCTTTGGCGCGGCCGTCAGCGGTACGGAACTCCTTGAACACACTCGCGCGAAACCACGCCGGCTCACTCAGGCTTCCGTCCACCTTGATGGGCTCTGTGGTCCGCGCACACACGTATCTGGGGAGGGATCCCGCGCTCGTGCCACCGGCCGGGGCGCCGTGCAAGAGCGCCACCCCCAGGCCCCCGACCACCAGAGCAAGCAGGCGCCACCCTCTCATGCGGCTGCCTCCGCTAGCAGGCTTCGTCGGAGAAAACGAGGTTGCCGAACCGCGCCGGCACGTGGAAGTTGGGAACCAGGGTCGGCGACCAGCAGCTGAACTCGCCGGCGCCGGCGCGGTCTATGCGGTAGAAGTTGGCGCGCCAGCGCTCGCCCTCCTGTGGCGCGCGTCCCTCCCTGCCGATCTGGGAGAACGGCAGCGCGGCCTCGACCACCCAGCGCTGGTCTATATCGGAGTGGTCGTCGAGCGTCCCCACCACCTGGACGGCGGACTGCAAGCCCTCGCAGTTCCAGGCGACGTCGGACTTCATGAAGCGGCGGTCGCCGGATTCGGGGATCTCGATCTTGGCATCGAAGACGATGTTGTGCGGGCTGAAGTTGAACTCGAAGTAGTGGGTAACGTCACCACAGGAGGAGAGGAACGCCTCCACCACTTCCTCTTGCCACACCGGGTCATCGCGCTTCCGGTAGGTCCCCCAGATGTCGGTGTCAACGGCGATGAAAGCGAGGTAGAGGTTGCGGTCATCCCAGCACATCTTCAGCTCGGTCGGAAGCTGCGGGTCGCCCGATCCGTCGTTGAGGAGAAAGTCGCCGACCGGCTGGAGGCGACTCCACACCGCTTCATCGAGCCGGCCGTCAACGGTGATCGGCTCCGGAGTGCGGAGGCAGAGGTGGGTTGGAAGGGCGGGCATGGCAGTGAGAGCAGTACCATCAAGCGAGCACGGTGTCCTGCACGGCGAGGGCCCGGAGGGCAGGCCTGGGCGGGAGGCCTCCCCACCGAACCAACAGAGGCTTGCCTGAAGTCGTCGGGCCAGCGTAGACACATTCCTGACTATGCTAGAGCCTATTACGCGTATGAACGGCCCGGCAGTGTTCCACGTGGAACATTTTTAGGTTAGCCTAAACATGGCAGTGTATACGAGGGTCGGCGGGAACCCTGGGTAGAGGAGGCGGGCTGGCGAGGGCTTGGTAAAGGGACGGTGAGACGGTTTCGGGGGTCATTGGGTAGGTGGGATCTGCCTGTGAGCGTCGAGGCGTGGGGCGGGAGCTTGCCTCCGGCCCCACGGCGTAGTGCAAGGCCCCCTGGCAACGCCGTTCAAGGAGGCGGTTGGCGGGACGGGAGGAGTGGTGTACAATCGTGCACGGAGGGAAGGCGTGCAGAGAAGAGCCTGCTCGCCTGTGTTTCCCGTCGAGTCTCCTGATCCTGGCCCCCGGAGGTCACTGCGATGGACTTGATGGAGGAACTGGACCAACTCCGCAGCCGAATGAGTTGGTTCCGCAAGGTCGCGCTTCACGTTCACTCTCCGGCCAGTTACGACTGGGCCAAGGACTCGAAGGACCCACGGGACAGCAAGGACGCCTTGCTGAAGGACCCTTCCCCCTACCTGCAGTGTCTCGACAAGACGTATGACCTCGTCGCGATTACGGACCATATGCGCGCCAGCTTCGCGTGTGACCACTGCCGGAAAACGAAGCAGTGTGTGATTCTTCCGGGTATGGAACTCAACGTCAGATTCACAACGCCCTTTCAGTCTCCGGTGATCCACTTCCTGGCCATATTCCCCGGTCGTACGTCCACGGAGAAGATGCGCGCCATCTTCGCCGGACACGGAGATATGCCCGACGACAAGGATCGCACAGGTAAGGAGGTGCTGAAGGTTAGCGCTCTCAAGGAACTCGTCGAGCGTGTCCAGGACGTCGGAGGCATCCTGATCGCCGCTCACGTGGACAATGGTTATCGCAGCACCTTCAGGGATCAGGGCGACGGCGCGCTCCGGTTGGTGCGCGACGACGAGGAGGAGCTGAACGCCAAGGCAACGGAGTTCTGCGATCACTACAAAGAAGAGCTCGTGCGCGCCGGCGTCCACGCTGTGGAGATCAAGAAGCCCCCGGATTCCGAGCACTACCGGTTCGTGATGGGGCAGAACCGGGTCGAGGTGGCCACTCTACTGCGCAATGATGCCCAAAGTCTGGATGAGCTGGAGAAGGGCGCGTGCACCTATGTGAAGATGTCGGACGTGAGCCTGGAGGGACTGCGCTTGGCGCTGAGCTTCCCGGACACGAGAGTCAGACACTCGCTGTCCGAAGCTCCCGCGCCAGTTCTGGAGGGCATGCGGATTGCGGACAGCGAAGGGTGCTTCGCTGACACGACACTGGCCTTCTCTCCCAACCTCACGTGCATCATCGGGGCTCGCGGCACAGGCAAGTCGGCTCTTGTGGATGCCATACGATACGCCTTCGGATACAACCGAGGCATGGGTAAGGACATCGAGGATCTGGCCGACAGGGTGAGGGGGCGCCAAGAGGAGACGCTGGAGGGGAGCACGATCGAGATACTGTACAGAACAACCGCTGGCGAGCGGTACAGGTTCGAGTCGGACTACTCCCCGAAGGACAAGAACAAGGACGAGTACGCAACGGAGGTCTATGACGAGCACAACAGCAAGCAGGAAATCCCGGACGTGGAGACTTACCCATCCTTCCCGTGCCGGCTGTTTGGATGGAGCGAGATCGAGAAGCTCGGCAGAGAGCCGGTAAGGCAGCGGAAGCTCCTGGATCTTCTCCTGAATCTGCATGACCTCCTTGCAGAGCGTGATGCCACCAGAGGCGGGCTCGGAGCCGACCGTAGCGCGATTAGGGGCATGGCCGAAGACCTGGAAACCTACCACAAGAGATCTCGCGAACTGCCCCACCTTCTCCACCTCACGGAGGAGCACAAGTTCCTTCGGCGGCCCGAGATCAATGAGCTGTTCGAGAATGAAGAGGCAGAGGCTAGCAACAGTGCTGAGGCCAAGGAGTGGGCCTCCGACGTCAGCCGCTGGCTTGAGGAAGTCCAGCTGATTGTGGACCAGCTTCCCAGGCCCGAACTCACAGGTGACGTCGACAAGGCATGGAAAGAAGCGACCGGCCAGAAGGCTTTGTCGGACCTTGAGCAAGCAGCGAAGCAACTGATCTCCGCCGGGCGTAGACTTGTGGAGAAGGCTACCAGGCTTTCCCAGGTCTTCGCGACCCGACACAAGAACGCCGCTGCCGAAATGCAGCGCAAGCTGCCCGAAAGCGGCGTGGAGAAGCTGGGACAGAAGCGCGCTCGAGTCGGCGATCAGTTGCGCAAGGCGCAGGAGCAGAGTCGCGAGTACAACAAGAAGCTGACGGCGCTGACTAAGGCCATTGATGCGCGGGCTAAGAACGTTGCCCGTCTTAGAGCGATCCTTGCGCGGATGAGTGAGAAGCGCCAGGAAGGCGCATCCCGCGTAACTGAGAAGCTAGGCGGGTCGGTGAGTCCCAGAATAGCCGTTACCGTGGAGGCCCATTCTGACGCCGAGTCCTATGAGTCGTGGCTTCAGAAGACCCTCTCAGACACCAGGATTCATCATACGAGACGCAAGCCCATAACGGATGCGTTGCACAACGCCTATGAACCGGAGAAAGTAGTGCAAGCAGCGTTGAAGGACGGTTTGAGTAAGTGCGAGTTGCCGCCGGACAGAAAGGACGACTTGAGTGAGGCGCTAGTGCCTTTCAGGACGGACGAGGGGAGTGGCCTGAGGCGCGTTCGGCCTGAAACGCTTGATACCTTGCTCCAGTGTGATGAGGCCTTCGTCGACGACTCGGTCGAAGTGACACTTGAGGGGAAACCCATCTCGCGGCTCTCGCCCGGGCAAGTGTGCAGTGCTCTGCTCCCGATCATACTGACAGGCAGTACCGACCCTCTCATCCTCGACCAGCCAGAGGATAATCTCGACAATCAGCTGGTAACTGATCGCCTCATACGCATGCTCCAGGAACTGAAGCTGCAACGCCAGATCATCGTTGTGACTCACAACCCCAATATCGTCGTCAATGGTGACGCCGAGCAAGTGATTGTCATGCGGTCTGAGAACGGTACCTGCAGCTGTGGGAAGCAGGCCTCGATTGATGATGAGGACGTCATGGGAAGCATTGTTGCCCTGATGGAGGGCGGAAGAGAGGCCCTCATCAACAGGTACAGGCGATATAGGCCACACGTCCAACTGCCAGATGTCTTGAGGCCGTGACGCCCGCAGTCTGCGGTGGTACCCGGGGGAGGGCCGGTCCCTTGGCTTGGCTGGTCACGCCCGGCCTCCCCACGCCTCCCCGCTCTCGCGCACCAAGGGAGCGGCTGTAAAGCGGTGGGCGAGGGAGGCTGCGAGTGGGTCTGGTTGGTCGGGCGTGGGAGGGGTCCGCTTCGACGGTGCTCCCCTCGACGATGCTCGGGGCAAGCAGGGCAGGCCTCAGGGTCCGGGGGACGGACGGCTGTCCGCCCGGGGCGCACTGCCGTGCGCCCCTACGGGCCAAACGACTTCACCGCAGAGACGCGAAGAGCGCAAAGGGCAAGTCCGCCCGCCAGAGGCGGGTGAACCCTCCAGAGGTCGCCGGAGGCGACTGAAGCGGGCAAGCGGTGCGCCCCTACGGGCCAAACGACTTCACCGCAAAGACGCGAAGAGCGCAAAGGGCAACGCGCGGCGGGGATGCGGGACAGCGCCGACATCCCCGCCCTACAAAGCTTGGGCAGGAGCAAGCTCCTGCCCAACATAGGTCCCCGCCCTACAAGGCTGGGGCAGGAGTGAACTCCTGCCCAACGTGGCCACTCCCGCCCAACATGCAAAGGCGGGCGCACTGCCGTGCGCCCCTACGAGGGGGCGTCTGTGCCGACGGATCTCCAGCCATCACAGCCGTTGGGATTCGCCGCTTGACACCATCAGCGCGGGGCGGGTAGGATCAGGGTCGGATGTCAACTCAGGGTCCGGCGGACGAGCGGGGAGTGGAGGAGGCGCGGGGGCGGGTCGAGCGCATGGTGCACCGGTATGTCGCTCGTGGGCCCTACCGCCTGAATCCTGACCCGACTACGGTCGAGCATGTGCTCGCGGGTTTGACCCGCAATCTGATCCACCACGGTCGGTGGTATTGCCCCTGCCGCGAGGTCACCGGGTACCCCGCGCGGGACCGCGCCAACATCTGCCCCTGCCCCCAGCATCGGGCGGATATCGGCAGGGACGGAGTGTGCGAGTGCGGGATCTTTGTGAGCAAGGAGTACGCGGCCGGTGAGCGGCCGACGGAGACTCCGGGTGCGAGAGAGGAGAGGTGATGGGATTCACTCTGGAGATCGGCGCCCAGGCGCCTGCGTTTGCCCTGAAGGGCGTGGACGGGAAGATGCACAGTCTCTCCGACTACGCGGACAAGACGGCGGTGGTGGTGATCGTGAGCTGCAACCACTGCCCGACGGTGGTGGAGTATGAGGACCGGATGGTGGCGCTGCAGCAGGACTATGCGGCCAAGGGCGTGCAGTTGATTGCCATCAATGGCAACGAGACCGACGGCCACCCCACCGACGACTTCGCCCACATGGTGGAGCGGGCGAAGGCGAAGGGGTTCAACTTCCCCTATCTGCGGGATGACAGCCAGGAGGTGGTCCGCGCGCTGGGCGCGGTGCGCACACCCGAGGTGTTCGTGTTCGGCCCGAAGCGGACGTTAGTCTACTACGGGCGGATTGACGACAACCCCGGTAACCCCTCCAAGGTGAAGAGTCACGATCTGCGCCGGGCGCTGGACGAGGTGGTGGCCGGGAAGCCGGTGAGCGTTCCCAAGACCGTGTCCGTGGGATGCACAGTGAAGTGGTGGGGCAAGGATCCCCACTGGATGCCGGCGGATTACCGGGAGTAGGTGGCGGGGCCCCAGAACGGCATTCACCGCAAAGCCGCGAAGAACGCAAAGGGCGCGGTCGGCTTCAGCCTCCGAGTTCGCGGTAATGGCAGGGAACGCCGCAGTCGCGCAGCCGCTCCTGAAGGGCCGTGACCGGTACCTCGCTGGGAGTCAGGCCGCGCGCGGCGGCGAGGGCCGCGGCGAGGCCGGCCGCCTGGCCTGCTACTGCCACTCCGGTGATGACGCGGGTGGCCTCCCAGGGATCTTCCTCGGTGGCCATGCATCGCCCGGCGACGAGCAGACCGCCGATCCGCTCCGGGACCAGGACACCGTAGGGGATCTCCCAGATGCGCTCCGGCGCGCGGCAGTCAGCCACGAGGCCGATGGAGTCCGGCCGTGACTGGTCGTACTCGCCGGCGGCGATGACGCTACGACCCACAATGCGGCGGGTGGTTCTGAACTGGGCCATGGCCGGCAGAGTGACGGGGTACTGGTCGCTAGTGGAACTGGAGGCGTGGGCTGCGGCGTAGTGGTCGCGCAGCAGCTTCTGCCCAGCGCGGACGAACGCGGTCACACCCTCGGCGGTGAGGCCGGTCCAGGTCTTGGAGGAGGCCCAGGCCTCCAGGTCGGTGAGGCTATCTCCGAGGAGGACCATCTCGGGCAGGAGGGTACCGTCGTTGCGCTCCAGCGCGCGACGGGCGCGGGCCATGGACACCTGAATCACCCACATGGTTAGCAGGTTGCCGGCCTCCACGCAGGCGGCCCCGGCGCGGTGGGCGATGTCGGCGTCGCCCGTGGCATCAATGACGACGGCGGCGTGGAAGGCGATGCGGCCGCCCTTCGTCTCCGCCTCCACGCCCTGGACGCGGTCTCCCGCCATCAGGGGCTGGCAGACGAGCGTATCGAGCCAGAGGTCAACGCCGGCCTCGAGGAGAGCTTCGTCGAGGGCCACCACGAGGGCGGCCGGTGAGAACGTCGTCCAGTCCTTCCCGATCGAGGTGGCGGCGGTGCGACTGGGCCCATACCGAGAGGAGAGCTGGAGAAGCTCTTCGGCCAGCCCTGTCGTCACCTTGGCCCCACGCGCGTCGTAAAGTGGAGGATAGAACCATACGAGACCCGTCGTGGCCAGCCCCCCGAGCAGGATCGTCTTTTCCAGCAAGGCCGTGCGCTGGCCCTCCCGCGCGGCCTGCAGTGCGGCCGCGACGCCGGCGATACCGCCCCCGCAGACGAGCACATCATACTGATGGTCCTGCGTCACCGCAGTACCTCCCTTCATCGTTCAGGCTTCTCCGTCCGCCGCGCGTGAGGCCTTCTCATCCGCCGGCCGACCGCCCGTCGCCGCGGCGAATGAGGGTGACGGCGCCGCGGGCTCGCCGGGTCGCCTCCATCGCGTACTCCATCGCCCAGACGATCCGGGAGGCCTTGCCGGCCGGGTGCGCGCAGGCGCGGCGTCCCGTGCTGGTCTCGGCTGCGAGGAGCGCCTCCCAGGCGCGGTCCAGCTCCCCCTCGGCCTCGGCCGTGTCGGCGCCGAGCGCCCGGCCGACCTGCATGGCGGCGCGGGCGATCCGGATCTCAGTCTGGGCTTCCCACAGCATCTGCCCGAGCTTCTCCGATCCCTCCATCCACTCCCGATAGCCCTTCGCCGAGGCGCGCAGCATGATCTCCTGCGCGGGCTGGCAGCGCTGGAAGTACTCCGACACGGTGACGAATTCGATGCCCTCGGTCTCCTCGTAACCGCAGAGGGCGGCGTCAAGCTCTTCCTCCGCCCTCGCCGACAACTCTGGGATGTGCTCCCCCAGCCGGGAGGCGAAACCCAGGCGGGTCCAGCCGCGCCCGTACTTCTTCGCCAGCGCCTCTTCGTAAACGAACTCCCCGTCTTCCTTGACCGCCATCAGCATGCCCTCCCCTCCGCGGGAGAGGTGGTAGTCCAGGCGCGCGCGGAAGGCGCGGACGCTCTCCTCCGCCCCGTGGACCACCGCTGAACAGACGTAGAAGACGGGATCGTCCTCCTCGAGGTCGTCGCAGTCGTGGCAGACGGCCTTCACTCTCGAGCCGCCGGTGCCGAGGAGGGAGAACGCTCTCCGCGCGTAGTGGTGGGGGTGGTCGGGGAAGTCCTGGAAGTAGACCCGTGTGCCCAGCAGCACCCACTCGATGCCGAGGTGCGAGAGCGCCTCGGCGCTGGTCGGATCCCAGGCCGCCTCGGGCATCATGGCGCCGGTGGGAGCGACCCCCCAGAGCTGCTCGTCAACCCTGCTCCCCGCCTCCCATTGGCGGTAGCTGTCTTCGTAGGGCAGCAGGGTGAGGACGGGGTGGTTGAACGTGTATGTCCCCAGCTCGAACTGACCGTCCGCCAACCCCGCGCGCACCAGCCGCTGGCACTCAGGGGAATCCTTCAGCGACAGTGAGGTCAGGCCCTCGAGGAACAGATTCGCCTTGATCCGCGGGTGCTTCCGGAAGGTCCTGAGAAGGGGCACATAGCCTTCGTCAATGTAGACCTGCTCGCGGCCTGCGTCTATGAAGGTACGGTACAGCCCCAGATTGAAGGCGAACGCAACGTAGATCATGGCAGCGTCTCCCACGTCAGATTCCGCGGACGACGTGTCTGCATTGGCCCTGGCCTCTTGGACAGGATTCCACCCTCATCAGGCGGCATGCTGTTCCCCCAGGGTTGCTCCCGCATCGGCCCCCCCCGTGGCGAAGCAGGCAGACACCTGGCCGCGTAGCGCGGGGCGAATGACGCGCTTGCTCAGAGCCCGCGGGCCCTCAGCCAGGGTTCGATAGGGGTCTTGGCCTGGGTCTGGAGCGGGAGCTCCACGCGCCGGCCCGTGGCCGCGGATTCATAGGCGGCCATGATGATCTCCAGCACGGCGCGGCCGTCTTCGCCGGTCTCCAGGGGCTGGGCGCCGGTCTTCACGCAGCTCACGAAGTGCTCCAGCTCCTGGGGGAAGCCGTAGTTCCAGGCTTCTTCGTAGATGGTGAAGGTCCAGCCCTTGGTGTCGGGAGCCTTCTCCACGGCATAGCCATAGCCGACGTCGCTGTAGGTCTCCAGCGCGTTGCCGTGCAGCAGGTCGGCATAGGTGACGCCCTCGGAGCCGTAGATCTCGGCGCGGTCGTCCATGCCGCCCCGCTTCGCCCAGCTTTCCTCAGCCATCCCGACAGCGCCATTGTCGAACTCGACGATGGCGATGGAGTTGTCGTCTCCCCTGGTCTTGTCGCCGTGAACATAGGTACCCATCTGGCAGTAGACAGAGGTCGCCTTGGGCTTGCCGAGGACCCAGCGGAAGAACTCGAAGGCGTGGCAGCCCATGTCCAGCATAACGCCGCCGCCGGAGCGCTGCACATCCCAGAACCACTCGGCATGAGGGCCGAAATGCTTCTCGCTCTGCTTGACGAGGTAGACTTTGCCCAGCGCGCCCTCGTCCACGAGCTGCTTGGCGCGGACGTACTTGGGGGTGAAGCAGAGCTCCTCCGCGTACATGAGACGCACGCCCGCGCGCCGGCAGGCCTCGATCATCTGGTCGGCCTCGCGGAGGTTCATGCAGAGGGGCTTCTCGCAGAGCACATGCTTGCCGGCGGCGGCCGCCTCCACGGCCATCTGCGCGTGGAGGTGGTTGGGCAGGCAGATGTCGGCGAGCTGCACTTCCTTGAGCGCGAGCGCCTGCCGGTAGTCGGAGAACCAGCGGGGGATGCCGAAGCGCTCCGCGAAGGCCTTCACCTTCGCTTCGGTGCGTCCGACCACCGCTTCGATGCGCGCGTCTCGCACGAAGCGGCGGTAGCAGTCGGCGTGAATCCCAGAGATGAACCCACAGCCCAGTAAGGCAATGCCGACGGTATCCATAGTCGCCTCCCTCTGTCCCTCGGCACCACGCGGGGACAGGGATGTCGCGCGCCCTACAGAGTGTCTTGCGTTACCGTTACGTCACGGTCGTCCGCAGAGACGCTGTACGGAAGCTGCCAGCCCCGTCTCTTGCGTTGCCGTCCTGACAGTAACGCAGGAGACGCCTTACAGACCTTCTACGGCCTGACGGTGTCGCCTTCGAGGGACAGCGATCCCGCGCCGATGTCGTCGAAGCAGACCTGCCCGGCCGGTTTGCGGTCTCCATGATACTCCGTCAGGTAGATGGATTCCAGAGTGGCGGGCTGGGCGATGTCCTCTGGCATCCATCCGGTGACCCGGCGCCACTCCCCGGCCCAGTCGAGGCGGTCGGCGAGGTCAACGGTGAACACCCGGTCGGCAGCGTCCCGCAGGCGCGCCCGCAGCCAGGTTCCCTGGGCGTCGCCGAGCACGCGAAGGCTGATGGTGCGGCTCTCGGGAAGCGGCAGGTTCACATCCACCTGGGCCAGGCGGGTGCCCGAAGCGGCGGAGAAATCGTACTTGAGCTGCAGGCAATGGTTCGCCCTGTTGAGCGGGTCCTGCACCACTGCCGCCTCGACGGGCACGCCGTCGGGCGTGCCCCTGGCGGTGTAGGCGGCCGGCTGCTCGAAGTCGGCGATGGTGGTGGTGATGACGCCTACCAGCACCTCCGCCTGGGCGCTCACCTCCCCCACCTTGGCGGTGACGATCAGGCGGGCGGTGTCGGCGGGGGCCTTCAACAGTCCGTTGGCGTCAATGCGCGCTCCGCCGCCGGCAGGCGAGACCTCCCAAGTGACCCGCGACGCGGGCAGGTTCACGAGGCTGTTGTAGTCGTCATAGGCGCGCACCGTGAACTTCTGCGCTGAGCCGGGCCTGACGCTGGTACGGAATGGTGTGATGGCCAGCCGAGAGGGGGCGGGCAGCACGCGGACGACCGTAGAGGCTCCCAGATCCTTACACTTGGCGACCACCAGCCCGGCCAGGGGCCAGCGCACCTCCGCGGCGCAGAAGAGGCCCTGGTCATCAACCGTGCCCAGAGAGGCCGAGCACTGCCACTCCACCGAGCCCGGGTCCAGCGTCACCGGGTTGAAGTATTCGTCAAAACCGACCGCGGAAAGCGCAAGCTGCTCGCCCATCAGCACGTTCGCCTCCGCCGGCTCGATGGCGAGGCGAACCGGGGTGCCAGTCGTCGGGGAGGTGGTGAAGAGGGCAAGGGCGTTGGCCACGCGACGGGGCGCGCCGTCGGAGGGGGAGTTGACGATCCTGTCGCGCACCACCATGGTGGTGGAGCCGCCGCCATCCAGGTTCACTGCATCCTGGCAGCCCAGATCGAGAAAGAGCTGGGCGAACTCGCGCAGGGTCATGCCCTCGCTGTAGCCCGGCTGCCGCCCGTCCACCGTGACCATCAACAGCTTGCCATCGCGCAGCCCGAGGCCGGTGCGCGGGTGGCGGAGAGAGGCGAAGCTGTCGGCGAAGCGCTCCACTCTGTGCTCTATCGAGATGGTCCCGCTGCGCACTATCCTCGGCCCGCCGCCGACCGCCTCCCGGATCTCGCCGACCTGGGGTTCGATGATGAAGCGCAGGCGCAGTTCATCGCCGACCTGCAGGCTCCGCAAGGCATAGGCGGCTACGCCACTTGCCACCAGCACGGCGCCGTCGTCGGGGATGGGCACACTGCTGCCGGTGGCGATGCCGGCGATGCGCCCCGTGACCTCGCCGTTCGGGCGCGGTGGCCCGGAGAGCGACTCCAAGGTCAACTGAAGGGCGGACTCCCCCGTGCGAGTGATGCTGCCGAAGCGCGGCGTGAGCAAGGTCAGCTCGCCCTTGTCTGGTGGGCGGTTGACGCCGGAGAGCGGGTACATGAGATCGCCAGGCGCGAGCAGCCACGAGTTCGACCGGAAGCGGTCAATGTG
>Ga0315274_10012235_pt1 | contig 12256 bp, 5 predicted proteins | sample YL17G02_20_MG_FD_203700 | JGI IMG/M metagenome (GOLD analysis project Ga0315274, IMG submission 203700) | Sediment microbial communities from Yellowstone Lake, YNP, Wyoming, USA - YL17G02_20 | ecosystem: Environmental > Aquatic > Freshwater > Lake > Sediment | place: USA: Wyoming | collected... | reverse complement strand
GCTGGATTTCAAAAGCGAATTAGGTGTCTTACCTCCGTCAGCCCCTAATTCGCGAAACCAGTCAAAATTTTCGCGACTCATACGACTGCGGTCGTCTCCGTTATAACCTTTTTTAAAACCGGGCTGACACTGCGCTTTATGCTCCAACACCCTCATCCCCTACGAAAATTCGCAAATGCCCGGATCTTATAGGGATGCGGCTATTTTGCGTATGGCGTGGGGGTGGGTGTCGCATGGCGACTTGCGTAGAGAGCCGTTTTTGTCGGCGAAGAGTTGCCGGTCGCGAGTGAGAGAACCGTGTTTACGCGACGCCGACAGTTGTTTGAGCCCGCGGAAGCCCAAAAGGACCTTTGTGAATTCTCTTTTAGGCTTTCGCGGGCGAGTTCTGGAGGCGAGGCAACTCGAGTCCGCAACAAAAACGTGCGAACGGAGCATCGGAGCCATGAGACACTTACCCCCAAGCCGTTCGCAGGATGGTCGCGCTTTTTACGATTGCTTCCGAGAGGTCTTTGATATAACTTGCGGGCCATGCATCCGGATCTTTTGAACAACTCTTTGTTCCTCCGCTACTACAGCCAGTGGCAGAAAAATCCCGATTCAGTAGTCTTCGCGTCGATCGCCGATTATTTTCTCCGCTACGGCCTGATCGACGACGCGTTAAAAATCTGCAAAGAGGGTTTGAGGCGGAATCCAAAACTCATCATCGGGCGCATTGTGATGGCGAAGATCCATTTTGCGCGCGGAAATCTTGAAGAGGCGGAAGAGGAGTTGAGGGGCGTGATTCAGACGACGCCCAAAAATATTCAGGCGCAGGGTCTTCTGGCAAAGATAGATGAGGCAAGGATGAACGATCTCCACCGGACGGCGGTCGAGGTTCCGAAGCCCGGCGGAACAAGAGAAGCCGACATGCCCTCCGAATGGGAAACGGTCACAATGGCCAGAATATTTGCACAGCAAGGCCATAGAGACAGGGCCCGCGAAATCTACTACTCCATTTTGGAAAAAGATCCCCAAAATGAAGACGCGCACCGGGGCCTTGCAGCGATCAATTCATGACGACGATCCTCAACAAAGAAAAGATACTGGAGCAGGCCCGCATCTACGCCGATGATGGGAAATTCGACAAGGCCATCTCGGAATATGAAAAGATACTTTTGGCCGACCCTTCCGATCTGCGGGTAAAGCTCCGCGTCGCGGAACTCTATACAAAACGGAAACAGATCACGGATGCGATCAGGATCTACAGGGAAGTCGCGGACTCATATTCAAACGAGGGATTTTATCTCAAGGCCGTCACGGTTTTGAAAAACGTCCTGCGCCTCAATCCGACGCTCATAGACGTGAACCAGATGCTGGCGGAGCTCTATGAAAGGATGGGGCTCACGCAGGACGCCATAAGGCAATACGGGATTCTCGCGGCGACGCTCGATCAAAAGGGCGAGGGCGAAAAGGCGCTTGAGATAAGAAAAAAGATCGTCGATCTGGATCCGGCTCAAGAGGACGCGCGCGTGAAGCTCGCGGAGATGTATCAGAGGGAGGGCCGCTCCGAAGAGGCGGTCGATCAATATGCGGCGATAGTTACGGTGTACGAGTCGCAGGGGAAAAAGGATTTAAAGCTCGCCGATATGTACGAGAAGGTCCTGGCCCATCGCGACAACACGGAGATGCTCAAGGCCCTTTGCCGCATCTACGATAAGCTGGGCGAGAAAAAGAAGGTGCTCAAGTGGATGGAACAGGCGAAAAGTATCGCGGCGGTAGATCCGGAGCTTCTGGAGATACAGGCGCGCATCTACGCCTCGCTCAATCAGATTGAAACGGCGCGCTCTAAATATCTTGCGCTTGCGGAGATAGAGAGAAACGACGGGCGGATCGAGGAGGCGCTTTCCGCATATGCGGAGATTTTGATGCTCATGCCAGGCGAAGACGAAAAAATATTCAGGCGGGCGGACGAAATGCGCGAGGGTGCGGTGGATGAACTGAAGGCAATTGTGGAAAAGCGCCGGAAGGAGCAGGCGGCAATCGAGAAAAAGATGGAAGAGGAGAAAAAAAGGCAGGAGGAAGAGGGGAAAAGAAAAGAAGAAGAAGAGAGGAAGGCGGAGGGAGAGAAAAGGAAAAAACCGGCGGCAGCCGCCCCCAAAATTCCGGCGGCGAAACCCGCAGCTCCGGAGGCGAAGCCTGCAGTTCCGGCGGCACAGCCGCCTCCCGTTTCCGACGCAGCGAAAATAAAAGAAGCGGATCAAGGCTTCGATCTTGGAAACGTATATTGGAAGATGGGGCTCAAAGACGAGGCAAGGACGGAGCTCGAAAAGGCCCAAAAGATTTACGAAGGCATTTCGCTCAAGGGCGGAAGGGACGAGGCCAGAGCAAGGCAACGGCTTAATTTAATTGAATCGCTTTTCAAGGGCGGCAAAGCGGAGAAGAAGATTGAGGCTAAAGTTGAGGTCTCCGCCAAAGGCGGATCCGCCTCTGGCGGAAAGCCCAAGGTTGAGGCAAAGGTTGAGAAAAAGCCCGAGCCTAAAAAAGAAGAGCAGAAAACCGACAAGTCAAAGAAGATATCGTTCGTTTAGCAAGCCAGAGATCAGAAGCCAGAGACCAGTTCTGATGTTGCACTGCGGGGATGATGATTTCGTTTATTTAAGAAGTTTTTGTTTGATTTCGAGGAGCTGCCGTTCTTGCTGCAGCTCTTTTTTTAATTCATCTTCTGTGGGCAAGTAGAGTTTATATTTTGAAGCAAAAATCTGTTTGTTTCCTTCCGGCAGTGTGTATCGAACCACGGCTTCACTCTTGTCTGTGCAAAGAATAATGCCAATTGGCGGGTTTTCTCCTTTTCTCATTATTTCTCGCTGATAATAATTGACATACATTTGCATTTGCCCAAGGTCGTGATGTGTAAGCTTGCCAACTTTTAATTCAATAAGAACAAAACAGCGTATCAAACGATTGTAAAAAACAAGATCAATAAAGAAATATTGTCCATCGATGACAATGCTTTGCTGCCTTCCCATGAAAGCAAATCCCTTTCCCAACTCGAGGAGAAATTGCTGGAGCTTTTCTATCAAGGCATTTTCAAGGTCAGATTCCAAGAAATGGCTCTCTTGGTGGATTCCGGTAAATTCAAGCACGTAAGGGTCTTTTATAAGATCGGTGGGGTTGGAGATCTCATGTCCTTTTTCGGCTAAGGCCCTCACACCGGTTTTATCACGGCTTAATGCAATCCTTTCAAATAGCAGTGAATCAATCTGTCTTTCCAGTTGTCTTGTGGACCACCGGGCATTGACAGCCTCGGCCTCATAAAATGCCCTCGCCTGCGGATTTTCCACTCTCAAGAGAAGCCGGTAATGAGTCCAGCTCAATTGTGAACGCAGTGCGTTCACAATTGGGTATGCCAAATAAAAATTGCGCATGAACCATAGGTTGCGGGCAGAATAACCCTCTCCAAAATCGCGCGACAGTTTTTTAGATAATGCTTGAACTAAAGCAGCTCCGTATTGAGCGCGTTTTTTGCCGTGTTGCTCATGCTCAATAATGATTTTTCCGATATTCCAGTAGGCCGTGACCATCGCTGTGTTGATCGCCTGCCAAGCCGTGGAACGGGCTTCGGTGAGCAGATCTCTAATTTTTTCGTAGACCTGCTTGAATTCTCTCCCGCTCTTTATGATGGAACTCATGGTGTCATCGTTACACAACATTTGTGCCAAGACGGTGATTTTTGGAAATGGCTAATATCAAAAGGAAAGTTTAAAAAACGCTTGAGGTGATTGTATAAAAAGTGTCCAATTTTCATGCATGCCGACCGACAATCATGCATTTTAAGATCGTATGTTCGCAAGCGCCTGAAATCTGCCACGGAGGCCTTTTTTAGCCCCTCCCCCGAACCCCCAGAAAATACGCAACTTTTTGGCCGTCTTGCCGATAAGGGGGCGTAAGGGGGAAATCATCAATATATGGGCACGGGACCCGCACAAAGAGTAAGTGCCGGGGTAATAAATGACCCCCAAACGACTGCTCCGCCGCAGACAGGGGGGATCCCTCCGCCGGAAACGCAAAATGCGCCGGTTGATAGGGTCGATACCTATGTCACGGTACAACCCCAAACATCTGCCGCCCCCGCTTCCGCGAGCGCAACGCGCGGCAATTGGTTCACAAATTTAATTTCCAGAATTTTCCATCGCACCCCGCGCATCCCCGATAATTATCACACCGGCCATAACGGCTGGATTCCTCTCTCCGACATCGTCGCGTTTTTTGAAACGGTCAAGACGCATCGTCTTGCCGATATCCGAGGGCATTATGCCGATATCGCTGCAAACGGTTTTGACCGCAGCCAGATATACGATGTCCTGATGCGCCGGTTCAACGTTGCATCTGCGCAACTCGAGCACGACATCGGCCATCAAAATCCAAATCCCAACAGATCGATCACGGAATTAACCAGCAACGCAGTTGACGCGATGAACGGCCGCCACAGGGGCAACGTCACTGTGCTGGTAGAAGACGGATGGTATATCGTAGAAGATCGAGGCTCCGGCATGAGTGCGGAGGACGTGTTTGAAAAGCTGCTCATCCCCCAGATTTCGGGAAAGAGCGGAGAAGTGACGATAGGCAGATTCGGCATCGGATTCTATACGGCCCTTGTCCATTTAAGGAATCAAAACTCGCGCGTCATTGTGGAGACAAAGCGCGAAGGTCAGCCTGCGATACGCCTCGAGTTCATGCGTTTAAACGGCGAGTTGGGCGTAAGGGTGGGCCCGTCAAACAGAGAGACTCACGGCACACTGATTACGGTGATTGATGATGCGATAAAGTGGGACCAGATGACCGACGAGCTCTCATCCAACATGGGCTATGTCCTGGGTCGCAACATAATGGTGAACGGCGAGCGCATAAACGAGATCGATTCCTCGCACGTGCGGACCGTTGGAAATGGAAGGCTCTATGTATCAGAAGAGAGTTCCATGGAGGGAAGCGTCGTCATTACAGTAGGCGGCGTGAAGATAGAGGAGTTTGAGGCAAGGGGCCATCCGGTCCCTGAACTTGTGGTCCTTGATTTCCCGCTCTCGACAAGACTTCCCGAGAGCCGCAATCAGATAAGGGTGGACGGTGATGTCGTGAATCAAGTGAAGGCCTTCATAGACGCGGTTCAAGGCATCGAAGGCAACGCAAATAAAATCGCATATTTGAATGCCATCGCTCCGATGATCACGGAGCTGCAGAGGAGAAGCGAGCGTTCGGAGAGGGCAAACGACATCACTGAATACGCTCAATTTGTCGCCAAAAAATATCTCCATGGAAAAACACTTATTCCCGACGACCCCATCTACGATGCGGTTGCTCAAGAGGACGTTGTTCATGTCAACGATCTGTATCTTGACCGCAACTGGGATGAAGGTTTTGAACGGCCGCCGGAATGGCGGAGCAAAGCAAAAGTATTGCTTACGGATTTCAGCCCCGTTGCGGCAAGCGGAATAGCATACGATGAGGAACGCGACATAGTCATCCTCGACCGCTCCCTTTACGAAATGAACAGGGGCGATCCCGCGGGACTCGAGGCCTTGATCCGCCTTTCTCAAACGCAGGGCACGTGGAATCAGGCGCGGACGGGTAACGCCGGAAGGCCGGCGCAAAGCAGGGTGCAGAATACAGGGCGCGAAACGCCCCGCGTTGATCCGCGCGTCGCGCGTCTCATAGAACGTCACCCGGTCCTTGCAGGACAGAGCCGCGCTTTGGAAAGTCTGGCGGCCAGTCACCCTGAAGTGCTCCCGCTTCTTCAACGGCTTTCGTCGACGTTGGTCAATCACGGAGGGAGTTACCGCGAGGTGACTTTCCTGGGCCCGGACAACAGATTCATTCTGGCCAGTGAAATGATTCTATCTCTGACAGATGAAGACACCAGCTATCGTCTTTTTAATCTGGACGGGACGCCCGCACTCGAGGGAGCTTATAAGCAGATAGAGATCGTCGGCAAAGACGGTCAATTCATTCAAGTCCGAGGAAAAGACGGAGTAGACGACGGGACATCTCGTCTTTTCAATCTGGACGGGATGCCTGCGATCGAAGAAATTTATCGATCGATAGACCTCATCGGCAAAGACGGCCAATTGATTAAAGTCCAAGGAGAAGATGGGAGATTCGGTATAGGCGGGAGGTTCATCAGGGTTAAGGGAGAAGACGGTCTGTATCGCCTTTTGAATCGGGACGGGACCCCCGTAATCGACGGGCGTTATAAGGACATATACTACTTCGATAGGCCAAAGGAGGGCCGTCTCATTGCCGCTCAAGAAGAAAATGGAACTTCATATCATATATTGGACTTTGACGGCACCCATCTGTTCGACTTCGAGGTGGAATACCGGACTGATCGTTTTGGGGATCCCAAACACTACTGCTTGCATCGTCTTTTCAGGCGGGACGGCACACCGGTAACCGATAGAAATTTTCTGGAGTTGAACTTTTTTGGCGCAGACAATCAGGCCATAGCTGCTCAAGGAGAAGACGGGCTGTATCGTCTCCTGAATAGGGGCGGCGTGCCCATAACCCAAGAAAATTACCGTGAGATGACCATCTTAGGCAAGGACCAGCGGTTTGTCGCGGTTCAGGGGGCGACGGACGGCCTCTGGCGCCTGCTCAATCCCGACGGGACGCCTGCCATCGAAGGAAGTTTCCAGACGATAGAAGCTATAGGCAAAGAAGAAAAGTTTATCCGAATTCAAGAAGAGGACGGGGGGTGGCGTCTTCTGAATTGGGACGGGACGCCAGCAATTGAAGGAAGTTACGAATATATAGACGTGCAGGGGCGGTTCTTTGTGGTTCGAAAAGACGGGGCATGGCGCATTTTGAACCGGGACGGAACCACTGCATCCGTATTTGAGGGAAATCATGAAGCGCTGTGGGTTTTAGGCAACAGCGATCCTATGGTCATGACTCGGAATGGAGGGTTTTTTTATTTTTTCAATCTCGACGGGACATCTAGAGTGAAAGGAAGTCACGCGGGCTTCTTGGGCGACGTCGATTACAAGGAAGGTCTTTATATTCTTTCGAAGACTGGGCAGCGAATATACAGTTGGGACGGAACGCCGGCAATCAGCTTGAATACAGCATTGAACATAGGTACTGAAGAGGGCAGGTTCTTTGCAATCCGGGGGGAAGATGGGAATTATTTTGGTCTGCATTGGGGCGGGACGTCCGGAATCACAATATCTCAATCTAACGAAGGGATAGGCACCCTAGGCAAGGATGGCCGATACATTAAGGTTTTTGGAAAAGATTCTCTGTGGCGCCTCTTGAACCCCGACGGCACGCCTGCGATCGAAGGAGCTTATAAGAGTATAGATGTCTTAGGCAAGGACGGTCAGTTCATTAGGATTCTAACAGAAGACGGACAGTATCGTCTTTTAAATTCGGACTGCGCGTCTGCACTTGAAGGTAGTTATAAGTGGATAGAAATCTTGGGTAATAATGGTCAGTTCATCAGGGTTTGGGATAATGACAACCTGTATCGTCTCTTGAACCTCGACGGGACGCCGGCATTCGCCGGAAGTCACGCGCTAATCAAGACCCTCGGCAAGAAAGATCAATTTATTGAGATTACGTACCACACGGCAGGCTTCAAAATGGACCGTCGCCTTTTCAATTGGGACGGCACACCTGTGCTTGATGAAGCTTATAGTTCTGTGACCCTCCTCGGCGAAGATGAACAATTAATTGCAGTCACAGGAGCCGACCGTAATCGTCTGTTTGATCTCAATGGTAAGCAGGTATTAGAAGGGGATTTCGCCACTGTGAGTGAATCGGGGGGGCGCATCATAGCTCGCGGTGGACCGTATGGATACACTCTACAGATCACGTTAGGAGTCGAAGTCCTAAACGACCGGAATGCGCGCCGCAATCTGGAAGCGCTTGTAAATTCAAGATTGAATGCGCCAGAGCAGGAAATGGCGCTGTCTATGCTGAAGCTCCCATCACATCAATTCGATATTGCCTTGAGGCTTTTACCTGAATTTGGATCACGAGTACCGGAAGTAGCGTTTATGACAGGACTTCTGGAAATCCTTCACAATGTGGGAACGGGATACACTGATAAAGTCTTGTCAATGCTCTGTGAAATCGCTGTCTACGTGGACTGGGGAGATGTAGCGCCCGAAAATGCGGCGGAAAAACTGGGTATGCTGGCAAGCCATCTTTCAGCGGGTGAGATGGCCGAGCTCCGGGATCTTTTGAAATCAGATTCATCCCACTTTGATTATACGAAATATCCGCCGAAATTGCGGGCGTATCTCTACTATCTTATCTCGGGCAATGCGGATCTTTTGCCGGAAGGCCGGCCTCAAGTGCCTGCGGTTACCGGCTCGGCTTTATCTCTTGTGGAACTCAACACCGCTGTCAGATCACACAGGACCGCGTGGCAGGCCTTCAACGGGAGTGCAGAGAGGGCTGCGCGAGCAGTCCAAAGGCAGACGGAGGGGACCGATCCCGAAGTGTCGGCAAACCGCATCCGCCATGCCATGTATCACTTGGGCGACGGCCAGAGCCTTCTCTTCTTGAGGGAGCTTATACAGAACAGTCTGGATGCGGTCCGCGGCGATCCGGCGACGCGCGGCGGGACCGTCAATGTTGAGAGCTTCGAGGAGAATGGTTCCCACGTCCTTCGCATCACGGATCCTGTGGGGATGAGCTTCACGGATGCGCTGAATAACCTCTTCATCTTCGGAGAGAGCACGAAGGGCGAGGAAGATCTTGGAAAATTCGGCGTCGGCTTCTTCACGATTTATCCGGGTGCAAAAGAAGTCAGGATAAAGACCGGAACCGGCGACGGGAAAGTAACGATTTTCACGCTCCGCCCCGTCTATGACGGCGAAACGGTTGTGGATGTCACTATGTCGTATGTCGTGAGAAACGAGAATTTCAAGGGGACGATAATCGAGCGGGTATCTAACAGTGAAGTTCCGGAGCTTGACGCCGCAATGGTCAAAAGCTCGACCCTTTCATACGGGCGCTTTCTCGACGCATCGGAGATCCGCGTTCTGTATAACGGCAGGCAGGTGAACTTGTCCATGCAGCCCATTGTTGCGGGGGACGTGGCAGGAATAGGCAGGGTGCGCATTTATGAAGCGAGCGAGAACGCTTTCACTGTCGGCGGGCTCTTCGTGAAAAACATCCCCGCATTTTTCTATGAGCTCCTCCCGCCTGCTATCAGGGCAATGGTCGCGACGACAGGCATCGTTATCGATCTTCCGGGTTCGACGCAGCTTGTCCGTTCCAGAAACGATTTTGTTGATCCCGCGAATTTCGAAAGCAGATTGATAGCCGCAGTCCACGCGATGCTCATACAAAAATATCTTGATCGCTTTGCAAGGGGCGAGATCGATATTGAAGGAATCCCTGAAGTCTACTTCAACTCAATGTATGGTTTTGCGGAAGGCGGCCGCATTCCTCAAGGGATTCTCGACGACGCGGAGCGGTTGCAGGAGGGGGAGGGCGTGGAAAATATCGGACGCTATCTCGACGATCGCTCCTTCCTCCAGCTTCTGACACTTCTACCCTGTCTCAAAGTGGGTCAAGAAACCATCTCGATGCACGAACTTTTGGAGCGCGTTGAGGCTGGCGACGAAATCGATCAATCGCATCTTCCCCAGGCGATAAGAGGGAGGATCGAAAGCGCCTTTGAATCAAGAAGGCGCCGCGAAGAGCAGAGGGTTGCGATGGATTCTGTGGCGCAGGAAGTCGTTGCATCTCCGGCGGAGGGCGGCAGAGATTTGACGCTTGGCGACTGGAGAGAAGACACGTTGCACAGGCACTGGACAATCGATGAGGCAAGAAGCGACCGGGCCAACACATACGATGCGCTCCTTGAGGTGATAGACGCTTTGATGGTCAGGGCCGGAAACGTCACACATGTGGTCGGCCTGTCGAGCTTTATCGAGAGAAATGCGCTGGCGGATCACAGAGTGGTTGATGGCCGGATTGAAATGTATTTTTCGCTCACGTCTGCGGAAAAATATGCGCACGAACTTAAAGAGATCATATCTGCGGAGCACTATCCCGCCGAAAGGATGCAAACTCTCATGGCGGAGTTGATAGACAAGGTGACGCACGAGATGACTCATGATTTATTGGAAAGTTCAGACGAATGGACCCACGATCCGGAATTTTACAGAAGGCAGCAGCAGATAATCACCACACTTTTGAGATCGGGCCCGCTTGAGTTGGAGGAGCTCTGGGGCGAGCTGAAGGCGGAGTATCCGAATCCTACTTTCTTGTCTGCAACTGAATTTTTGAGATTGTTGGTAACAGAGCGCAGTGAAACCCCATCCGGCGCATCGCCTGCAGCCACTCCTTCGGCAACACCGACACCCGCACCGCAGACGCCGCCGGCACCTGTAGCGCCGGCACCCGCAGGTGACGGAGCTGCGTCGGCTTCGACCGGATGGTCCACTTTCATTTCCGCCATGACCGCGCTGCCGGCAGAGCTTTCGTCATTGGCCACCGAATCTCTCGCGACATTTGTAACTTATGTAAATTCCGCCACTTCGCCGTGGGATTTCGAGTTACCCGTGATCACCGGCGCAGACGAAGAGATCACAGGACTTCCGGAATTGCAGGATGAGGAATGGGAATCTGGCGGTGAGGGTGATTACGGGGAATATGATCCGGAAGAAGATTCGTCAACAGCCGAAGCCAGTGCCGTGTTCTATTTGGGAGAATCGGCAGCCGTCGGCGTTGCCCTTCCCTAAAATCCGCACAACATGATGGGCAAATTTGCGGTGAGGAGGCGGGGTTTGGAGCATTCAGCGCAGTGTCAAACCGGTAATCAAACAATTCATAACGGACACGACCGCAGTCGTATGAGGAGCGTAAAATTTTGACTGGTTTCGCGAATTAGGGGCTGACGGAGGCAAGACACCTAATTCGCTTTTTAAATCCAGCAAAATTTTCGCGACGAGTAGACGAAGGGAGGGGCGCAGCTCAAAACCACGCCTCCTCACCGCAAATCTGCCCACCATTGTGTTCAAATTTTGTAATGACTACCTCTCATCGATTTGTTAATCAGTAGAAAAAGGGGGAAGGTCAATGGATCATCTTGCATATTATGGACTTACGCAGGAACCGTTTGCCGTGATGCCGCTCACGAATTTTTATTATCACAACGATCAGCACGATCAGGCATATCTCCGCCTCAAGCGCGCCGTCGAGGCGATGAAGGGGCTTGCGGTGCTCGTGGGCGAGATTGGAACCGGTAAAACGCTGCTCGCGCGCCGCCTCCTGGAAAAGCTCCCCGAAGATCAATACGACGTTTCTCTCCTTGTGGTCCTCCACTCCGACGTCGACAGCGACTGGTTCATCCGCCGCATCGCCGCGCAATTCGGTGTCGAGCATCCCAACGGCAGCAAAGTCGAAGTTATAGGGCAGCTGTATGAACGTTTGGTCAAGCTCGCCGAGGCCGGTAGAAGAGGCGTGATCTTAATCGACGAAGCCCACATGCTTAAGAAAAAGGAGTTGTTAGAGGAGATAAGGGGCCTTTTAAATCTTGAGCTCCCGAATCAGAAGCTCATCTCGTTTGTGATGTTCGGGATGCCGGAGCTTGATGAAAATCTCCGGGGTGAGCCGGCGCTTGCGCAGCGCATGGCGGTCAGATTCCAGCTTAGAAACTTCACGCCCGAAGTCGTCACGGATTACGTCCGCTTCCGCCTCTTCCATGCGGGCTGTGAAAAGCAGGTCTTTTCCGCCGGTGCCCTTGCAAAACTCCATGAGTACACCAACGGCAATCCCCGTCTCATAAATGTCGTCTGCGACAATGCCCTATTTGAAGGTTTTGTCCGCCGCACGCCGCTTCCGATGCCGGCTTCGGTTGTCGAGGATGTAGCAGTGGATTTGGGATTACCACAGTTTCCCCTCCCTTTGTAAGGGAGGGTTGGGGAGGGTAGATCTACCCTCTCTAACTCCCCCTTACAAAGGGGGAGAATCACGGTTGAGCTGTGACTGCAGGCGCGTCCGCGCTACGATGGCGTATGAACACGAATGCGGGCCGGCCGTCTTCATAGGCCCAGATTCCACCCACAATCAAAATCTGAACCGGAGAGAAGGCCGGGAAATTATCATCTAAAACTCCGGAGTCTGCCGGCATGTCCGGCGTTCCGCTTGCAAGAGCCGCGCTTATGGAGAGCCACTGTTCCGCGGTGGGGGAGAGAAATGCGAAGGCGCCGCTGGTCGGATCTGCTGTGTCCTCATCATAAACGCCGGCTGCAGTCAAAACCGCCTG
>Ga0315274_10012232_pt1 | contig 12258 bp, 12 predicted proteins | sample YL17G02_20_MG_FD_203700 | JGI IMG/M metagenome (GOLD analysis project Ga0315274, IMG submission 203700) | Sediment microbial communities from Yellowstone Lake, YNP, Wyoming, USA - YL17G02_20 | ecosystem: Environmental > Aquatic > Freshwater > Lake > Sediment | place: USA: Wyoming | collected... | reverse complement strand
CGGCACTCGGCACATCAAGCCCCCCCAACAGATGCAACAACGTGCTCTTGCCCGCGCCCGACGCGCCCCGCAGGGCGAGGAACTCGCCTCGCGCCACCGACACTTGGACGCCGCGCAAGACCTCGAGCGACCGTCGCCCCATGAGGTAGGATTTCCCCACGCCACGCGCTTCGAGGAGCGCGCCGCCGATCCCCGTGTCCGCTCGGATGGCAGGTGAGCTGGCCGGCGCGTCATTCATAGCGCAGGGCCTCCACGGGTTTGAGCCGACCGGCGTTCCAGGCGGGCAACAGGCCGGCCAGCAGGCAGATCACCAGCGAGCCGCCGCAGATGACCGCGATGTCCCCCGGCACGATCAGGGCCGGCAGTTCGCTGAAGTTGTAGATCTGGGCGGGGAACAGCTCGAAACCCGTCGCCCGCCGCATGAAGTGCAGGAACTCGTTGCGGTAAGACACCGCCAACATGCCCAACCCGAAGCCGCAAATCACGCCCACCACGCCTACAATCAAGCTCTGGCTCAGGAACAGCCACACGACCTGGCCGCGCGTCCCGCCAAGGGCCTTGAGCATCCCGATTTCGCGCGTCTTTTGCACCACGAAGGTGATCAAGGCGCTGGTGATCCCGAAGGCGGCCACGAGCACGATGAAGAACAGGAGGTAGTACATCACGCTCTTCTCGACGATCAGCGCCTCCAGGATGGTCGAGTTCTCCTCCATCCACGTCGAGATCTGGAACCCCCCAGGGTCGGCGTGACCCAGGCCCGCCAAGACCGGCCCCAGCTCGCGCCGGGCCGCATTCGCCTGATCCGGGTCGTCGAGCGTGACAATCAGGCCATGAACGGAATCGTCGAGCCGGTACATGTCCTGGGCATTGGCCAGCGACGTTACGACGAACAAGTCGTTGTATTCATGGTAGCCGACATCGAAGACGCCCCGGACCACATAGTCGTCGGCCAAGGGTGCTTCCTCTTTGTTTTGCTTGCGGCCTTCCTCCCACTCCTCGAAATCCCGAACCGAATACACCGCCACCCGATCCCCCACATTCACGTCCAGTCGGTCGGCAATCGAACGACCGACCAACAGTCCGCGCCCTTTCACATCGTACTCGCCGGCTACAATGCTCTTCGGCAGCACACTGACGCTGCCCTCGAGCCGCGGGTCAATGCCCCGCACCACGGGCGCCAGCACGCGCGGATTGCCCTCCTCCGGCTGCGTCTTCACGAGCACCTGGCCCAAGACGTACGGGGCAACTCCCTTGACACCGGGTTGCCGCCGCACCACCTCCATGACCGAGCGGTAGTCCTCCATCGGCCCGTCGGCGACGATGCGCAGGTGGGCGTTGAAACCGACGATGCGGTCCCGGAGTTGCCGATCGAAGCCGGTCATCACGCTGATGACGATGATCAGCACGGCCACGCCGAGCATCACTCCGAGGATCGAGATGACCGTGATGACAGACACGAACGTCCGGCGGGGACGCAGGTAGCGGAGGGCCATCAGCAACTCAAAGGGCAGCTTGGACATCTGGCGGAGGCTAGGCAGGTCTCAGCGGAGTGTCAACGAGGGCGGGTGATCGCTCCCCTGCCCTCCTGTTCACTCCTTCGGGTCTCCCATCGTCCGGGCCTTCTCCAGCAGCATCGGGCGCGCTTCATCCATCATGTCGCGGACGTCGGCGTAGCGCAGCGAGCGTTGCTCAAACGTGCGTTTCTGGAGGCTGCCGAGGAACCGGCCTTCGAACTCTTTGAAGTAGGAGCCGTAGATGTGATAGCTGTCCACCATGTGGACGTAGCGGCCCACCTTGACCGGCTTGCCCGTCAATTCGCTGACCCGGCTCGCAATCCGCTGCTGGAGTTGCACCAAGGCGAAGATGTTCATGAAGGCCGCCTTGTAAGCGTCGTTTGACCGGAAGCGCACGTCCATGCTCAACACCGGTTGGCCGTCCGGCTCCACCATCCGGCACCAAATGCTCTGCATGCAGGCGGGATCGTAACAGTCATTGTCCTCCCAGACTTTCCAGGTGATCGCCTGGGCGCGGCGCGTGTGCGGGGTCTTGGCGAGCTTCTGGCAGAGCGTCTCGATCTGGTCGGTGGGCTTGAGCGTCGGCACGGTATAGGCAAACAGCCGCTGGTGATAAGTGTATTCCCAGCGCGTGTCCTTCGGGTCCTCCGGATTCCGCACGAGGTGATCCTTGATGCCTTCGCACACCTCCATCACGTATTCCTGCAGCTCGACCGGCCCGCCGGGAAAGTCCTTGTGGATCATCGGCTCGCTGAGTGGGTCGGTGATGGTGATGATCATCGTGGCATCCTTGCTCGGCGGATCCTCGGGCTTGTCGTATTCGGTCTTGAGGCTGCAGCCCCGCGCGTGCAGGGCAATCAGTGACAATTCCCAGGCGCGGGCAATGCAGTCCGCTTCGACGTGGAGGACGGGTATTCCGTTCATGGATGCGCCATGGCTCTGGGTTCAGCGGGGTTCACCGCGCGGGTCAGAAGTCAAACGAAACCAGCCCCTGCTCCGACGAAGTGTTCACGATCTGATCGCGCCAAGGCAAAAGAAGTGGAGCCAGTGGTCGGGGTCGAACCGACGACCTACGGTTTACGAAACCGTTGCTCTGCCACTGAGCTACACTGGCATCCAAGCGACGCTCCAAAAGCTACGAGCCGCCCCCAAGCCGACGCAAGCAAATTCCCGGTCCCTGTCGGCGCGGGAAAGGCTGGGTCGATCATGACTCCCCCTGTGGGGACGATCAAGGCGCTGACCCGACGACGGAAAGATGAGCTGCGCAGGCTCCTCGGGCGGAGCCTTCACAGCGGCGCACCACGCCCAACCGCCCCACGCTACTTGACGCCCTGCAGAATCCTCTCGGCCTTCTTTCTTGTCGCATCGTTTTTCGATGTCTCGAGCACCGTCTGAAGCGCTTTCTGACGCTGGTCCTTGGATGCTCCTTCCAGGTTCCGGCCGGCGAGATTCACAATCGCGGAGCACGCATCTTCCGCTACCGTCGGGTCGGCGGTGAAGGTCAGCAGCGCCTCCAGCGCGCCGGCGGCTGGGATGGACCCGAGGGCTGCGATGGCCAGCCGCGTCTCGTCCGGCCGCTTGAGCAGCGACCGCACCTCGGTCACCCGGGCCACTTTCTGTTCGTCCTTGAGCTTCTTGTCCTCCTGGACGTACTGCAGGTAGCCCCGCAAACCCAGCACCTGATGCGACAGCTTCTTGCCGGACTTGGCCAGAGTGAGCAGCGGTACGGCCACGCCGTCGTCTTCGGGCCAGTTGCTCGGCCAGGTCGATAAGGTGCGCACGGCTTCGTCCTGGACCGACTCGTCTTTGTCGTCGAGGGCGGATTTCACCGTGGCCAGAGCCTGGGGCCCGCCAACCGCGGCAAGCGCGTGCAGCGCGATCAGGCGCGCGGCGACAGCGTCGCTCCGCATCAAGGGCACGACGTAAGGCACGCAGGCTGCACCGCAGCGGCCGCCGAGTGTCAGGAGGGCTTTCTCCAGGTTCGCGCGTTCCTGGGGGCTTTGCGGTTTCTGAAGCAGCCTCACGAGGTCGGCGCTCTGTTTGGCTTCGCCAATGACGCCGATGCTTTGCACGGCGGCGCTGCGGATCCCGGCGTCGGCATCCTCGGCACAGGGCAGGATCACTGGAAGGGCCCGCTCCATTCGACGCTGCCCAGCGAGTTCGATCAGAACCTGACGTGTCTTGCCCGACGCGTTCGGTAGTCGGGCGAGCAGGTCTGAATCCACTTCAGCGCCGGGTAACCTTGCCAACACCGTCGTCGCTTTCCGCGCGAGCGCTGCATCACCGGCGATTGCGGCTTCCAGCAACACCGGCACGCTGGACACGTTGCCGAGGCGTTCCAGCACCCCAACCGCTGCAATTCGTAACTTGGGGGAACCGTTCCTGGCTGCCTGGAGAACCGCAGGCAAGACCGCTGCGTCGCTGCGATCCGCCAAAGCCAGCAGGATCAAGGCCTGCCGGTCCGGACTGGACCGCCCCAGCTCGGCCGACAGCCCCTCGGTCACTTCGCGGCCGGGAAGCTCGCGGGCGGTGCGCAATCCGAGGCCGAACGTCGCCTTGTCCGACGACTGCAATTGCTCGAGCAGCAAGGGGAGGCCGGCAGATTTGCGACTCAAAATGGCCCCGCGGATCGCCTCCAGAACCACCTGCTTGGGTACGTCCGCCTTCCGGACCTGGTCGTACAACTTGATGGCGTCAGCCGATCTTCCTTCGGCCAGGAAACGTTCTGCACACAGAATGCAGCCTTGGGCAACGCTTGGACGGACTCCCGCCGGCGCGTTGGCGAGGGAGTTCTCCAAGGCCTTGGCGGCCGGATCGCCGCCGATGCGGCCCAAGGCGGCCGCTGCCGCTGCCGCCACCTCCCCGTCAGTACCCTTGAGCTGCTCTTCGAGCGGCTTGACCGCCTGCGCGTCGCGTCGATAGCCGATCGAATTGACCACGCCGACCAGCAGTTTGCCTTGCAGCTTGCCCATCGCTTCACGTAGCGCCGTGTCCACGGCCGGATCCGGAATCACCTCGAGAGCGATCCGCGCCCAAGATGACAGTTCCGGGTTCGACAACAGTGCGGCCAGCGCAGGAACGGCCTCCCTCGTTCCGTAGATGGCGAGTTTCTTGCACGCCATCGCCTTGTCCTGGGGCGGGGCGTCCGACCGGAGCACGCCGAGCAGTTCGCGCTGCGTCTCTTCTGGTGACTTTGGCGCATCGGCGGCGGTGACATGGACTGGACTGGTCGCCAGCGCAACAGCGATCCCCGCGATGGAAACAACCCACGATGTGGAACCTCGAATCTTCAGCATCATAAATATCCTTGCGGTCTGGAGTGGTGATGAGAGCGCGTTTCCTAGATCCGCCAGGGTTCGCGCAGCGCCTCGGAGCGCAGTCGGTTGGCCTGTTCATCGCCGATGAACTGGCCCTTCACGGGATCGAACTGGAGCTTGCGCCCCAGGAACAGGGCGATGTTCGCGGCGTGACAGGTGATATGTGAGTGACACGCGACGTCGGCGTTGGCACGCGGCTGTCCCCGAGTCTTCACGCAGTCCAGGAAGTCACGCACATGGAAGTCGGCCGGGTAGCCGGCAATCTTCTCGCGCCGCCCGGCGAGCAACGTCGGGGAACTGGCGGCAAACTCGGCGTCATCGCCCGTCTCCACCCAGCCGGTGTCGCCTTCGAATCGAACCGGACACGAGCCCAGCCCCACCCATCCGTCGTCGCGCATGACCAGGTTGACCCCGTTGGCATAGCGCGCGAAGAGCTTGCCCTCCCGTGGCTCGTACTCCACCGGCGAGGTGTCGTCGGCATCGTTGGCCCACTGGCAGAGGTCCACGCAATGGGAACCCCATTCCAGGCATCCGCCGCCGACCATGCCCCCGCCCTTTTCGAAGTTGAAACCATCGAGGAACCGCGGATTGAACGGTCGCCAGGCCGAAGGCCCCAGGTACAGGTCCCAGTCCACTTCCTCTTTGGGGGGCTCGGGTTCGGCCGGGGCCCACCCGCTCATGGCAGTTCCCAGACCTCCTGGATGCGCGTGCATCGTCTGGAGTTTGCCGAGTTTCCCGCGGCGCGCCAATTCGATCGCGAACATGAAGTTGGGCAGACTGCGCCGCTGGGTCCCCGCCTGGAACACCCGCGCCGTTCGACGGAAGGTGTCGGCCAGCGCCAGGCTCTGCGCGATGTTCTTCGTGCACGGTTTCTCGCAGTACACGTCCTTGCCCGCTTCGGCGGCGAGGATCGAGGCCGCGGCGTGCCAGTTCGGACCCGTGGCGATCAAAACGGCATCGAGATCCGCGCGTGCCAGCAACTCGCGCAGGTCCCGGTAGGTGGCGCAATCCTGGTTCCCGTACTTGGCGTCGGCCGTCTTCTTGACCGCCTCGCGCCGCTTCGCCTTGACGTCGCAGATGGCGACGAATCGTACGTCAGGTTCCTGGAGGAAGCAGCCCAGCACGTATCCGCCGCGATTGCCAATCCCGATGGCGCCGAGCACGATTCGCTCGCTGGGGGCCACGCCCCCATCCCGGCCCAGGACGGCAGCGGAGATCACCTGAGGCGCCAGCAGAAAAGCGCCCGCTTGCAGGGTGGTCCCGAGAAACCGCCGCCGATTGAGACGGGCTCCATCTTCACGCAGGCCGGTTTTCGATTGGGGCGGTCGTTGACGGATTGGCGAGGTCAGCTTGTTCACGCAGGTTCCTTCTGGTTTCTGGTTCTCGGCTGTTCAGTGCGCCCATCCTCGCTGATCTGGGGTGTTGCTGTCGATCTTAGTTTTGCAGACCTGATCGCGGGACCGTAGCTTCGTGCCGGCCCAGAATCACTTCGCCCTTGCACTTGGAGAGGTGCGGGCTAGCTTTGGGCGATGTCGAACGGCAATGGGAAGAAAGGGGCGCGCCGCAAAGCGCTGCTCCTGGGTGTCGGGCTGGACTCAGATGGACACCAGCGTGTCACCACGGGTCCGAACTTTGCCCTCGTGGGCGGCACGCAGGAAACGCACGAGGCGATGACGGAGAAAGCAGTGAAGATCAACGAGAAGCTGGTCGCGCGCGGGAAGCAGCTCGAAGAGGTCAGCCACGAGGAGTTTGACGACATCGCCCACGCGGTGGGATTGCGCAAAGTCAGCTCGCCTCGAATGAATTGAGGCCCCAGCAGCCGGGCGGGTGGCCTCCGCGTGAAGACTCCTCCGGGAAGGCTGTCTGTCTCGCGGTCAGCGGTGGCCTTTGACTCGCAGACTCGTTATGTCCCCGAATGAACCCAGTCCCGCGTTGGTGGTGGCCCTGCTCGCCGCTGTCGCGGTGCTGTTTGCGCTTGTCCCGCTTGGACTGGCCTGGCTCTGGGCGCGTCGCTTTTCGCCGAACAAGCCCGGCAACATCAAGAACGCCACCTACGAATGTGGCCTGGAGGCGCGGGGGGATGCCTGGATCCAATTCAAGCCGCAGTATTACCTCTACGCGATGATCTTCCTCGTGTTCGACGTGGAGACGATCTTCGCACTCCCGTTCGCCGTCGCGTTCACCGGTTTGCCCGCCGGTGCGTTCGTGGCGATGATCCTGTTTCTGCTGCTGCTGGTCGAAGGGCTGGTCTGGGCCTGGCAGAAAGGCCTCCTCGAGTGGACCGCCGCCTAGGAAGGAGCGAATCGTGGACGAAGGACTGCGCAATGAGCTGAACCGTCAGGGCGTTTTCACGACGACCCTGGAGGGACTCTACAACTGGGGGCGGAAGAACAGTGTCTGGCCGCTGCAGTTCGGCCTGGCCTGTTGTGCCATCGAAATGATTGCCACGACGATGGCTCGATACGACCTGGCCCGGTTCGGTTCGGAGATCTTCCGGCCGTCCCCACGCCAGGCGGACCTGATGATCGTGTCGGGCACGGTCACCAAGAAAATGGCGCCGCAGATCGTGCGACTCTACAACCAGATGCCCGAACCCAAGTACGTCATCGCGATGGGTGCGTGCGCTATCTCCGGCGGGCCGTTCAAGCAGGGCTACAACGTGCTCAAGGGGATCGACCGTTACCTGCCGGTGGATGTCCACATTCCCGGGTGTCCGCCGCGGCCGGAAGCGCTCATCCAGGCGATCATGACGCTGCAACAAAAGATCGCGGAGCAGTCCTTGAACGGGGAAGCCCGCCCCCGGCATCTCCAGCTCGAGGCGCCGAGCGAGTTTCCCATTCCCCAGTACGGCGAGCATGATCTCGTGCCGCCAAGCAACCCGAATGTGTGGCAGCCGCCACGACGGGTCCACACCTGAAGCCCCAGCCACCCTCGCAGTCAGCGTTCATCGTGGAAGCCGTCACACAGATCAAGAAACGTATTGAAGCTGCCGTGCCCGGCGCGCAGATCAGCATCGTGCCCAACGGCAGCGCGGCGAACCCGCCCTCGCTCCGCGTCAAGCGGGCGGACGCGCTGGCGGTTTGCCGGTTTCTCCGGGACGATCCCCAGCTCCAGTTCGACTACGTCTCGAACGTGACGGGCGTGGACTGGCTGGATTCAGTCGTCCGCGAGAAGGTCCGGGTCCTCCGGATGGTGGAGGGCGTCGAGCGTGAGTACGAGGACGAAATGGAGATCAAGCGGCCGGGCCGGCTGGAAGCAATCTATCATCTCTACTCGATGGCCTTGAAACAGGGTCCACTGATCCTCCGGATGCGCACGGAGAATCGCGGCGATCGGGCCCACCTGCCTTCGCTCACCCCCATCTGGCGGGGCTGCGAACTCCAGGAGCGCGAGGCCTATGACCTGTTCGGCATCATCTTCGATGGCCATCCCGACCTCCGCCGCTTGTTGATGTGGGAAGGGTTCAAGGACCACCCGATGCGCAAGGATTACGTTGAACCGGACGACTCCGAATACGAGCCGACGCCGCACGACACGGTCCTGGAACGGGTGCGCGCGCGGGAATTGAAGAGAGGCCGGTTGTGATGCGCGCTTGGACAGAAGCCCCAGTCGGCGGCGAGGCGACCTTCAACGCGGTCCTGTGGCATCGGGACGCGGGGACCCCGGCGTTCAAGTTGGTTCCCAAGGGCGGGACCGATCATTCACTGGGAGGTGAGCGTTTGGAGGTGTCGATGGGGCCGCAGCACCCCTCCACGCATGGCGTGTTTCGGATGGACGTGGTGCTCGATGGCGAGCGGGTGGTGAAACTCCGGCCGGTGTTCGGCTACCTCCACCGGAACCACGAGAAGATTGCGGAGCAGATCTCCTATCTCGGATCGATGCCCTACACGGACCGGCTCGACTACTTCTGCTCGATGACGAACAACTGGGCCTACGCGCTCACGGTTGAGAAACTCGCCGGCCTGCAAGTGCCCGAGCGCGCGGAGTTTCTTCGTGTCATCATGGCCGAGCTCACGCGCCTGCAAAACCACGCCTGCCTCATCGGCTTCCTGCTCCAGGACATGGGGGCCTCGGGCACGCCGCTCATGTACGCCTTTCGCGAACGGGAGAGAATCCTCGACTTGTTTGAGGCGCTGAGCGGCTCGCGGATGATGTGCAACTACCTGCGGTTCGGCGGTTGTCGATGCGACCTGCCCGCGGGCTGGCTCGAGCGGGCGAAGCTGCTGGTCGAGGAGTTCCCGCGTTTCCTGGACGAGTACGACCGGCTGCTGTCCGAAAACGAAATCCTGCTCGCGCGCACGCAGGAAGTCGGGGTGCTGCCGCCCGCGCTGGCCATCAACGCGAGCGTCACCGGCCCCATGCTGCGCGCCAGCGGCGTCAACTACGACCTCCGGAAGGTGGACCGCTACGGCATCTACGACCGGTTTGAATTCCGGGTGCCGCTTGGCGAACACGGCGACACCTACGACCGCTACATGATGCGACTTCTGGAAATGCGCGAGTCGCTCAAGATTCTGCAGCAGGCGCTACGGGAACTGCCGCCGGGGCCAATCCTTGACCCCAAGGCAAAGCTCCGCGGTTTTAGACCCAAGGCGGGTGAAGCCTATGGCCGGATCGAAGCGCCCAAGGGAGAACTCGGTTTCTACCTGATCAGCAACGGCACCGCCAATCCCTACCGCTATCGGGTCCGCCCGCCGAGCCTGATCAACCTGACGGTGCTCGAAGACATGTGCGTGGGCCACACCGTGGCCGACGTGGTCGTCATCCTCGGGAGCGTGGACATTGTGATGGGGGAGGTGGATCGATGAGGCGCGGATCGTCAGGAGCAGAGGGTCGGTTGCGGCAGGTGCTGGTGCGGCCGCTAAACTGCCCTGCGATGACCTTCAACTTTCAACCTGGAACCTTCAACCTGGAACATGCTCGGTAAAGGGCTCATCAAAGGCATGGCCGAAACGGCCCGCAACTTCGTGGGCAGCTTTGTCGTAGAAGCTCGGCTGACGACGGTCGCATACCCGGAGGAGCGGTTGCCCCAGCAGCCACGCGCCCGCGTGTTTCCTTTTTTGGTCTATGACGGGCCTGACCCCATGAAGGCCTTGCGGTGTGTCGCCTGCCAGATCTGCGAGAAGGAGTGCCCACCCCAGTGCATCTACATCATCAAGGACATGATCAAGAAGCCGGACGCCTCGGGCAAAATGCAGTTCCAGCCGAAGGTGTTCGACATCGACACATCGGTCTGCATGAGCTGCCAGATCTGCGTGGAGGTCTGCCCCTTCGACGCGATCGAGATGGACATGGAGTATGAACTGAGCACCACCGACCGGTTTGGGGGTCTGCTGCTCCGCAAGGAACAACTCGCCAAGTCCAACGCCTACTTCCACCAAGTCCATCCTACCGAAGCAGCCGCAGTGGATGCCCGCCTCCACGCCGAGCGCGCCAAAGCCCAAGGCAAGCCAGCCCTGCCAGCTCAGGGCGCTGGGCGTCGGTAAGACTGACAAGCCTGATTCTCGGTCAGAAAAACTCTCATCTGAATCTGGCAAAGCGAGTCGCTTGGCCGAAGATGCTCTTGCTTCGTGAACGAAATTCTGTATTCAAAGCATTGGCTACCAAACCTTTCTGCTACTGAAAGCAGCAACGGGATGTAGTCACGGGCAGGTTAATGGCTGCTCGTTCACATCAGATCGACAGGCGATGACAGCACCTGAAAGCGGCGGAGCTGATTCAACCATGGAGCGACTAATGAGGCGTTGCCGTACTCACCCATGATCTGTCGCGCCACTTTACAGATTCGGAAATCCCGACAAATTACTGCACGACAGAACGTTGGAGCGAATCGGCCGCTGGGAGGCATCGGAAGCGTCGGCCCAGCTTACACTCTCTCGATGGGAGACATGGAGCAACGAGTACAGAGTGTTTCCAATTCTGAGATGCAACTATCTTCCTTAAAGTCACTTATGTCTTTTGTCACTCGTGACTGCAGCAGAGGATCGCAGTTGGCACCTTACGGGCTAAGGGATGAGTCATGAAAAGGACTATGCGTGTGGCAGGAGCGGTGATGACAGTGTCTGCCCTTCTTGCTTTCTGCCCATCTGCCACTGCCATCCCCATCACGGTGGACATGGTTTTGGCCGACAATCCGTCGATTACCACGGCCGATGCGTCGGTGGATATGGTCATCGACCCGTCCAACTCGCGCCAGCTGATCATCACTCTCCGGAATCTACTGAGCGGAGGGCCCCGCGGTGCGGGCGGGTTACTCACAGGCATCGCTTTCGACCTTCCCGATGATATGAACATCCAGAGTGGGAGCGTGGTCGTTGGCACAGGTTCGCAAATCTTGGGGGGCTCGTTGAATAGCGCGGGTGGTGGGACGGATGTTTCCGGCGAATGGGGATTCTTGAATGGAATTTCCGGCCATTTTAACGACGCGGCACTGACAACCGACACGCAGGTTTCGGCGATGGGGGCCGATGTGTCGAACAAGTTTTCGACCACTCGCATTGATCCACCGACTGTTCTCGATGGTCCGGATTTTGGGTTGCTCGGGGTCGGCGAGAATCGAGGTCGACAGACGGCCATTGAAGACAGCGTCATTATTACGCTGCTAATGGATCACACGCTGAACGGGGGCTTCTTGAACGGCATCAATGGCGGAATCGTGGCGGTAACGTATGGTTCTCCTACGGGCGCGACGGTACCGGACGCTTCGACCACTGCGATGTTGCTGGGAGTGGCGCTTCTCGGCTTGGAAGGCCTGCGACGTCGAATAGCGAAATAGTTGTTGGTGAGACTGCCGGAATCAGTGCAAGCGGCTGGTCATCGACCAGCCGCTACTGCTTTGTGCCAAGTGGGTTCAGCTCACCGGTGCGGCGAGCTTCCAGCGGATGGGGAGGTCACCCTACATCGTCAGCGCTCTGACTGACGCTCAACCGGCGAACGCCACTCCTGTCTCCAGGTTCTCCCCCCACCAAGCGCCGGCTAGCATTACACTCCCGAGGCCGAGTAATCACCGCCAGCAGCCGATAGCGTTTTGAGGTATGCGACTAAGCCATTCCAGAACAAGGTGTTAGGTTCATTTCCTGCCGATATGTGCGGTGGTAGTGCGCAGTGGTACCGCTCCAGCTTGCCAACATAGCCGACGGCTCCGCACTGACGCGGATGCCAGAAAACAACCAACAACCACGGAAGGAGACATGAAAAGGACGTTAGTTAAAGCAGGGATGATCGGCCTCATGACGGTGGCTAACGCCGCACTGCAGGGCGTGGCCATGCTGGGCTTGGAAGGTCTCCGGCGCAAACGGGTCAACTGGTCCTGAAGTCGCGACAACAGAATAACAGCGAGCGGCTGGTCCTGTGCCAGCCGCTTCTCCTTTAGCGACGGCGGCTGGGGCAACTGACACCCTGAGGTTGTGCGGTTTCCGGTCGATCAC
>Ga0315274_10012231_pt1 | contig 12258 bp, 9 predicted proteins | sample YL17G02_20_MG_FD_203700 | JGI IMG/M metagenome (GOLD analysis project Ga0315274, IMG submission 203700) | Sediment microbial communities from Yellowstone Lake, YNP, Wyoming, USA - YL17G02_20 | ecosystem: Environmental > Aquatic > Freshwater > Lake > Sediment | place: USA: Wyoming | collected... | reverse complement strand
ACCCCCGCCTTAACCACTTGGCCACGTCGCCCTGGAGCGGAAGACGAGGTTCGAACTCGCGACCCCCTCCTTGGCAATTAGCGCCTGCCATGCGGGCTGCTATCGTATCTGGCACAGAGGCCCGCGCGATGCGAGCTGCTCACAATTAGGGGGTCGCGGCCCACACCAATTAGGAGGTCGGCTCTACCCACTCCGACGCCATCATAGCAAGCGGACCATGCGCTCGCAAGCCGGAGCACCAGGCTGACCACGCGCTAATCCTGTAGGTGCGCACAGTCCAGATAGTCCGCCCCGTATACAACTACCGCTTTCCGTACCCTTCCCCAGTGTGGCGGCTCTCTCCCACCGGGCGCGATCTGCGGAGACGTGACTGGTGACGGTCGCGTGACTGCTAAGGATCTCGCGGCCGAGACTGTGGCGCTGTTGTTCGGAAGTCACAATCCGCGCTATGACGTGAACCACGACGGCAGGGTGAACCTCAAAGACCTGGAGATCGTGATTCGCCAGCTGGGGAAGCGGTGCTAGGTGGGCAGAGCCGGCCGCTTCAGCGGCTGCTCGCAACCAGTGCGGAGAGGCAGAGGGGTTCCATGGCGAGCCCCTCTGCTTATGTCGGCATCGAGGAGGGCTACAATCGGGGGTTGAGCTGCGACTATGTTGTACAAGGCCGCCGGGTCAAGGACCTTCCCCTAGGGCGGATAACGAAGAATGCACGTCTCTGCGAGAGGGGGGTCCAAGTACGGTTGAACAAACCTCAGCGTTGACGGCACGCGCGTTCATGGGAGATTGTCGTCCTCGCCGGGCTCCAGATCGGACCGGCTCCGGTCAGAGAGCGTACGCCTCGAGTTGTTGATCCATAAGTTCGCGCGCCAGGGCCACGTAGCGCGATGTCGTCTGGAGGGACGAATGGCCCAGCGCCTCCTGCACGACGCGCAAGTTAGTTCCCTTCCGCACCATGTGGGTAGCGAAGGTGTGCCGGAGGGTGTGGACGGTCGCTCCTGCGATGCCGGCAGACCTCATGAGCTTGTCGATGATGCGCTGAATGCCTCTTGGCGTGAGGCCGGGGCCATTTCTTGAGGCGAAGAGGACCGCGCCTCTCTCGGCGTCAGCGCGCGTCCCCAGGTAAGCCGAAAGCGCCTCACACGCTCGGGAGTTGAGAGTGACCGTGCGCTCCTTGCGGCCTTTGCCACGAACGTGAAGCGAACCGATCGCCGGCAGACCCTGAGACTCGGGCAGCCCGACGTCGTTCCTGGTCAGGGTCGCGGCTTCGGACAGACGGATACCTGTTTGCAGGAAGAGTTCGACAATCGCCCGACTTCGAGGGTCGTCTGCCGCGGCCGTCCGGAGCCGGCCGTACTCGGCCTCAGTCAGGACCCGGGGCTCTGTCGCTTCCTGCTTGGGTCTCGGAATGCCTCGGACCGGGCTGGCCGGAATGCGTCCAGCTTCTTCCAAGTAGCCGAAGAATGATCGGAGCGCCGCCAGCTTTCGCGCCCTCGTTCTACCTCGGAGGCCACTGCGTTCGGCCTGCGACAAGTACTCGATAATGTGCGCCCGCTCGACTTCGGTCACGCGGGACACTCCGCGCGTCCCCTTGAGGTAGCGAACGAAGAGCAGTTGGTCCGAGAGATAGCCGCGGCGGGTTGCTTGCGCGAAGTTGCGGAGACGGAAGTAGCTGCCCGCATAGTCAAACAGACACTCGAGCAGGTCGAGTGTGGGCGTATCCGCGTGCCAATGAGGTGTATTGGTGGTCATCTACCCTAAGCATCGGCCACCCTTGAGGGCTCTGTAAGGCAATGGCTGCGTAAGGCGGGTTGTGCGACGTGTCCCACAATCCCAATTGGACGCCACCTGGGCATCAATCGGCAGAGGTTTGTCGAACCCGTAGTATCGGCCCGTTCGGACTGGGCGCCTCCCGCAGACTGAGTAGCGTCCTCCCACGAAGTTGTTCGGCCCTCGCAGGAATCCCACTAGTGACGAGAAGGGGCATCAACGCCCTATAATTGGGACAGGCATTTAGTGAAGAAGATCCTCGTTGTCGATGATGAGCCCACGCTCGTAGCGACGCTGAAGTACAACCTCGAGCGCGAGGGCTACCACGTGGCCACCGCCGCAGACGGCGAAGCAGGCCTCTCCGCTGCCCGCGCGAACCGCCCCGACCTCATACTCCTTGACCTTCTGCTGCCGGTGATGGACGGCCTGGAGGTCTGCCGTATCCTGCGCCGCGAGATGACCACGCCCATCCTGATGTTGACGGCCAAGACCGAAGAGATAGACAAGGTGGTGGGACTGGAGCTGGGCGCCGACGACTACGTCACAAAGCCGTTCAGCATGCGCGAGCTTCTGGCCCGCGTCCGCGCCCTCCTGCGCCGCGCCGAGACAGCGCCGGCGGGTGCGACGGAAGTCCTGGTAGCCGGTGAGCTTCAGGTGGACCTGCGGAGGAGGGAAGCGTCCCGGGGCGGCCAGGCGCTCCCGCTGAAGCCTAAGGAGTTCGACCTGCTGGCCTTCTTCCTTCGCAACCGCGGCCGCGCCTTCACGCGCGACCAGCTCCTGAACCAGATCTGGGGGTATGACTTCGTGGGCGACACCCGCACAGTGGACGTCCACATCCGATGGTTACGCCAGAAGACAGAGGACGTGCCTGCCAAGCCGTCGCGGCTGATCACTGTCCGCGGCGTGGGATATCGTTTCGACGGTTAGGGATGCTGGGGAGCCTTCGCCTTCGCACCGCCGCCGCCTACGTCCTGCTCATAGTGGCCGCCTTCGCCGGCCTCGGGCTGTACATCCTGGGCAAAGTCGAGGGTGACTTTCGAAAGAGCATCGAGGCGGACTTGGCATCCCAGGCTCAGATGGCAAAGAACCTTGTGGGACCTCTTGTGCAACAGGGAGCTCCGCCGTCGGCCTTCGACCAGCTCGCGAAGCAACTGGGCGCCCAGACAGATACCCGCGTCACCATTATCGCTCCCGACGGCACGGTGCTGGGTGACTCCGAGGCCGACCCCGCGACCATGGAAAACCACCTCAGTCGGCCAGAGGTCCAGGAAGCGATCCGCACAGGGCAGGGGAAGAGCGATCGGCCCAGCAGCACCCTGGGGATCAACTTCACCTACGTCGCCACCAGTGTCACCGCCGATGGTAATGTTGTCGGCGTCGTGCGGGTAGCGCGGCCGACGGCGGCGGTCGATTCCGCACTGTCCGATATCACTCGCTCGATCTTGATCGGCGTGGTCGCCACCGCAGCGGCGGCCGCCGCCCTGAGCCTGCTGGTAGGCAGCGCCGTCACGCGGCCACTCAGCAGGCTCGCGAAGGCGGCTCGCGGCATCGCCGCGGGCAACCTGAGCGAGCGGGTGAGCCCGCGGCCTTCTGGTGAGCTAGGGGACCTGAGCGATGCCTTCAACCAGATGGCCGCCAGCGTTGAAGACCTCCTCCTGTCAGCCTCTCAGGAGCGCAGCCGCCTCATAGCCGCTCTCAACAGCAGCATCGACGCCGTAGTAGCCGTCGACACTGATGACCGCATCATTTTCGCCAACGTGGCCGCGGAGCGCCTGTTCTCACGCTCTCAACAGGAGCTGCTTGGCAACCCCTTTGGCTGGGTAATGCCCAATGAGCAGGTGCTAGACGCACTGAGGACCAGCCGCCAGAACGGGTCCCGCGAGACGCGCCTTCTCGACCAGCCGAACCGCCGATACCTGGAGATCATCGCAACACCCATCGTTGACGGCGGCGAGTGGGCAGGCCTGGTTGTCTTCCATGACCTGACCGACATCAAGCAGGTTGAGCAGGTGCGCCGCGATTTCGTGGCGAACGTCTCCCATGAGCTTCGCACACCGCTCGCCTCCATCAAGTCGGTCATCGAGACGCTGCAGTCCGGGGCGCTCGATGACCGGGCGGCGGCCCAGGACTTCCTCTCGCGTGCAGATGCGGAGGTGGACCGGATGGCGCAGATGGTCGAGGAGCTCCTGGAGCTGTCCCGTGTTGAATCCGAGCGCGTTCCCCTCGAACGGCAACAGGTGGAGATAAGCCAAGTCCTTGCGAAGGCCGTCGGACGAATGCGCCCTCAAGCAGAGAAGGAGGGGGTCAGCCTTACTCTGGAGGTGCCTCCTGACCTGCCTTCCGTCATCGGCGACGCCGAACGCTTGGAGCAGGCGACCGTCAACCTCCTCCACAACGCCATCAAGTTCACTCCCGGAGGCGGCTCGGTCCACGTCTCGGCGCATCTTGAGGATGGTGCCGTGACCGTCAGCGTGAGCGACACAGGCATAGGTATCGCCCGCGAGGATCTGCCGCGCATTTTCGAACGGTTCTACAAGGCCGACCGCGCCCGTGCCCGGACGGGCGGCCGCCCAGTCGGCGGCACCGGCCTGGGACTGGCTGTGGTCAAGCACACGGTGGAAGCCCACGGCGGCCAGGTGAGCGTCGAGAGCGAGCTGGGCCACGGCTCCACCTTCATCTTCTCGATCCCCGCTGCGCCAGTGACCTCGGAGCGCTAACTCCGCGGTTCGCCAACCGGGCGCCCCAACTTTTACCCGCCGTTCATGGCCGTTAACAATCCGTTAACCAGCGTTCGCTATCGTGACAACCGAACAAGTAGCGGTGAGCATCATCGCAAAGGAGGTCTGACTTGACCGAAAGTGCACGTGAAGTGGCTGCGGTGAGACGTTTTCGTAGGCCACTTCTGCTTCTTGCTGGTGTCCTGGCCGCGGTACTCGCGGCCTTTTTGCTGGTTGCCTGCGGCGGCGGCGATAACGGCGGCTCGAGCAGCCCCACAGCAACGCGGTCCACGGGCAGCCAGGCATCGCCGACCGCCCAAGCGGCGACATCCTGCCCGCCCGCGGGTGCGGCGACCGACCTGACCGGCGCCGGCGCGACGTTCCCCGGTCCTCTCTACTCGAAATGGACAGACGCGTTCGGCAAGCTTTGTGACGTCAAGATCAATTACCAGGCTATCGGCTCCGGGGGTGGCATCAAGCAGATCACCGAGAAGACGGTGGACTTCGGCGCTAGCGACGGCATCATGAATGACGAGCAAACAGCCGCCGCCGCGGCCGCCGGCGGGCCCATTCTCCACATCCCCATGACCAGCGGCGCGGTGGCCGTGGTGTTCAACCTGCCCGGCATCCAGAGCGGCCAGCTCAAACTCGCCCCCGATGTCCTGGCGGGCATCTACCTCAAGAAGATCACCAAGTGGGACGATCCCCGCATAGCGGCCGAGAACTCGGATGTCAACCTGCCGAGTACGGACATCGCCGTCGTTCACCGGTCTGACGGGTCTGGCACAACCTTCATCTTCACCGACTACCTGAGCAAGGTCAGCCCGGATTGGAAGGCGGGGGTGGGCTCCGGTACCTCGGTGAACTGGCCGGGAGACATCGGTGGCGAGAAGAGCGCAGGCGTCGCCGCCCAGGTGGCCCAGATTCCCGGCGCCATCGGCTACGTGGAGTTGGCCTACGCCGTCCAGAATAACCTGCCCTGGGCGGCGGTTCGCAACAAGAGCGGCAGTTTTGTGGAGCCCGGCCTGGAGGCCACCACCGCGGCGGCTGTAGGCGTTTCTCTGCCCGCCGACATGAAGGTCCTCCTGACGGACTCGGATAACGTCAGCGCCTACCCTATCGTCGGCTTCACCTGGGTGCTGGCCTATCGGAATCAGCCGGACAAGGCGAAAGGCCAGACGCTCGCATACTATCTCTGGTGGAGCATCCACGACGGCCAGAGCTTCACGAAGGACCTCCTATACGCGCCCTTATCGCCGGAGGCGGTCAAGAACGCGGAGGCGGAGATCAAGTCGATCAGCTATCAAGGACAACCCTTGCTGCAGACTCCATAAACGATCACGCCTCTGACAGCAGAGAAGGGCCCCGTGGCTCTCACAAGAGGGGTCCTTCTCACTGCGTAAGAGATCCCGGCTGGGCGGACTGCCAGTAAGGAGGATGAATGGGGATGAGGGGCAGCAGAGGACGCCGCGAGGCCACCGCGGCGCTGGCCATGAGGCGGCCGTGGCGAACCGGCATTGCGGGAGACGCAATAGCGCGTGTCATCGCCGTGGGCCTTGGGCTCTCTGTGCTCGCCCTGGCCGGCCTTCTCATCTACGAACTCATCGGTAAGTCCTGGCAGTCGATCACCGAGTTCGGCCTGGGGTTCATCACGAGCACCACATGGGACCCAGTGGCTCGGAAGTTCGGTGCGGCGCCCGCCATCTACGGCACGCTTATCAGTTCGCTCATCGCCCTCATACTCGCGGTGCCCGTGAGCATCGGTGCCGCTATATTCCTCGCGGAGTTAGCGCCATCCCGGCTGCGGAACCCGCTCTCCTTCCTGGTGGAGATGCTGGCCGCATTACCCAGCGTGGTATTAGGGATCTGGGGCATCTACATCCTCGTCCCCTGGGTTCGCGACGCGGTGGAGAAATCGCTGGGGAGCCACCTGAGCTTCATCCCCCTCTTTGACGGCCCTCCGTTCGGCTTCGGCATGCTGGCGGCCGGGCTGATCCTCGCAATCATGGTCCTGCCCATTATCACCGCGATCTCCCGGGACCTGATGCTAGCCGTCCCGGGCAGCCAGCGGGAGGCCATGCTGGCTCTGGGGGCCACCAGGTGGGAGGTCATCTTCGGCGCTGTCCTGCCCTACTGCCGGTCGGGCCTGGTAGGGGCAGTCATCCTGGGACTGGGCCGCGCTCTAGGCGAAACGATGGCCGTCACCATGGTCATCGGCAGGGGGTATAACATCACGGCCTCTCTTTTCCAGCCGGCCAGCACCGCCGCCAGCACCGTCGCCAGTGAGTTTAACGAGGCCACCTACGACCTCTATATCTCAGCTCTCGTCGAGCTGGCGTTGATCCTGCTCGCGATAACTCTTTTGGTGAACGTCGTCGCCCGGCTGCTGGTCTGGCGGATCGCTCGCTCGCCGGGGGTCATTCGAGAATGAGCATCGCAACGTACCAACGCCGCAGGGCGACCAACGCCCTTATGCTGGGCCTTTGCGCCGTCTTCGCCTTCCTTGCGGTGGGCGTGCTGGTCCTGATCCTGGGGTTTGTGCTGGCCAAAGGCATCAGCTCGCTCAATATCGACTTGTTCACAAGGATGCCCGTTCCCGAGGGCGAGCCGGGGGGTGGCGTTGCCAACTCCATGGTCGGCTCCCTGATCATCATCGGCCTCGCGGCCGTTATAGGCATCCCCGTCGGGATTGGCGCCGGCATTTTCCTCTCCGAATACGCCGGCGACCGCCTTGGGGGCGTTATCCGCTTCACCGCCGACGTCCTGACCGGCGTTCCTTCCATCGTGATCGGCATCTTCGTCTACGGGCTCGTGGTCCTGAGAATGGGCAACTTCTCCGCTCTCGCCGCCGGGATCGCCCTGGCCATCATCATGCTGCCAATCGTGGCCCGCTCCAGCGAGGAGATGCTGAGGCTGGTCCCTCATTCACAGCGAGAGGCCGCTCTTGCCCTCGGAATCTCCCGCTGGCGGACGATCATCAGCGTGGTGGTCCCCGCGGCCCAACGAGGCCTCCTCACAGGCGGCCTACTGGCTATTGCCCGCGCTGCTGGTGAGACGGCGCCCCTGCTATTCACCACCCTGGGCAACCGTTTCCTGAGCCTGAGCGTGACCGGTGGGCCTGTCGACGCGCTTCCGCTCCGCATCTACCGCTACGCCACTGGGCCATACTCCGAGCAGCACCAGCAGGCCTGGGCTGCTTCGCTCGTGCTGGTCCTGGCAGTCTTCGTTATCAGTCTGACAGCTCGCCTGCTCTTGAGAAGAAGATAAGGAGCCAGAGATGACCGTTGCTTCTCGGCAGCGACTGGACGCCGGTATAATGGCTTATGAGATGCGCATCGAGCACGAACCGCAGGCCCCGGTCTCCGAAGCCGAGGCTTTGGCCGGAGGTATGGTTGTCCGCGATCTGAACGCCTGGTACGGATCATTCCAGGCGCTGCGCGAGGTCGGCGTGCTGGCAGCGCCAAAACGCATCACCGCCATCATCGGTCCTTCCGGCTGCGGCAAATCCACTCTAATACGCTGCTTCAACAGAATGCATGAGGTGGCGCCTAGCGCCCGGGTCAGCGGCCAGGTGCTCCTGAGGGGAGAGGACGTTTACGCGCCCGGCACTGACCCGGTGCTGGTCCGGCGACGCGTTGGCATGGTCTTCCAGAAGCCCAACCCCTTCCCTACGATGTCCATCTTCGACAACGTGGCGGCCGGACTGCGCCTGAACGGCTTTCTTGTGCGGCGCAGCGATCTGGTGGACGCTGTAGAGCGCAGCCTGCGGCAAGCCGCCCTGTGGGACGAGGTAAATGACAAGCCTAACCGGCCGGCCACGGAGCTTTCGGGCGGCCAGCAGCAGCGCTTGTGTATCGCCCGCGCCCTGGCGGTGGAGCCAGAGGTCCTCCTCATGGACGAGCCCTGCAGCGCCCTGGACCCGGTGGCCACACTCAAGATAGAGGACCTGATGCGAGAGCTGGCGCGAGAGTACACCATCGTCATCGTCACCCATAACATGCAGCAGGCCGCCCGTGTGTCAGACTACACGGCGGTGATGATGATGGCAGAAGACCGCGCGGGCGAGATGATAGAGTTCGGCCCGACGCGTGAGGTGTTCACCTACCCCAAGGACAAGCGCACCGAGGACTACATCACGGGCCGCTTCGGCTAGAGGGAACCTATGCCATGCCCCGCACCGTCCTAGAGCACCAGCTCGCTGAAATCCAGCAGGACATGCTGGTCCTGGCCAGCATGGTGGAGAGCGCCATCGAGCGGGGCATCCAGGCCCTGCGGAATCGTGACGGAGAACTGGCCCGCCAGATCATCGCCGACGACCTCAAGATAAACCGCAAGCGCTACGAGACTGAGGAGAAGTGCCTCGAGCTCATGGCTACCCAGCAGCCCCTGGCCAGCGACCTCCGCACCATCGTCGCCGTGCTCTACATCATCGTTGACCTGGAGCGCATGGGCGACCACGCCGAGGGCATCGCCAAGATCGCCCTCATACTGGCCGATGAGCCGCCTCTCAAGCCCTATATCGATATCCCCCGCATGGCCCAGGTGGCCATCGGCATGCTGATGGGCAGTCTGGAGGCCTTCAAGACCCGCGACGCAGACCGGGCCAGGTCGATTTGCGACGAAGACGACGAGGTCGACGCCCTCTATGATCAGGTCTACCGGGAGCTCCTAACGTTCATGCTCCAGGACCCCCGCACCATCCACCGCGCCACGCACCTCACCTGGGTCGCCCACAACCTGGAGCGCATCGCCGACCGCGCGACGAACATCTGCGAGCGGGTGGTGTACCTGGTGGAGGGCAAGGTAGAGGAACTGAACGACTCCAAGTATTGAGGCGGGCCCAACCCAACGAGCGACTTCGGCCTCCCGAGAAGCCACCTGCTAAACCCTCCTTAGTGTGTGCAGCGAAGATTGGGCGAACGCAGCACTCAGCAGGCATTGGCGAGGGTCATTTGCCCCCCGCCGCAAGGTGGCCGAGCACCGGACTCTAAGTCCGGAAGTTGCTCGACGACCTGCTGAACCTGGAGATCTTCGACACGCTCATAGAGGAGCAGGTGCTTGTCGAGCGCTGGTACCGGCGCTATGATCGTCCTCAACCCGCCACGGGGTGCCGGTCGCCGATTCTGAGAATCGAGCACTCACATCGAGGATCCGGCCGTGACACAGTTGGAGGTCGCCGGCCTGAGCCTTCTGGTGACCGTGGTCTATATGACCTGCGGCTGGATCATCAGTGCCATCCGTCGGGACGCCAGCACCGTCGACACCTTCTGGGGCCTCGGTTTCGTGCTCCTCGCCGCGGTCTTCGCCACCACCGGGGACGGATTCGTCGGCAGAAAGGCGCTCGTCGCCGCCCTAGTCGGGATATGGGGCTTTCGTCTCGCCGGCTACATCGTGGTCCGCAACTGGGGTAAGGGCGAAGACTACCGCTATCAGGCGTTCCGGCAAAGATGGGGCAAGAGCTACTGGTGGGTAAGCTTCTTCCAGGTCTTCATGCTCCAGGGCCTGCTGATGTGGATCATCGCCATGTCGCTGATGGCGGCCGAGTCGAACGCCAGACCCCAGCATTTCGCGCCCCTCGACATCCTTGGGGCCGCTGTCTGGTGCGTCGGGTTCTTCTTTGAGGCTGTCGGCGACTGGCAACTGGCCCGCTTCAGGGCGGACTCCGCGAACAAGGGTAAGGTGATGCGGAGCGGCCTCTGGGCCTACACGCGCCACCCGAACTACTTCGGCGAGGCGACGATGTGGTGGGGGCTTTACCTGATCGCCGCCGGCACGCGCTGGGGGTTCTGGACCGTATTCAGCCCAATCCTCCTCACCTTCATGCTGCTGAGGGTCTCCGGGGTGGCTTTGCTTGAAAAGGCTCAGGTCGACACAAGGCCCAAGTATCGCGACTACATCGAGAGCACGAGCGCCTTCGTCCCCTGGTTTCGCCGCAAACGAACCGCGTCGCCGTCGAGCGACCCACCCGTTGAGCAATGAACGCGCCGTCAACCATCCCCGAGCTGGTCGAAGAGTCGGCCCGCCGGTTCGGCGCCAAGGTCGCCTATCAGATGAAGGCTGGATCGGGCTTCCAGCGCCTGACCTTCAGAGAGATGGCGCAGCGTTCGCGGGACTTTGGCGCCGGCCTGCTGGCGATGGGCATGCGAAAGGGTGACGCCGTTGCGATCATCTCTGAAAACAGCCTCGACTGGATTGTCGGCTACTTCGGCCTTTCGATGGCAGGTTGCGTGGGGGTGCCCCTCTACAGCGAGCTGAGAGGCGCCGAGATCGAAGACCTCGTCCGCAGATCAGACGCCCGATACGTCATCGCATCGTCCGCCGTCCTGAATAGGCTGCCCGACCGCCTGCCGGGAGTCGAATCTGTCATCGTCGTGGGGGGAGACGGCGAAGGCGGCGCTACGATTCCGGCCGGCGGCACCGTCAGTTTCGACGCCGTCGCTACGGCAGCGACCCAAGAGAGCCGTCGAATGCTGCGGTCGACAGACGTGAGCAGCAGTGACCTAGCGGCCATCGTGTACACATCCGGCACGATGGGGAGCGCGAAAGGCGTCATGCTCACACATCGCAACTTCGCCTCCAATGTCGAATCCGTGCGGCGCGCCCTTCCAATCCGGAGTAGCGACCGAATGCTTCTGGTCCTTCCGCTCCATCACGCCCTGCCCTTCACTGTCGGTCTGCTGGCGTTCACAAGCCTTGGCGTTGAGACGACGTTGGAAAACGATCTCACCAGACTGCGAGACCGAATGCAGGAGACAAAGCCGACTCTGTTCGGCGGCGTGCCCGCCCTCTTCAAGCTCATGTATCGGGCCATAGTCCGCCAGCTGGAGGCGGAAGGGAAGCTTGGACAATTCCAGCGCGCCGTTCAGATCGTGGACCGCGTGAAGTGCGTGACGGGGCTCAATATCGCGCCGCTTGTGTTCAGGCCACTGCACCAGCGCTTTGGCGGTCATCTGCGTTTCATCGTGAGCGGCGGCGCGGCGCTCGACCAGGAGGTTGCCCGCGACTACTTGCGCCTTGGGTTGCCCATCGTCCAGGGATGGGGGCTGACGGAGACAGCCCCGGTCGTAAGCGTGCAGCGGTGGAACGCCGCCAAGTTCCTCTTCACGCGCCACTATGAGAAACGGGCAGGGTCGGTGGGCCCGCCGCTGCCCGGAGTCGAAGTCGCTGTCTTGGACGATGCTGGGGGTAGCCCGCGCATCTCATCTCATGGCGAAGGAGAGCTCCTGGTCCGGGGGCCGAACGTCTTCCTCGGCTACTACAAAGAGCCGGACCTGACCCGAGAGGCGAAGGTTGACGACTGGTTTCGAACCGGCGATCTCGGCCGGATCGATTCGGAGCGCAACGTGTGGATCACGGGGCGGGTTAAGTCAGTTATCGTCCTCGAGTCCGGGAAGAAGGTGATCCCCGACAGAATCGAAGACCTCGTCACTCCCGACCCCCTGATCGAGAGCATCTGCGTGGTGCCGCTACGGGTGGGCCGCAAGACTGTCGTGAGCGCGATCATCCACCCGGACTTCAACGGGACGAACGAAGCTTGTCGAGAGAAGGGTTTGCCTCTGAACGAGGACTGCATTCGCACTGTCCTGAAGGAAAGACTCCGTCAGCTCGACGCCAGGCTCGACTTGCATGAGCGCGTCAGCGAGCTCGTGGTTTCCGACACACCCCTGCCACAGACTCCGCTCGGCAAGGTGGCACGCGGGCGAGTGGAGATCCCTCATTCGTTCGACCTGGAGCGGTGGGAGCGCAACTTCCACCAAGCGAAGTTCTCCAACTG
>Ga0315274_10012226_pt1 | contig 12262 bp, 11 predicted proteins | sample YL17G02_20_MG_FD_203700 | JGI IMG/M metagenome (GOLD analysis project Ga0315274, IMG submission 203700) | Sediment microbial communities from Yellowstone Lake, YNP, Wyoming, USA - YL17G02_20 | ecosystem: Environmental > Aquatic > Freshwater > Lake > Sediment | place: USA: Wyoming | collected... | reverse complement strand
AATCGAGCGAAAACCGGGGGAGGCTGCCGGGCGTCCCTCACGCGGGAAATCGCTTAAACTCCCTTCCATCAATACTGTCCAGAACGATGAGATACTCCTGGCGGTTCGGGTGCTTCATCCGATTTCAAGCGATGCACCAAGGCAGTTGCGGGTTATCAGTGGCCGGTGGTTCGTTGCCGGACTCTGTTGTTCCAAATTCCGCACTCCGCATTAGGGATAGACGTTCCAGCCCGGTCGGGTGGCGGTCGGAGGGGCATTGATCGTCTGAGTGCGCAGCACCTTCACGTCGTCAATGTACCAGCCTTCATAGTTGTTGTTTCGAAAATCCCAGGTGTCGAAATAGAACCCCACCTGAATAGCGCGGCCGGCGAATCCGGACAGGTCGAGGCGGCGGGTCTCCCACCCCGCGGTGTTGTGGAAAGAGAAGCCCAGTTCGTGATATTCGTTGGTTCCGGCGATGCGAACGTAAATGATCCCGGAATCGAAGTAGTTGCCGGGCAAGCTCCAATCGCGGGCATCCTCGGCCTTCCGCCAGTGTTTGAACTCGAGCAGGTAGCCGGCGCCGGTCGGGAGGAACATGCGGGGCGATTCGAGCGCGCTCCACTCGCGCGAGCCGGTGTTGTAGTTCCAGACGTTTTCCAGGCCAAAGTACCAGGAGGACAAACCGCTGACGCGGCGGCGCTTACTGAGGTGAAACGCCGCTTGGCCGCCGGACGCGCGCCTGACCGTCCATCCGGAGCTGCTTTCGGCGGTGTCGGAGAAGATCACCGGTCCCGTAGTAAACGACCCTCCGAACGCAGGCGGCCAATCGAAGGCCTGAAAGACCAGGGCCGCCTGGGGGCCGATTTCGGTTTCGGCCGACCAGCCCATGCCGCGACGCGCAAATGCCCGCCAAATGGCCGCGTGGTGCGCGCCCTGAAATCTCGTGATGTCGGCCAACAGGATCGCATCGCGGCCATCGAGCATCGTGGGCTCGGGCGGCGTATAGCGAAGCGCCTCAACGACCAGATATTCTGCCAGGTTGGGATTGCCCAATTCCGTTCGCAGCGCCCAGAGGGCGGCAGCCCAGATTTCACCGTCGGCGTGCGCTTCGGGAACGGAGATCGGGGCGAACGGCCCGCCGCCGGGCAACGTGGCCGTCGTGACCTCGAATGTTCGGCCGACAGATTCATACCGCCACGGGTGGGTATTGTAAGCCGCATGTCGCGCGCCGCGCTCCTTGTTGCCGGTCACATACTCGCCGATCACGGGGTCGTCGAAGACCGAGCAGGGAAAGAAATCGCTCCAGCCCTCGGCCAGCGACTCGGCCTGGAGAGTCTCGAGTGCATGAACGTTGGACGGCCCGCCGACCATGCGTGCGGTCATGCCGTGGGTGTACTCGTGCAGGACAATGTCGCCGTCGAGGTCGCCGTCGCGATACAGCGGATAGATCGGCAGCACCGGCTTGAACAGGAACATCTGTAAGCGTGAGCGGCCGGCTTGATCGCCATCGGGCCAAGTCAGGAAGGTCGAATTGTTGAACCCGCTGCCGTCCAGGGCGTCGGCATAAACGCGGTCGCGGCCAAGTCCGCCGCGGCCAAAGTTGTCCTGCTGGAAATTGCCGGAGGCCTCGTTGAAACCCAACGCATACAGATAGTCGTGGTACCAGTTGCAGAAGTAGAAAAGATTCGTCACCACGGCATTGACGTCGGGGCCGGTCGTGTGGCTGTCGGCCCATGAATTGGTGAAGGAATAGAGGAACTGGCGATTGGCGCTAAACGGCTGGATGCCCGGAGTTTTCTCGTTGTTGCCGTCGGCGTCCTCACAGGCGACCACGTTGTTCCCCTGGGTTGTGCTTGTCCCGTCGCACCATCCGGGGGGCGATGCCGGCGGGTCGCCGACAAACGAAACCTCTTCGCGGGGGGCGGCGTCGGGACTTCGAGTGAAAACCAGACCGGCCGGAGCGGCCAGACGATCCAAGCGGCCGGGGAGAGACCGCTCTTGTTTGGACGGCTGAGCGAACTTGTAGAGATTGGTCCGATAAAGCAGAGCGCCGTTTCGCGCATCCACCACAACAAGATAGCACTCCTGGCCGCTCATGTGGAGAGTCATCTCCCAGGCAGGAATCGCCTGAACGCCCACGGGCATGATGACCTGGAAGGGCGAAACAGGATCGAGAAACGGCGCGCCTTCGAAAAGCAGCGGGGGCTCGCCCGTGGACGCTGCTGCGGCTGTCCGGGCGGGAGAAACCGACAGACGAAGAGTGGTGTTGGGGGCCGTCGCGGCAGAGCGCGCCCGGGTGGGGTCGCAATGGGCCGTTGCCCACTGAATCGCCTGGAGGGCCGTCAGTTGGGCGGTTCCGGCGGATTGCAGCCCCGAATGGTAGTTGCCGGCGACCTGGATCACTCGCCCCTGGGTGTCGAGCACGAATTGAATCCGCGCGCCAAAGACATCGAGATTCGAGAATCGCTGCTGGAGAACGACAAGGCGGCTGTCGCCGGCCGGGTGGACGTACTCGTCTGCCACGGTCGTTTCGATGACTTCAGTTCGGGAAAGTCCGAATATGGCATTATTGGCATAGAGGAAGCTCCGAGCGATTTCGGCGGGTGTCCGCGTCGAAGGGCCCGACAGCCGACCGGTGAGACTGAAAAGATTGCGAGGTCGCCTGGTGGCCGGATTGAAACGGGCGTGGACAGTGGTTGAGGTCGAGCCGGCCAGAATCTTCAGTCCGCGGTTGACCTCGGCGCTTACGGTGGAACCCGAAGACTCGGACGCGGTGGGCGCTTGGGTTCGAATGTCGAACAAGGCCAACGGCACGTCGCGCGGGTCGGGCTCCCGAAACGCGTGGGCAGCGGCGCAACACAGAAGGACAAAGAAGAATGGCACTGGTTTGCCCGTCATCGCCGCAAGGATCCCTCTGACCGCCGCACGCTGGAAGACTACTCCCAAGCCGACGGTCTGCCAGTTTTAGGGAGATCAACCTCCGAGGGGTCGAAAGTCAAGGAAATAGTCGCAACCGGCGCGGGGTCGTCAGCCTGCCGCGCCATTCGCAGAGCTCTCATGAGGAATTGGCGGAAAGGGGAATTGATGCCGGGTTCGGCCGCGAGAGCGGGCAGATCGGCAATCTGTCTGCACTTTATTGGAGGACTGGACAGGTTGACAACCTGTTCCGCTCTGTTCTCGCAGGCCTCTCTTCAAGAATGGAGCCGAGAAAAACCTTGACAGGCCTTGTGTCCTTCGTGCAGCAACTCGAGTCGTGGGCCGTAAAGGAGTTTGGTTTGACGCCCTTGTCGGTGATAGAGCCGTGACCACACGAGAGAATGAAGAGGAACGTCTCGCGAAGATAGTCAGGATGGGTAGGTTGCTGGAGACCTACGGCGGGCTGCTGACCGAGCGGCAGAAGGAATTCGTCAGGCTCCACTGCCATGAGGACCTCTCGTTTGGAGAGATTGCCCGCGAATACCGTGTGAGCCGCCAGGCGGTTCACGATGCGGTTCGCCAAGCCGAAGCGGCGATGGAACACTACGAGGCTGAGTTGGGATTGCTGGGACGGCCAGGGAGAGGCAGGGACAAGGCCGATTTGTCGGACGGGTCGGACCTGTCAGACAAGTCCGATCAGTCCGACATGGCGGCGGTGCTTGGCCCGGTTGTTGAGAAGTTGGAGAACGTGAGAAGGCGACTGGCAGGTCAGGGAGTCGTTTACGATGTTTCAGAGTACGTCAGAGGCCTCGATGAGGTGATTCGGTCGCTCCGCGAACAGATCGGCGGCTGACGGCGCGGCTGCGGCCCCTGGCGACCCCGCCGGTGAGCTGAGCCGTGGTACGCTTGTCAAGAGAGTAGCATGTTCGAGAATCTGGGCAAACGACTGGACGGCATCTTCCGCAAGCTGCGCGGACTGGGCACGATCAGCGAGGCCAACGTGCGCGACGCCGTGCGCGATGTCCGTATGGCGCTGCTGGAGGCCGACGTCAATTTCAAAGTCGTCAAGCATTTCGCCCAGCAGGTGACCGAAAGAGCCGTCGGCAAAGAGGTTCTGTCGAGCATTACGCCGGGCCAGCAGTTTGTCAAGATTGTCTATGATGAGTTGATCCAAGCGATGGGCGGACAGGCCAAGCCGCCCGAGTTCGACCCAAACAAGATGAACATCGTTCTGTTGTTGGGTCTGCAAGGATCAGGAAAAACGACGTTTGCCGGGAAACTGGCCCGTCGGATGGGCAAGCAGGGCTTCAAGCCGATGCTGGTGGCGTGCGACGTTCATCGTGCAGCCGCCGTTCACCAGCTCCAGGTTGTGGGGAAACAAGTGGGTGTGCCCGTTTTCACCATTTCTGGCGCCACCAATGCATCGGCCATCGCAAGAGAAGGCGTCAAGGAAGCCGAGCGTCAAGCCATCAACCTTGTCATTATAGATACTGCCGGGCGCCTCCATGTTGACGAAGTCAAGATGGATGAGCTCACGGCCATCAAGTCCGCCGCCAGCCCGACCTATTGTTTTTTTGTGGCCGACGCGATGACCGGGCAAGATGCCGTCAACAGCGCCACTCGGTTTCACGAGGCCGTGGGAATTGATGGGGTGTGCCTGACCAAACTGGATGGCGACGCGCGCGGCGGCGCCGCGCTTTCGATTGCGCAAATCACGGGAAAACCGATTGTTTTCGTCGGAATCGGCGAGAAATCCGACGATCTGGAACTCTTCCATCCCGACCGAATGGCCCAGCGCATTCTGGGCATGGGCGATGTTCTGACGTTGGTCGAGAAGGCGCAAGAGACTTTTGACGCCGAACAAGCCATCGAGATGCAGAAGAAGCTGCGCAAGCAGACCTTTACGCTCGGGGATTTCCTGGGCCAATTGCGCCAGATCAAGAAAATGGGGTCATTTGCCGACCTGCTGAAATACATCCCCGGTCTGGGCAGCCAGATTCCCGAAGACGCGGTGGATGAAAAGGAATTGGGCCATATTGAGGCGATGATTTCGTCCATGACGCCGATGGAGCGCGAAATGCCCCAGATCATGGATGCCGGCCGGAAGCGACGCGTGGCGACGGGAAGCGGATGCACGGTGGCCGACGTGAACAGTCTTCTCAAGCAGTTCGAAGAGACCAAGAAGATGCTCCGGCGGTTCATGGGGATGGGAGCACCGGGGGGAGGCGGGCCTGCAATGGGAGTGGGCGGGCCGATGAGTCACGGCTCGGGCAAACGGAAGAAGAAGAAGAAAAGAAAATAGGGGTCTGAGGTCGGGGAACAAGGATTGGAATCAGCGGTGTGTCTGCGGTTCCCACGTCAGCGGGCGTGAGAAAAAACAGACCCACGGGCGTGGGAACTGCGCGCGCTGTTTCGGGAAGTCAAAAACGCAAGGAGCCGCAGAATTTGGTTGCGTCGGGGCGGAGAGAGTTGTAGCCGTTACTGTTACAAACGTCTCGAACGCCTCGGCGACACGTCAGCGCCAGGAGAGGGGGTGAAGTGTAGATGTCGGTGAAGATCAGAATGGCCCGAATTGGTCGGCGCAAAGCGCCCTACTATCGAATCGTGGTCGCAGACTCGCGGCGGGCGCGCGATGGCCGGTTCATTGAGATCCTGGGCCGCTATCAGCCGTTGCAGGCAGAAGGCAAGCAGATCTCGGTAGATGAGGAACGTGTGCTGGGGTGGCTGAACCACGGGGCGATTCCTTCGGACACGGTTCGCTCGGTCTTTCGAAAGCTCGGCATTATGCGCAAGTTTCACGAGCAGCGGCAGGCCAGAAAGCAGGCGGCCGCCATACCGGCCATCGAGGAGGTGAAGGGCGCATAATCGCTCGCGAGTCGAAAGGCCCGGCGCCGATGGGTTTTCGCCACGACCAGATCAGGGGGCAGAGCCACGAAGAGTGCATACCGCGGTTGTCGTCTGTAGCCAAAAACGTCACGCTCTGCGAAGGAGGATGCTGCTGTGAGTGAGATGAAGAACCTCGTACAGTTAATGGCCGAAGCGCTGGTGGATCATCCCGAGCAAGTGAATGTGAACGCCGTCGAGGGGGAAAACAGTGTTATCCTGGAGCTCAAAGTGGCGCCGGATGACATCGGCAAGGTGATCGGCAAGGGTGGTCAGACGGCCAAGGCCATGCGCAAGATACTCAGTGCGGCCGCCACGAAGCTGAAAAAGAAATCGCTCCTGCAAATCGTTGAGTAGATTGCCCCGCGTGAGTGACAGCGATCGAGCAGCGGCGCCTGAGCGGGTGGCGCTGGGGCGAATCGTTCGGCCACAGGGTCTGAACGGGGCCGTTCGGGTGTTGCCCTATGGAATCGCGCCCGAGATCAGCGCGCGTCTGCTGGGACAGTCGCTGATTCTTCGCGTGGGGCGGCCGCCCGGGGAGGAACGCCTGGTTACGCTCGAAAGCCAACGCTGGCACAGAGGCGTGTGGATCGTCGAGCTGAGCGATTGCGCAACGCGCGAGGCGGCGGAGGCGATTGTCGGGTGCGAGCTCTGCCTGGCCGAAGAAGACCGACCGGCGCTGGGGCGCGATGAGTATTATCCCGATCAGCTGGTTGGATTGACCGTGGAGGACGTGCACACCGGAGAGCGGCTTGGCGAGGTGGTGGAGATCAAGCCATCGGCGGCGGCAGACTTGCTCGAGGTCGAACGATCGGACGGCGGACGGTTCTGGATTCCCTTGGTTCACGCCATGATCAACGAGGTGGATCTCGTCTCGCGTGTCATTCGGGTTGATCTTCCTGAAGGCCTGATAGATCTCAAAGCGGGTTAGGCCCGCTTTCTTCCTTGTGAATGTGAGTGTGCCGGAAGCGGACCAAACGTTTGAGGTTCGCGCCTCGCGTGGTTTCTGTTTCCCGCCTGAAGGTGGGCCGTCGAACGATGTCGCAGGAGCATGCAGGTGCTTTCGTGGGATTGCAGATAGACATCCTGACGTTGTTTCCCGAGATGTTCGAGGGGCCGATGACGGCGAGCATTATTGGTCGCGCGCGCGCGGCCGGCGTGGTCGAGATTCACGTGCGAAACATCCGTGACCACAGCCACGACAAGCATCGCACGGCCGACGATACGCCTTACGGCGGCGGGGCGGGGATGGTGATGAAAGCCGAGCCGCTGGTCGAGGCGATCGAGGCGGCCCGGCGAGACGGGATCGAACGCGGCGGGGGTGGTCAGTCGAAGGTCATCTATCTCACGCCCGAGGGGCGGCTTCTCAGCCAGGCGATCGCCCAGCGGTTTGCGCAGCTCGACCAGTTGATTCTGGTCTGCGGCCACTATGAAGGCATAGACGAACGGGTGCGCGAGCTGGCGGCGGACGAAGAGATTTCGATCGGCGACTACGTATTGACCGGCGGGGAATTGCCGGCGATGGTCGTTGTGGATTCGGTTGTGCGCTTGCTGCCCGGAGCGGTGGGCAACCCCGATTCGATCCGGCGAGAGTCGTTCTCGGACAACGCGTTTGACTATCCGCTTTATACGCGGCCCGAGGTTTTCCGGGGGTTGCGGGTGCCCGAGGTGCTGCTTTCGGGACACCATGCGGAGATCGAACGGTGGCGCAGGAAAGAAGCGCTGAGGAGGACGTGGAAACGGCGACCCGACTTGCTCGAGAACGCCCCGCTGACGCCCGAAGATCGGCGGCTGTTGGAGGAAATCCGCGGGGAAGAGAAAGAAAGTGGGGCGGGTTGAGAACCTGCCATTCGCAGATTGACAATCAGAGGCGTTTAATGGTTTTTGGCGTGGCGAGAACCCTTTTGACAGGATGACAGGATGAACCGGATGAAACAAGACGAAGAATCCTGTGAATCCGACCCACCGGGCCTCTCCCAGCGATCGGGCGGCACGGAGAAGCGCGGAGGCTGCGCAAGGGCATTGACTCGTTCCGCTCTCTCAGGGTTTTCGCGAACCGGTCAGAGACAGGAAGGAATACACGGCTTGACGCGACGGCGGACGTGTATGCTTTTTGGGGATGGGCCGGAAACAGGCAAGAAGATGAACGGGATAGCGGGCAGAGGATGTCCCGGATTTCAGAATCCCGTGAATCCTGTCATCCTGTCAAAGGCTTCAATCGAGGCTCTTCAAAGAAGCGGAGGATGGGAAACCATTAAACGCCTGTGACTGACACTCTGCGCCACGTAATCAGCGCCGCGCAAGGGAATCGCTATGTCGCTCTATCTCGCGCTCGTCCATTATCCGGTGTGCAACAAGAACGGCGAGGTGGTGGCGACTTCGATCACGAACCTGGACATCCACGATCTGGCGCGGTCGGCCAAGACGTTCGGAGCGCAGGGACTTTTTCTGGTGACGCCGGTACCGAGTCAACAATGGTTTGCGCGGCGGATCATCGTTCACTGGTCGAAGGGCGTGGGCGCCGTCTATAATCCCACGCGCAAGGAGGCGCTGGAACTGGTTCGGATGGCCGACGACGTGGAGAAGGTCGTCGAGGCCATCGCCGCGGAAACCGGGCGCGAGCCGCTGCTGGTGGCGACGACGGCCAGGCGCCGCCCCAACGCGGTAGAGTTCGCGGACCTTCGCCGCCGGATCGAAACGACGGAAGACCCTTACTGCCTGCTGTTTGGCACCGGATGGGGGCTGCATCCGGAAATATTCGAGCAGGTGGATTTCGTTCTTGAACCGATCTGCGGGCCAGGCGATTATAAGCATCTATCTGTTCGAGCGGCGGCGGCGATAGTTCTTGACCGTTTGATGGGACGGATCGAGCCGCGCGAGGGACCGCAGACGTCGGACCAGAGAGCATAGACTTTGGACTCAAGAGCGTGTGGGGAGAAGTACGTAGTTTCCACTTGAGTGGGCGCCAGGAACGACGAATGACCCACTGAAGTGGGGACTACGAACGTGTGGAGACCCACTGAAGTGGGGACTACCAAGGGGTGGGGACTATGAACAATCGGAAGCGGGTGAAAAGAGGAGGAGCGAAGTGAAGATCAAGGGTATGCAGGAATTTGAAGCCAGGCAACTGCGGCGCGATCTTCCGGATTTTCGTCCGGGCGACAACGTGCGCGTTTCGGTCAAGATCGTGGAGGGCGACAAGGAGCGCATCCAGGACTTCGAGGGGATTTGCATCCGGCGGCGCGGGTCGGGACTGAGCGAGACGTTCACGGTCCGGCGGGTGTCGTATGGGGTGGGGATGGAGCGGATCTTTCCGCTTCATTCGCCGGCGATAGACAAGATCGTGGTGACGCGACGCGGCAAGGTCCGCCGCCGCCGACTCTACTACCTGCGCGAGCTGCGCGGCAAGAGAGCGCGCGTGACCGAGGACCGCGGCGCCAGCCATGCAGCGGCGGAAGTTCCGACCGGGCCGGTCGGCGAGCCGAAACAACCGGCGCCGAACGCGTGAGAGGAAGGAGAAGTTCGTAGTCGCTCATGACGCTTTCGGCGTCACCCGGAAAGGGATGAGAAGTTCGTAGTAGCGCCGCAAGGCGCGTTTTCGCGTGACCGGCATTCTTGCTTCAGGCCTCGTGTTTCAACGCGCCTTGCGGCGCTACTACGAACTTATTCTCAGGGCAGTAGCCGCGCCAGCAGCGTTCTTGACGGGCCGGGCGGCGCTACTACGAACTTGCCGGAGGAGAGGGGCTATGCGAAATGACCGAGGCGTGGTTTGCGACAAGATCGGCCGGCGGCGGTTGAACGTGTTGTGCGCGGCACTCGCGGCCTGCGTGGCCTTGGGGTCGTGCGCTACCGCCAGGACACCAAAAGCAGTCACCGCTCCGGCGCCAAGCGCGCCCGCGGCCACAGCACAGGCCGCGCCGCTTGACGCCAAGAAGATCATTCAACAGCGCTGCACCGTCTGCCACGGCACGTTCCGAATCAAAGTGGCCAGAATCCTCCCCATTCCTGCCGACAAAATCGTGGACAACATGATCGCGCGAGGAGCGGTGCTCAATCCGGCCGAACGCAAAGCGGTCGTCGAGTATCTGGCGTATTGAGGACCGGCTCTGAGCCCTCTCCCCTGCCCAAAGTCCGCACAACAAAACACTTTACGTCTGCCGGCGGCCCGTGTAGAGAAGATTCGTCGTCGAAGTCCCATTTCCCGTGTGCGCGAGGCTGGACGCTAAAGGAGGCGGACGATGAACTTCGCTCGGTTATCGTTCGGCGGCAGATTGACGGTCACGCTTCTTCTGATTAGCGTGTTGCTGGGACTGGTCTTTGGTCAGATTGCGGTACGGTATGCGCTTTCAGAGAAGGACGGCGAGCCGGGTGTCTCGCTGGGCGACGTGCGGTTGTTCTTTCAGGGCGATCCGACGCGATGCCGACTGCAGACGATGCTGACCGGAAAGATGCACGACAAGCTGACGTCGGTCGAGGATCGTCAGACGATAGACGACTGGATAGCCGACGGGGCGCCCCGGGAGACGTATGACACGGCGATCGCGCCGATTTTCGCCGCGCGGTGTGTGAAGTGCCACGGGCCAGGGGGTGAAAAGGCCGCGTCGCCGTTGACCGCGTTCGACGACGTGAGCCGCTATGTGACGTCGTCCGACACGGGGGTCAGCTATGAGGGGCTGGCCGACGTGTCCTATCTTCATCTCATCCTGCTGACCTGTTTCACGACGCTGGTGGCGGGGCTGTTTTCCTTCACGCGATTTTCGGGCGCCTGGAAGGAATGGCTGATGGCCGTCGCCTATGCAGCGGTCTTTGTCCATATTCTGTCGTGGTGGTCGGCCAAACAATCGGACATGTATCTGCACGTCATCATTGCGACGGCGGTGGTCTTTGCGGTTTCGATTGCAGCGATGGCGCTGCTGACCCTGGCGGACCTGTGGACGACGGCGCAGGAGGAAGAGCAGGGGTAATCTGGAATCTTTGAACTGTCATTGAAGCGGGAGGGCGCCAAAACTGCGGGCTGGAGAGGTGAGGTGCCGATCATGGCGCAACATGCTACCGTGAAATATGAGAACGGGTGTTTGATGCCGCTCAAACCCCTCGACGGGATTCCCGAACACTCCATTCTTCAGCGGATGTTCCCGGTTCGGTTTTGCGCAAAGGATTGAGGGAGGTGGAGTTATGTGTTTTTTTGCCAAGAAGGTAGCCACTAATTATTGTAAAGATTTATGATTTTATGCTTGACAATACGAATCCATGAGGGCATTGTCATAGCCACTATGTACGTGGATTCGTCCTCGACAACAATTTCGGGCAAGACCTACTGGCGGCACCTGCTACGCGACTCCTATCGCGAGGGCGGGCAGATCAAGCATCACACGATTGCCAACATCTCCCAGTGTTCTGCCGAGGAGATCGAGGCGATCCGTTTGGCGCTTCGCCACAAGGGCGATCTGGCGCGGATGCTCAAGGCGAGGCCGTCGCTTCAGACGCGCCAGGGGCTGTCGGTGGGGGCGATCTGGACGCTCTACGAGGTGGCGCGGCGGTTGGGCATTGCGGCGGCGCTGGGGCCGACGCGCGAGGGGCGGCTGGCGTTGTGGCAGGTGATGGCGCGGGCGCTGGATCAGGGGTCGCGCCTGTCGGCCTGCGGCGAGCTCAGCCGAGCGGCGGTGCGGCTGGCCGGGTCGCATTGCGCGTGCGAGGTGTTGGGGTTGGACGTGGGTTTTGATGAGGAGGACTTGTATGTGAATCTGGACTGGCTGGCCGACCGCCAGGCGGGAATCGAGAAGCGGCTGTTCGAGGCGAATCGCAAGACGGTCGGCGAAGGGGGCTTGTTTCTCTACGACGTGACGTCGAGTTACTTCGAGGGCCTGCGGCGAGCTCAGCCGAGCGGGACGGAGAACGAGTTGTCGGCGTTCGGCTACAACCGCGACGGCAAGCGGGGCAAGAAGCAGATCGTCATTGGGATGTTGACGACCGAGGAGGGCGAGCCGGTTTCGATCGAAGTGTTCGAGGGCAACACGACCGACCCCAAGACGTTCGTGCCGCAGATTCGCAAGGCCGTCGAGCGGTTCGGGGCCAAGGCCGTGACGTTCGTCGGCGACCGCGGCATGATCAAGAGCGGGCAGATTGAGGCGTTGGGCCAGGAGGGCTTTCACTACATCACGGCGATCACCAAGCCGCAGATCGAAGCGCTCCTGGGGCAGGGAACGATTCAGATGGAGATGTTCGACGCCCAGGTCAGCGAAGTGACCACCGACGCCGGCGTGCGGTATGTCCTGACTTCGGTGAGATCAGCCGAACCGCGGCGCAATCCGGTGCGGGCCGAGGAGATGGCCGCCTGCCGCCGGGACAAACTGGCGGCGCTGGGCCGCACGGTCGAGGGCCGCAACGCCTATCTTCGCGAACACGCCCGGGCCCACGTGGACGTGGCCCTGCGCGTGGCGTGCGAGCGCGCCGAGCAGTTGAACATGACCGAGTGGGTCCG
>Ga0315274_10012225_pt1 | contig 12262 bp, 11 predicted proteins | sample YL17G02_20_MG_FD_203700 | JGI IMG/M metagenome (GOLD analysis project Ga0315274, IMG submission 203700) | Sediment microbial communities from Yellowstone Lake, YNP, Wyoming, USA - YL17G02_20 | ecosystem: Environmental > Aquatic > Freshwater > Lake > Sediment | place: USA: Wyoming | collected... | reverse complement strand
GGATTGCAGATTATATCCCCTGGATAGACCCCTAATGCCACAAAGTTTTTGCTGACATCCCATAACTGCGTTGTTGTTGTGTTAGCGTCTGCGAATCCCCTGGCTTTCTCTATTGCGTTTAATACCTGCACGTACCCAAAACTGCCATCACTCAGATTCCGCACAACCGCCCCTGGCTCTATCCTGTACCCTGATAGTGTATTGCCAAAGTTTGCGCCTTTGTCAACTAAGGTACGTATTGTATCTTCTGTGGCGTAACTCTCTGTGATGTAATCATAAACAGGAGGCGCTTGCGCCCAAAAGTGTACCACTGCCCTTTGCATACGTGGATAGGTAAACGCTAATGGCGTGTCTGATGTGTCCGTGTCAGGCTGTAACCCTTCCATGAACCGCTCAGGGGGAAAATATCTCAACTCATTGCGCATCCCTGAGTTGTCTATGAACCATACTGCTCGGATAACATCCATATCATCGTCCATAGGATATACCCATTGTCCCTGATGCAATGGGAAGGACTTTTCAACAAAACATGCCTTGCAATCCTTCGCTACTATTTTCAGCGCATTATGTATGGCGGTGTCGAAGTACGCGTCTGGCATATTTCCATCTTCTTTATCCACGTCAAGACCAAAACTCGCTTTTAAGTCATCTCTAATTTCTTTTCTGTTCATATTTATCACCTGATAGTATCGTCTATACCGATTGTGTGTCCATAGTTGGAATTAGCCCAATACCAATCCCCATACCCAGTCGTAAATGCAGGTGAACTCACGGCAGGATTCCAGCGATTGAAACTGACAGCATAAAACATCACGTATATCTGGTTTATAAGTAGCCTTAACTGCAATCTGAGTATATTCTTCAATGCTAACATTTTTCCACCCTATACAATCTCTCTTGGTATAAATACAGTTTCATCATCTTGTAGACTTTCATGTATAAAGAATCTATCGGCAAGAATGTCAAAAATTTAACTATATGCACTAATTTAGGAAACATCACTATCAAAGAAAATAACTTTTGAAGTCTGGTTAATTGTTTTCCAAAATCCGAATGTAAGTGATACCCCTCGAAAAATGATTTATCCAAATCATCAAAATTACCGTCAAATAGATTCCCATTGAGAGCCTTATCGCCTAATTCTGTTCCAGGGTAAGGCTGAAAAAGAGAAGCCCATGCTATATCAGGTTTGCACTTAATATTCAGGTTGACTGTTTCCATAACCTCATCCCATCTTTCACCAACAATGCCGATCATGTTTTCTGTCCGTAACTTGATACCATATTTATGAAGGATATTTGCACCATCCGTAATTACAGTATTCGACATTCTTCGTCGTAATACAGTATTTCTTATTGCTTCATTTCCCGATTCAATGGCAAAAGTAACTCCGTGCAAGCCGACATCCTTGAGTTTCTTGATCCGTTCCTCTGTGATCATTTCCACCCTTAACTGAATATGGAATGGCTTTCCTATATGCCAATATCTATTACAGAATCGAGTCAGCCATTCATCATCATATATTGGAAAAATATCATCATTAAAGAAAATTAAATCTAAAGGATAATGACATAATTCCTCTATTTCTAACATTACATTATCAATGGGTCTTATCTCTGCCTTGTTTATTCCATACATCTCTTTATATTGTTTTGAATAACAGTATGGACACGAATATGGACAAAAAAAACTTGTCATCACGTTCTTTATCGTATTCATAAAATTCTCTGGATACTTATACATTAATGCCCTATCAGGAAGCAATAGTTTCGATTTATCCAACAAGGGGCGTAACGGATTTATACACCCATGATAGACTAGGTTATCCATAGATTCTATCTCTGTCTTGTTTTGCAATCTATTGAGTAACTCAGGAAAAGCCTCAAATCCCTCTCCCCTTATGCCTATATCATCTCCTTGAATAAACTGCGGGAAGAATGTCACATGCGGTCCCCCATAGACTGTCTGAACCCTATACCATCTTTTAATATCCTTATCTATTTCTTTATAAAGATTATGTTTTCCTGTCGTAAGGGAATACGCCAATATATCAGGAAGATATGACATTATCTTTTCTTTCAGATTTTCCTTTTCGGTCTGGATAATATCTACCTCATGCCCCGCCTGTTTGAGATAACTGGAAAGGTATCCTATCCCAAGAGGATCAATTAAAAATGAATCTGTTATAAATAATACTTTCATTTTAATTCATATCCCTGTTTTTCTTGAATACAAATACAACCTGATGACCTGGGGCATTGTCAATATGGTAAATGGAATCCAACTCAGATGCCATTTTGTTTACCATCGCATCAAATTTTGGTTCTTCTGGATAAATAGATGCAGGATAAATGACTTTAGATATTAAAGTATAAAACCCAAAATTATATCTTTTAACTAAGTCATAAGAATTTGCAAGATACGACAACAATAAATCTTCGTCAATATAACAGTTATTCCAGTGTTTTTCGATTATTGGTAATCCGTATTTTAATCTTAGGTCATCAATACTTTTATGTCCCTGCAATGTTACTTCTGTTAAAATCAACAAACCATTGATTTTTAACAAACTATCTAGTTCTTTGAGTGCTGTTTGTTGATCTTCCCATGAAACTAAATTTATCAACGTTCTTTCTGCAATCACATTATCGAATTGACCAAATCTTTTTCTAATGTTTTCAAGATTCAGAATATTTCCCACCATAAATTCAAGATTATCTTTTTTATGTAACTTCCATGCAGATTCTATAAATTCTGGAACATAATCTACCCCAACGGCGTTCTTGGAATGATCCGCATAATCGGATGTTGCAAAACCATTACCACACCCAACATCTATAATAAAATCTGAATCATTTAAATACTCGATAACAAACTTGGTATTTAGTTCTCTCAAATATAAATCCCTTATAGTTGCACTCGGTTCTTCTCCAAATTCGTTGGCTACATTTGACCAATTTTCAAAAATCTTTGCGGATTTTTCCTCTGTTGATAACTCCTTGTCTCCTACCAAATCTTCGTAATAATTTGTTCGCATTTGCCTCCTTAGATTGCGCCTATCCCCATTTCATCAATCCATTCCCTCACGTAATTCGGATGTTCTACATTGACCTGCATCCATGTCGGTTTTTGTTTAACTTGGTCAATTATGCCATGAGAATATTCTGGGTCTAATATAATTGTTTCTTTTAATAATTGAACTTGCTTTTCAATATCTAAATCTGCACTTCGACCATAGGTGCGATTCTGCCAAATACTTGTCTGGATACCCTGTTCCTGTTTTCGACTAGGGTTATACCATGCGTAGTGCCATATATACGTACAATTTTCAAGTCTGTAATTGATCTCTTTACCAAGATCGCCCTTAATATCTTCTGGTATAGTATAATCCTCGACAAAATGATTTGGACTATCCCCATTCCAATATATTTCTGGATGTAATTCATCCAGATAACCAAAATCGTCACCTTGCTTTATATATTTACCATCCCAAATCTCAGAATCCATTTGACCAATAAAGGGAGGGCATGTTTTATGTATTATATTAGGAAGATTTCTTGAAAGACCAACACGACCATCACCTCGTATGAACTGACTAATATCTAACATATCAAAACATAACATACAAATCATTCTAACCGTTATTGCGTTTTGATTGGCATCCCAAGTCTTTGCCGCATTGATTAAATTTACGGTTTGAGTTTCTTTGAATACCTCATCCATACCATAAATATAACACCACTCTCCCTTACACTCCCTTCTAGCTTGTGTTAATACCGTATTTATAAAATCCCACTTATCAAACTCATAATGTACTTCAAGAAGTTTGATCTTATCACTAATTCTTGAGAAAATCACAGGATTGTCAAATCGTTTGTCGTACGCCACGATGATTTCATCACAGAAAGTCGCCAAAGATTTTAGACACGCTTCGTACGGATACCTTCGTTGCTTTACTCCCATCGCTATACCATAAGCACTGATTAACATAGAATTATTCCTTTCTTAATTCACGCCTTTATCATCTTGAAAAAGATTTCGCATCCCACGTAATCAACCTTCTCAGGCACTTCCCTGTATTGTTCATAATCGCCACCCGCTAATTTTAATCCTGATACATTTATTACTCTATCCATAAGTGATTTGTATGTATACATCCTTACCGTTGGATGATCTATTGGTAAAGGGTATTCCGTTGCAGGATTAAAGTCAACAGTGCCACTAAATGTTCCACCTGATTTCAATACTCTTTCTATCTCAAGAACACTTTTCGTATCTTCGTCATTTATGCAATGCTCTAATACTGAAAATGTAATTACGTGATCTATACTGTTATCCTTAAATATTAGATCAATTCCATTAGACTTAATTAGACTAATTTTACCATTAGCGAATTCTGGAAATTCATGCAATGTATCTTCCCATACCTTGCAAGCGGCAAATGTAAAATTATCAACTATGTATATTTTCGATACAATATCAGAAAGGAATATGGAATAATAACTACATGCGCCTCCCAAATCCAAAATAACATCATCTTTAGAGAACCTTGTGTTGAATAAAACGCTGGCAAAACCAAATGGTCTATAAGTATGCCCTTTCTCGTAATATTTATCGTATGATTCTCCAATCCGATCCTTAAACTCATCTTGTATTTTTGGTACAAAAAAATCAGGCGTTATATGGTGTGACTCTGTATATATCATTAAGTAATCCCTCTCATAATTTTATTCTTATTGGATGACCATAAATATCTACCTTACCAACTATCCTAGCAGGTACCCCTCTAGCCAAGGCGAATTCTGGTATATCTTTTGTTACAACAGCGCCTGCCCCTATCATGGCGTATCTTCCAATTTTAATGCCACACAGTATAGTTGCATTAGCCCCTATGCTTGCACCTTCCTCTATAACCGTTTCTTTAAGAAGAAAATCTGGATTGACTGCCTTTGTTCTGGGGTATATGTCGTTTACAAATGTTGCGTTAGGTCCCACAAAGACTTTATCGCCAATCCTTAGTTTATCCCACAAAGAAACACCATTTTTTATTACCACATCATTGCCTATCACCACATCACTCTCGATATAACAATGTTCACCGATATTGCAGTTCTTCCCTATTCTGGCTCCTTTTAGAACATGGCAAAAAGCCCATATCCTTGTTCCTTCACCAATCATTGTACTATCAACTATGGCGTTCATATCAACCATATAAGATTTTCCTTCCAATTAAGTGTATTTGAGAAAGTGACATTTCGGGATACATAGGTAATGAGATGATCTCTTTACAGAACTGTTCGGTCATCGGAAAATCCCCTTCTTTGTATCCAAGATAGTGATATGCAGATTGTAGATGTATCGGTATCGGATAATGGATTCCGAACTGTATCTCCTCTTTTTGTAAAATCTCAATAAGATCATTACGTTTACTGGTCTTTATTACGTAAAGATGAAATACTGCAACGCAATCGTTCTGTACTTTCAATGGTTTAATATCTATATCCGCAGAAGTGTCGTTGAATTGGCAATCATATATCCACGATACTTTTGCCCTGTTGTCATTCCAACGATCAAGTCGTTTTAGTTTTATATCTAGTATGCAAGCCTGTATCTCATCAAGCCTACTATTGTACCCAATATATTTATGATGGGATTTTTCTGTCTGCCCATGATCCCTGAAAGCCAATATTTTATGATAAAATCTTTCATTATCTGTTGTAATCGCACCACCATCTCCAGCGCATCCTAAATTTTTCGATGGATAGAAACTAAAACACCCCATATCTCCAAAACTACCAGCTTTTTTATGGTTAAATTTAGCACCATGTGCTTGACAGGCATCCTCTATAACAAATATCTCGTTTGGGATTCCCGCCAACTCCACAACCATGTCTAGTTTGTCCATATTCACACATTGACCGTATAGATGGACAGGAATAACTGCAATAGTGTTGATATTTATTTTTTCTGCAAGTTTACCTAAATCCATTAATCCTGTCTCTGGATCAATATCAACGAAAACAGGTTTGAATCCTGCATGAATGATCGCCTCTACTGTCGCTACATAAGAATTAGGGACCGTTATAACTTCATCAGGTCCATTCTTTGGCAAACAACTTAAAGACAACATTAAGGCATCTGTTCCATTTGCAACACCAACGCAATATTTTGTCCCAATATATTCTGCAAAATTTAATTCAAATTTTGAAACATTTTCACCGAGAATATATTTACCCGATCTAAGTAAATCTCTTACCGATTCCTCAATTTCTTTCCCTACGTCCTGATATTGTTTTGTAAGATCGAAAAATTGTATCATTGAACATTCATCCCGCAATCTGCACATAAGGGAAGTTCTCCTGACCTTCCTGCATTGTGCATATCTCGGTAATACCTCCTTAATGGATTATTCCATATCTCCTCTATACTTATCTCTTTGAGATTCCCGAAGATAACTTTTCCATGACCATCAACACAACACAAAGGCACATAACCATCATAGTTTATATCAAGTTGACGCAAAATTCTGCTACACGGAACTCTGGTTATTTCCCCTTCTTGTTTTCTCGAATTGAAATGGGTTAGTTCATCAGGTTTATCGCCTGCCCACTCGAATGTTGACCTTATGCCCACACTCTTGAATGGTAAATCATCCCATAGTTTCATAAAGGATTCTTCTGATTCAACTATTGCTGATCGGCGCATACAGAACACATGGCACTCAATATTATGTTCCATTCCCATGAAATTAGTTATATTGTTTTTCACAGAATCAAAATTAAGACCCATCTGTTCTTGATATACTGCCTTGTTGCCACCATGAAATGAAAACGTAATTGAATGTATAATATCCGAATAGTCAATAAGAGATTTAGCCATATAGTCATTGAGATGTGATGCATTGGTAAATAATACAACACGACAGTTTTTCTTTCTAAAATATGCCATCCAAAGAAGGAAATCGGCAAAAATCAAAGGTTCATTCACTCTGAAAGGCGTGTAATGAATACACCCCAAATCTACTGCATTATCAACTACTTTCTGGAAAAGACTGAATGGCATAGTGCCGTGACGTTTCATATCCGAATGTACGCAAAACTTACATCTTGCACTACAAAGAGTTGAACTCTCAAGATGTACTTCCTCTAAATGCCCTTCTATCACGATTTTCTCCTGCATTGAAAAAAGAAATGATTTTCTCCTTCACCTGTAAAATCCATAATATCATATACCATTACATCAAAATATTCAAAAAGGAGATTTTTCAAGTCATCACCGCAAAAATAATGTAGATGCACTTCTGCGTCACAGATATGATCACAGGGTGCAGTGCCTATAAATATTCCATTATCCGATAAAAGAGATGATATTTTCTTTAATACTTTAGATATATCCACAACATGCTCTATTACTTCCGTCATCCTTATCACGTCAAATTTTTCTAAATCCTCGTATTCCTCTATCGGGGTTGCATATAATTCTAGTGTTACTTCATTATTTAAACACGTTTCTTTAGCAAATCCAATCCCATTTTCAGATATATCTATGCCGACAATTCTATCTGCAATGTTATTTTTTTTATAATAAACGATAGGGACTGCATTTGCACAACCAATATCTAGGACGGATGGTTTCCATCCAAACGTTTTTATTACACACAATATACGATTTTCGGGAGGACTAAGACGAAAATCTTTTCCAAAAGCCTTTTGTCCCTGCCACTGCCATGCGTATTTTTCGGCAAGTTGTTTAACATAGGCAAGATCAATCTCCGTCTCGTTAAGATTACTATTGAACCATTCTATAAACTCCTCATATCCATCCATGTAACTTATATTTTTTAATGATCGTGCATCTTCAGGGTAATACCCATAATATTCCATTCCTTTTTTATCTTTATACCCATCTAAAACATGATTAATTGCAAATTCATAAAGAGTTGGCAAATCAGAATTCATATATTCAGAACCCATATCTCCTCTCTTGGCATAACATACATATTTCTCTATTTGAATTCTGATAGGTTTTATGAATCCAAAATGATACTTTTTTACGTGAGGTAAATAAAGAATATCATTGTCATAGTCTATATTATATGCCATACCAAACCTGCGAGGTTCACTATCCGATATTCTAATAGACTCAGCACGTACATCACAATTCATTGATACCGCCAGTGGTTCAAGGGTTAATTGGTGCATTAATGATGTTTCAATATTTGAATGTCGGTATAAAAGAATATGAGAGGTATCACCCCAAAAATCCAAAGTAGAACAGTATATATATTTTTTCCCACTCGTTAATGCTTGCCTTAAAAATTCCATATCTGCAATGTCATATATCGTATCAGGATGTGTTCGCATAACATATCCTTTTGTTACCTTACTTAACCCAAAATTTATTTGAGAAGGTTCATCCCACGTAGCATCTTCAAAAGAGAAAATGCCAGAATAATATTTTATCATCAGATGATTTTGCATAAACTCATTTATGATTTCTATTGATCCGTCATTTGACGGTCCTATTGGACCGCCATCAACAATTATAATTTCATCTGCGAATTTTACTAAATTTGATAAACACCCCCTTAACATTAATTCTTCATTATATATACAAAGCAATGCACTCAATGAGTTATCTGGTTGTGTAGTTACCGTATTGATTGTCAAATCCTCTACTTTTTCCCACGTATCCCCTATTTTTTCCCATCCTGCGGTTGGTTCTTGTCCCATATCCCAATATAATTTATCATCTTTTAACTGCCATTCAGACTTTTTGTCATGTATCATTTCAAGATTTGTTTCGGTGCATTTTCTAAACCCGATAATATCTTCATGTATACTTCCCGAATATCTACAATACGATTTAAACAATCTAAATGTGTAATCTAAACTAAAACGATTTACAAGGTATCCATTAATAAGTGTCTTTCGTGTAAATTTATAAGCATCGCTATCCTGTGTGGTAAGAAATTGTAATTCTTGAATAACATAAGGATAACAATACTCATCCGCATCAATTATGAATATCCAATCTCCGTTTGCTTTCTCTATCGCATTGTTCCTCTGTTTTCCAAAATCTTTTTCAAATGGTATCTCATATAAATTAACTTTTGGGTATTGTAATACTATTTCCTTCGTTCTATCTATACTCCCACCATCTATTACCACGATCTCGTCAACGTAATCATGGATACTATCAAGACATCTGGCAATACATTCCTCCTCATCCTGAACGATCATACACGCAGAAATCATGTGAAACCTCCGTTTCGGAAGAATGAACCATATTTCGATTCGTATTCCTTTAGAACAATATCATAACCCTTGTTGTAGGTCATATCTCCAAGAGATTCCATCTCCTCTGGGAAATTACCCCGATAAGCAATAGAGGGTTGTTTAGGGTAACTTAATACATGCCTGATTGCCCATTGAATCATATCCGCTTCGTTCCCCCTTAAAAGCATCTCTCCCTCATCACCCCAACGATGTTGTCTAACATGCACGATATGCTTATTTATTTGTTCTTGGAACGATCTTATCCAACCTAGATGGAACTTGAATGTATGTGTGACAATCATTTTGTCACTTGATTTTATCTTATTAATTTGCATTGCGTATCGGTCATAGTAAGGTTTCATTTTCCTATCAATAGCGACTACTTCCAGTATGTTAGGAGTGCAGGATATTGAATTATCATCGCCACTGTATAGACGGATACGTTTCGTATCCATCCAAAACTCGATCGTGGATACAAAGAATAAAGAATGTTGGGTATCTTCGTCAAGTAATTGTCTAAAATCTTGCAAACCCCCAAATAACATATCCGCACTAAGAAAAACATACATATCACCTGTCGCTTTATCAATCCCATCATTTCTCTGTTTAGTCATATCCCAAGCGCCATCCATTGTCTTGTATATTCCAGATATATATTTGATCTGTTCGCCATATTTTTCCAGTATTGACCTAGTATTATCAGTTGATGTACCTTTTTCGCTACCATCAATAATTACTATCTCATCCATATAAGGTGAAATATTAGACAGAGTATGAGGTAATAGTTTCTCCTCATTATACACAGGCAGAATCGCCGATACTTTTCTTTTCATCCAACACCTCCTCGATTATTTTCTTAATTCCCTTTACTGTATGACCCCAGGTATAATTTTCTAATATATAACTAGAACCATTTAGACCTTTTTCTTCACATTCTTGCCTACAATCATAAGCATTTCTCATTACCCCTGCCAAACTTTCGACATCTGGTATTCTCCAAAATCCATCCGTGTCTACAAGGCATTGATTAACAGGGGAATACATCTCTGACATTTCTATCCACCATCCGTAATCTTTATTAAAGAATTCTCTCGGTGCAGAACATCGAGAACATAATACAGGCATCCCTGTACCCATTGCCTCTGGAATAACTAAACCAAATCCCTCAGATAAATGCGGGGATACTAGAACGTGATGTTCTTTGTACCAATCCACTACGTTCTTTCTACCCGTGTTATCAAAAATTATCTGCGGATGATCTCCGTATTCGCCCTTTAATTGCATAAACATTGTGGTATTGTATGGCGCCCCTATCGTCAGAGATACGTCATCGCTAATATCAAATGCCTTGATGAAAGCTTCTGGAACTAACCAACTGCCTTTCCTGAACTGTGTAGCGCCTAAATGGAGGAATTTTAACGTTCTATTCCAATCTCTATAAATATATCCTATCTCATCATCGTTGACACCAAAACATGCAACCCTGATAGGCGTCTCAATCTGTGCTTCCTTAAAAGCCAATGTAGCAGATTGTGAAGGGCATATAATAACATCACAGTCGTTAAGGTTGTCAATAACTTTCTGCCTGCCTGATTTTAATATCGAATGGCTTTCTGAAAGCGCAATCGCTACCCTCGCCTTAACTGGTTTATCGCTCCATTGCCAAAACTGCGGATCGCCCCACCATAGTTCGATAACGTCCTCGACATCCTGTGGTTCTGCGAAATCATATATCTCATCCCCCTGATTTCTAAAGGCAATACGTAATTGTTCCCATACAACAGTCCAAGAACAAACCTCAAATCCGAATATCCGTAACCATATTTTCATTCAATACCCTCTCTAAATTGTATGCAACCCTTTCTGGTGTTATGCTTTCCATGCAAACTGCTCCACACTCTTTTGGACAGTTAATATACCAATCATCCGTTGTTGACCAACAATTATCGCAAATATAAGAATCTATAAAATGATGTCCAGGGTACTCAAATAGTTTGCCCCTCGTAGGTCCTCTTATAACAAACACATTAGGACAGTCAACAGCATAGGCAAGGTGCATAATACCACCCTCCGTGCATACAACCCCTTTGGCACTTTTAACGATTTGTGCCAATTCCCCCATATTTGCTTTATTACGAAGATCAATCGTTTTGGAATTTATCAGTCTGTCGTATTGTGTGCCTATCTGGACTATTGGTAAGTCTATCAGTTGCACTAAGTCATTCCAATAATCCCACGTTTTAGTCTGTTTCATGCCCTGATGTTGCGCATCTACGCCATTATTCATCAGTATATATTCATCTGGTAAATTAAAATCTTTAATATCTTCAAAGTGATATAATCTGCTCTGTATATCTTCAAATGGTAATCCCAAAGTCTTATCAGTCAACTGGATATGATGTAAATTATGAATTTCAAATTGATTGTAATTTCTAGGGAATTGATCAAATAATCCCTGTAATTGACTGAAATCCTGATCGAATATCTTTTTCCCCGATTGATGCCATTTTCCTAGGCCAAATCTTATCTCTGCTACCGTATCAAATTCTTTTAATATCTCCCTTAAACTTTCGCCCCAATTAACGTATCCAACTTCTATCACCTGTTTTATGTGGGGATGACCTAAAAAAATATCTTTATTATTGCGCACAACCAACGTGGACTTGATACCTGTCATATTGAATATCTTGGTTGCCTGATCTGTTAATGTTATAGACCCGCCAAGTCCATCAAGTCTAAATAGTGCTATATCTCCAGCAGATGATCTGATCGGTTTATTTATGAGTATCGGATGTCTCCCTGCGGTATCCAAAATAAATTCATCTGCATTTCTTTCCTTGATCGTTTTTAATATTCCTTTACACGCCTTATATACTTTTCTTATATTTATGGTCTTTAAGTCTCTGGCATTTAGGTATCGGCAGTTTTTATAAAGATTATATAAGTAACCATATTGCTCAAACCCTATAACTACTGTCGGAATA
>Ga0315274_10012224_pt1 | contig 12262 bp, 8 predicted proteins | sample YL17G02_20_MG_FD_203700 | JGI IMG/M metagenome (GOLD analysis project Ga0315274, IMG submission 203700) | Sediment microbial communities from Yellowstone Lake, YNP, Wyoming, USA - YL17G02_20 | ecosystem: Environmental > Aquatic > Freshwater > Lake > Sediment | place: USA: Wyoming | collected... | reverse complement strand
ACAACACATTCCGTTTGATCTCTGCGATGTTTAAGCAGCTGCCGTGTTTCTGGATGTAGTGAATCTCAAGACACTGGGTCAGATGACGAGCCACCGCCGGCTCAAATCCCTCGTACGAGGAAGCCGTGCTGTGGGTGTTCAGGTTGTCCATCACCAAGACCATCTTCTGGGCATTGGGGCAATCCTCCTCCAATAAATGACGCACCTGCCCGGCTCAGTCCACCCGCATGCGATGCTCTGTCACCGCCGTGCGACACCATCCGCTCAGCAGCTCTGTAAACAAAAACACCTCCGACACACCACACCGCTCGTACTCCACCACATCGTACCGCTCCGCTTGCCTGGGGATCACGGCCAGCGGCGGGCGTTTTCCGTGAGAATATGATGCATAGCGTCCGCTGCTGCGGCATAGAAATATGTACGATTTCTTCAACTTTGGGCTTCTGAACCAACCAAGCGAATATATGCCTCGAGTACCAGAGTTGTTGCTTGAAGTGTTTGTCCAGGTGGTTCCTGCGACATCTTCTGAGCAGCCAGAAGACGAAGCTCCTCATAAACTAACGGCAGCAGTTTCTCTGTTGCCTGAGCATCTCCTTGTTCAATTGCTTTCAAAATACGCGTGACATCAGTCATGGTCATTCCAGAAATCAGGTTTTACCTTTTTTTCAACCCAAAGCGACTGACAAAAAACACACAGATTGTGACTCGCTCTCCACAGATGCGTCCGAGAGGTTTGAAATTCTTGGGAGGCCTAAACTATTATACAAATAACGAAGTGGTTTTTCAAATTATGTATGTGAAATTTACCTATATTGAGTGTTGTTTGGACTAGCCCCACCAACCCATCAGTAGCACAAAAGGCACCTTTCCCTCGAACTGCAAAACGTCAGAATTCTTCGAAAAGTAACCTTTTTCATGAGCTGGAAAACACCGCCAAGACAAGGGGACATCTTGACTCCATTTTGACACTACAGATACTAATTTTACCCAGATGTGCCGAAAACAAACATGAGTTTTTTGCCTAAAAATGCAGATTTCAATGAAATATTTTATCATTATCGTATTCAATGTACTATTGTCAATTATTAACCAAGGATGCCTCAAAAAAATTTGTGGCAACAGGGATTTCTGTATTTGACTTTGAGTTCTTCATAGATAACCGGTGCGACTTCTTGGGCCATATTGCGACGTGGTATGCTAAACCTGTCGGAAAATCAGTGAAATTTAAATGAAATCTTGGTACTATAGTACATAAAGTGTATAGGATTTTTGAGCGATATGTATATGAGAAATCCCAGATTATGTAGTATAGGAAAGTGATGTCGAATTCGCTTCCAAAATCTTCAGGGGGGATGTCTGTTTCGCAATCTTGTTCACAAGATATAATAAAGCAACATTCAAGTCAAGGCTTGGAGCGGTTGCTACAAAGCTTTCTCTTTTTTATTCTTTTCTATCTGTATCTCTGGCTCTATGTGGATCTGCGACTAATATATCATGGGGCTGGCATTGTTACAAATTTCCCGGTCTTTTACAAAGGCTGGGCTTTTTGCCTGCCGTTTCTATCATACCCGGGTGGGCTTGTCGAATATCTGTCTGCCTTCCTTTCACAGCTCTTCTATTATTCATGGGCGGGAGCCTTGGTGATAACCGTCCAGGCCTGGCTGATCAGCCTGTGTATCGACTATATGTTGAAAGCAACAAATTCACTGCGAATTCGCGGCATTCGCTTTCTCTTGCCGGTCCTTCTGCTCGTTCTGTACACGCGGTACACTTATTACTTTGATACAACAATGGCTTTTTTGGCTGCACTGGTTACGGTATGTACATATTTGAAGGTCACTTTATCGCGTGATAAGATTTTCAGTTGTGCAAGCGCTTTTCTAATCCTGTCCGCCGTTGTCTATTATCTGTCCGGCGGAGCTTTCCTGATTTTTGCCGTTGTCTGTGCCATTTACGAGCTGATATTCAGGTTCCGGTGGAAGATGAGCCTGTTCTATTTTTTATCCGCTGCTGTTATTCCCTATATGTTGGGCCTTCTGATCTTCCGGGTTAGTATCATCGATACATATAGTAGTTTATTGCCCTTCTCGTGGAAAATACTGAAGTATGAGGCTCGCAGAAGGGCCGTAGAAATAGTCTATGTACTTTATCTTCTTCCGCCTTTGATACTTCTTGTAAACGGTCTTTGGTGGATACTCCGGGAAAAACTTCACTTAACACAAGGCCGGCTCGGCAAAAAGTCGGCAAGAAAGCACCGAAATGAAGGCTCCAGCCTGCCGGCACAGATAGCTTCCCGGTATAGCCGCTCGCCAAAACTCAAATATGTCACCGGGCTATTGGTCTTACTTGCCTTTACCGGCGGCGCCGTCTTCTTTTCCCGCAATGAAGATCTTAGAACCCGGTTTAAAGTGGATTACTATGCCTACCACAAGATGTGGCCCGAATTGCTCGCGTCCGCTGAGCATCATCCTGACGATCCCTTTATCGCTCACGCAGTCAACAGGGCTTTGTATCATGTCGGTCGGCTCGGCTACGATATGTTCTACTGGCCCCAACATCCGGATTACCTGTTTCTGTCTGATGAGAAATACAAGTGGATGTACTGGCAAATCTTCGATGTTTTTTTAGACATCGGCGTTATTAACATAGCTGAAAATGCCCTGACTGAATGTCTCGAAGGGCTCGGTAGTCGCCCCATGATCCTGCAACGACTGGCCTTGATTAATATGGTCAAGAATAATTCGGACTCGGCCAAGATCTATCTCGGCGCGCTGAGCAAGACTCTCTTTCATGCCGACTGGGCCAAACAGTATCTTGACCGCCTTCGGACCGACCCGAACCTCTTTGAGGACCGTTATATCCAGCATTTGCGATCGTTGTGCCTGGATAAGGATTGCCCTACTTACTCCCTTTTCAAGGAGAGGACTCTTTCATGGCTCCTGGAGAAGAACGGTCAAAATCGCATGGCGTTTGAATATCTCATGGCCTGGTACATGCTCAACAGATATTTAGGCAAATTTGTCCAGGAAATTGAACTTCTGCCGGACTTGGGCTATGCCGAACTGCCAACACATTATGAAGAAGCAGCTCTTATTTATGCATTCGCAGCAAAAAAACCCCTCTCCCTGAGCGATTACCCGTCAAATCCTCAAGTGCGTCGACAGTTCGAAGACTTTAGCCGGATTCTAAGCGCTTATGGTGGAAACAAACAAGCAGCCTTGAATGATCTGTCAAAAAGATTCCAAAACACTTATTTCTTCTATTATATCTATGCCCCTAAAAGCCCAAATAAATAGCTCCGTCGAATAAGCGTATGAAAGCAAAATTACATAAAACCAAGAAAGCCAAATTCCTTTATGCGACAATTGCATATGCACTTTTCACAATCGTCCTGCTTCATGCCTGCCTCGCCCAAAAAACCACAATCACACAATACAGTTCCATTGACCGACCTGCAAAAGTCCTGCCGGATTACTCCGGTAGTGTTATCCCGCCGAACATCGCGCCCCTGAACTTTATCATACAACAGGATGGTTCAGGCTATTTCGTCAGAATACACTCTCGAAAAGGAAAGCCAATTGAAATATTCAGCAAGAAACCCACGATTTCGATTCCGAAGCGGGCCTGGCATCAGCTTCTTGATTTGAACCGGGGCCGGCAGCTTAGCCTGGATATTTTCGTCAAATCCCCAGAAAATACATCATCTTCTGAAGGACAAAACGAACGCTGGTCCCGCTTTCAGACTCTCACCTGTGAAATTGCGCGTGAGGACATAGATTTTTTCCTCGTATATCGAAAGATTCAACCGGCCCATGGCACCTGGAGAAATATGGGGATCTATCAGCGTAACCTGAATAGTTTTAATGAATCAGTTGTGTTGAATAATGAATATTTCAAGCATGGCTGTGTGAACTGCCACGCCTTCTGCGGAAATCGTACCGAAAAAATGTTGCTCGGCATCCGCAGCGCAGATTATGGCAGTTCGGCTTTGCTGTTTGAAGATGGCAAAGTAGATAAAATTGGAACAAAATTCGGATATACTTCCTGGCATCCAAGCGGACGTGTTGCAGCATTTTCCGTCAATGAGGTCAGGCAGTTTTTTCATGCTGCCGCCGGCGAGGTGCGGGACGTGATGGACTTCGATTCCTTGATAGCGTATTACCTGGTTGACTCAAAAACCGTTAAGACCACAAAAGACCTTGCCCGAAAGGATCGGCTCGAAACATATCCAACCTGGTCCGCCGACGGCCGATACATGTATTTTTGCAGCGCACCGATAACGTGGTCTGACCGGAATGCCGTTCCCGAATCTTACGACCAAATAAAGTACGACCTCGTCCGCGCCGGCTACGATCTTGACCTTGACCAGTGGAGCCCGCTGGAATCGGTGCTTTCCGCCCCGGAGACGGGCCTAAGTATTCTTTTGCCGCGTGTCAGTCCCGATGGGCGCTGGCTGCTGTTTTGCATGTGTGATTACGGCTGCTTCCCCGTTTACAGACCTAGCAGCGATTTGTATATGATGGACCTCGAATCAGCAAAACAAACAGGCGACTTTGCCTATGAACGGCTCGATATCAACAGTAGCGAAAGTGAAAGCTGGCATTGCTGGTCGAGCAACAGCCGATGGATAGCTTTCAGTAGTAAAAGAGGCAGCGGTGTATTCACCAAAATATACATTGCATATGTAGATAAAAACGGAAAGGTATACAAGCCTATACGGCTGCCTCAGAAAGATCCGACGTACTATGAATCATGCCTTTGGACCTACAGCGCCCCCGAGCTTGTTACTGAGCCTGTTCGGGTAACAAGAGAAAAGCTCGGTAGGGTCGTTCGCAGTTCCCAGAAAATACCCGTCCAGATGCCCATCACGATGGCTACTCCCAAAGCCGGTGAGCTCCCGGAATACCAGGAACCCTGGCAGACTGAACGCGAGTAAGATTGAAGATATATAGTGAACTCGCTTCTAAATAAGCAGTGAAAGAAGGCATCAGTGCACTTCTGCCTTACTAATATAAAACATCTAACCTGAAATTGATATGGTTAAGAAGGCTTCTATGATATACCAAAGCTACCGAAAATTATTGATATTAAGAAGAAATTATGTTATTATAAAATTTGGAGCTTGCAGGAGTGTTTTTACGAAGTGTAAATGGGAAATCCCTGCATAATCTAGCGCGACCAGCAAAAATCGTTGAGACAATGATGCCACCTGTCAGCACAGCCAATACTGCGGCGACGCTGGCAACAAAAGCCCGATGTCGCTTGATCACCTTCCTAAGGCGATAGGCGGTTGACTCAGGACCGGCAAGTAGAGGGCTACCATCCAAATAGTTACGAATATCATCAGCTAGCTCAGAAGCTGTTTTGTACCTGCGATCACGTTCCTTTCGCATAGCTTTCAGTGGTATCCATTCAAGCTCATTATGCAGGCGTTTGACAAGTCTTCTCACATCAGTACAACGACTATGAGCAACTACCTCTGCCTCATTACCGAGACTCGAAATTAGCGTGCTCGGACGCGGTGGTTCCTCAGCTTGTATAATTCGCTGGATTTCACTGAAAGCAGCCTGACGTAGAGTCTTTGGATCAAATGGTAACATACCAGTCAAGAGTTCATACAGTACTACACCCAACGAGTAAATATCCGATCTGGTATCAGTGTCTTGAGCAGTTAGCCCCGCCTGCTCAGGGCTCATATATTCGGGTGTTCCAATCAGTTGACCCTGTTCAGTGAAAAGTGTCCTTTCGGTAAGAGGATGGCTTAGTGCCTTTGCCACTCCGAAATCAATGATTTTCGGAATGGCTTTTCCACCTTGCACAGAGACTATTATATTCGACGGCTTGATATCGCGATGAATAATGCCCTTCTGATGGGCATATTGTACAGCCTCACAGACTTGTATGAACAACCTGAGTCTTTCATCAATACTAAGCTTACCATAATCACAGTGCTCGGTGATTGGTCTACCTCTAACATACTCCATTACAAAAAAAGGTCTTTTTTTTTAGTCGTCCCAGCGTCATAGACATGGGCAATGTTCGGGTGGTCCAACAAAGCTAATGCCTGCTCTTCAGCTTCGAAGCGAGCGATGACCTGTATGGAATCCATGCCTGGCTTGATGACCTTGAGAGCTACCTGACGTCTGACAGGCTTCTTTTGCTCTGCCAGGTAGACAATCCCAAAGCCACCTTCGCCCAGCACGCTAAGAACCGTGTACGGACCAATCTGACTACCAATTGCCTCTTTCGAGTCAGCACGACTGACGGGAGGAAAGGTGTCCTCGTCTTCATCTCTTTCCGGTGTATCATACTTTTCGGCATTCTCGTCCATGGTGTACTTCCCTTTCTATCTGTTACTCGAATCAGCCTATAGGATTATATGGACAGCCTTATTATATCTTACTGTATTCAGCAGCTTTTGCAAAGAGACGACGGAGAGATGTGGATATCCATTCTTCAGTAGCCAAACGCTGGAAGCACTTTTTTTAACTCTTGATATTAAAACGTTGTAATCTTGCGACCATGAAAAACCAGAGTACATGGTATGACGGCATAATAAATGGTGTTGGCCACGCGATGTTCACTTTCGGATTTAGCACTTTAGGAGGGCTTCTTGGCGTAGTCCTTGACTTTGCGAAGCGAAGCCATATCTGTCTCCGGATTATGCAAATGTTTCTCCATGCATAGATCTGTAAGAGAACTGACTGGGGAGTGTAGATTCATATGGTCCCTCATCTGTAATTTCACCTGCAAAGAGACTATTAGGCTACCACTTGCGGCAGAATAAGAAACGAAACCGCTAAAAAGAGTGTCTCTTGCTTCTGCCTCAATGGTTGCCCAAGGTAACTCGTCAAGGTCAAAGATTTGAGAGAAGGACTTTTTCTGTTATGAGAAGTGTGCTCAGAGAAAAAATGCAAAAAATTATCTGCTTGCGCAGGATATGAGTTTCTGTGGCGAATACACAAGTAGAGAACAAAAGATACGGCTGATTAGGATGAAATAAATGAGGAAATTATGATTTTTTCCTGAGACCTGACAAGATTACTTAATGTTCTTCGCAACAGATTGTAGAGAAGAAAAGAATTCATCAAAAATCAAGTAAAAGGAGAAACAAAAATGAAACCAAATACCTTACTCACTGGTGCAGCTTCAAATAATGGAACATCCGCTGGTTCTTTTGTTGGACGACATTGCCAAACGTTCACGTTAGTGGAACTGACCATAAGACAGACACAGAAGAATCGTGCTAATGACAATTGTGGTAGCGCAGTAATTGGGTGCCAAACTGAGGGCATTACCAACAGCCATACCACCTCAGGGAAGGAGATTAAGAGAATGAACCGTTCAAAGCGAAACTCCAGGCCGTGCCATGTAAATCGCCAACCCTGGTCGCAGAGGGTTGGCGGCTTCACTCTTATCGAACTGTTGGTCGTGATCTCGATTATATCCCTGCTGATGGGGGTGCTCGTCTCTGTTATTCACAGGATCAAGGAGAAAGCCATCCTGATTCAGTGCCAATCCAATATCAGGACCCTGTACGAGACACTCCGCATATATGCCGATGACAACGATGGAAGATTCCCTAACGTCACCGATTTAACACAGGTCCCTCTGAAGGTTAAGGAGGCATTGCAGCCCTATGTGAAATCGGAGAAGATTTTCTGGTGTCCGGCTGATCCGAATAAACCAACCCCCACCGGTGGCGGCAACTATGTGCTTGTTCGCCTGAACAACAGCACGTCCGGCCCAACCCCTACCGGCGACGGCAGCTATGAGTGGTGTGTGACACATGACCCGAAGAGAAGCCTGGCCGGAAGGAGTCTTGACCTGATTCGTCAGCCCGATAGCGTAATTATTGGAGGCGAACGGTCTCAAGGATGGCACGAACTCAACATGATGAACGTGCTTTTCGCAGACGGCCATGTCGAGCAGGTCACTGTGGAGGACTGGTTCCGAAATATAACGAGGTCGCTGCAGTAGTGACCACATATTACTCTAAGTCGGCGGGATGCCGCCGAGAAAGGAAGTGTATCATGAGAAGCAAGAAGTTAGCAGTACGGTTTGGATTACTTACAGTTTTGTTGACGAGTCTCAGTTTGGCCAGTATAAGCCAAGCGGGTATGGTAATCACTCCCTTCGTCGCGACGCCAACGTATACTTGCGTACCAGATTGGCGTGGGGCACTCATCGTCTATATTTCGTGCAGTACCTCTGGAGCGACGATTCGGTATACCTGAGCTTATGGTACGGATCCGACCAAAGCGCCGACCCCGACGTCTTTCTCGCAAATATATAGGAATCCGCTGTATCTGACCAGAGATACAGTGGTGAAAGCGAGGGCCTATAAGACCGGCTATTTCACCAGCTTCATCAGAACACTCATTGTTGATTTTTGGCCTTACTCTAACTGAGATAAAGGATGGCGGGTGAATTGACGTGGTAAGTAGTCTAACACATGGGCTGTGAGCATGAAGCTTGCAGCCCAGTGTTATTTCGCCAGCTTACAGAATCCGCAGCAGAGGATCATACAAAGCCAAAAATTGAGCCGTCTAGCGGTGTGGAAGGTACTACCTTACAGCTGAATGTCAAACCCCGACTTACCCCAGTTGTCTTGAACAAAATCTTTGACAAGTCTGTTCGCCTTGTTTAGACATGTTATTTTACATTCTTTTATCTTTTGCCAGCGATACGGATTCGCAACCAATCACCAGCTGGAATCGTTTCTATAGCTTGGTAGAGAACAGGATCGACATTCGTACAAACTTTATTTGTTTGATCGGGAGAAGAATGTTCAAGAAGCCTCTCCATCATAACATTGGAAACGCCATTCTGAGCAAGCACAGAGCCAAAGGTCTCGCGTAGATCATGAAATTTGAAATCACTTAACCCAAGCTTTTCACGGATCTGGGTCCATCTGTATTGGTTGAAAGGGTCGATGAAAACCTTTTCCTGTTCAGGATTAAGTTCTGAAACATATTTCTTAAGCTCCACTATGATCAGAATTGTAACCGTCAAAATTGGCCATGGCAGATATACCTCCTGCTGTTTTCTATTACTCTGTCCGTTTGTTCAGAAACATCTTGTACATATCTTGTTGCCATCGTCAAATCAACATGACCGAGAAGTCTTTGAACAGCAAATGTATCTCCTGATCTTGCAGCTATTGTGGCAGCTGTTCTACGAAGGGTGTAGAAACCCGTTCCCTTCGGAGCTTGGATTCTAACCTTCTTCATTAGTCTTGAAAATTTCGTAGAGATTCGATTATCACATATGTACTTAGGTTCTCCACTGTCATTTGTTGTGGCAGTTGTCCGGATCCAAGGATAACCCTGAGAAGTAACGAAAACGAATATTCCTGATCTCGATATTTCTTTCAGCGCCTGTATTGTCTCGGGCCACAATGGAAGATTCCTGCCAATTCCCGTCTTTTTCCTGGGAAGATTGACTCTGTTGTTCTTGAAATCAAGGTCTTCCCATTTTAGCCTGCTGCAATCAGTACATCCGAATCCACAATTCAAACCCAACCAGATCATAGCCTTCATTTTAACATCTGGAGTTGAAAGCAATTTTCTAATCTGCTGTTGATTGAACGTATACTTTTCCTTGTGAACAACTCTATTTTTTGAAATGGAATCAATATTTGGGATACTATCGAGGACATCATTCTTTCTTGCCCAGTGAAACATGGCCTTCATGAGGCCTATGTGAAGATTCTGCCGATCCACCGAGGCATAAGCGCTCTGAAGTTTGCGTTTGTAGTTCTGTAAATCCAATGTTGAGATATTCTCTATTTTACAGCCGGGTCCAAAGAAAGCCATTAATCTGCCCAGACTGCCGGCAAGATCATTATAGTGCTTTGCAGTAATAGCGCCGACGAGGACTCTTGAGTTCTGATAATGCAAATAGAGATCACACAGTTGTTTCAGGTTCATTTTGCCGTTGGATGTTTTCTGGACCAGACTTTGGGCTCCGTGCAGATAGGTTGACTGAGCCAAATATTTTTCGAGTGCCTTCTTCTTGTCGGTTCCAAAGTAACGGATTTTACCTTTTATCTTTTTACAGTATTGGCCTGTGGGATGGAGCGTTAAAGGGAACTTGTCCGAACGGGTTTTTCTCTTTGAAACTTTCATCGTCCTGTCTCCTAAAAATAGTGGTTTTTTTGATAGATAATCACGATTTAGTTGTATTAAAAGTTGTATTTTTCAAAAACTGCGCTTGACTTATAAAAACATAAATACTTGTAAAACATTATCTTGTGGTTATTACAACGAATAAAAATATATTGTACATTGAATACGATGACAAAAAATCGGCGTTTTTAGGCTAAAAATAAGGGGGAGAAGAAGAGAAATAACTCGGCTATTGTGGCAATAACTCGGGCGAAAATGCCCCCTAAAATCAGAAGCTCATGAAATTGGCCAGAACCTGATATGATACTGCAAGTATTTGTTAAGAATCAGCAAAGGGCCGACGGACATTCATTGGGCCTCAGCATGGAAACTAATGTTTTCAGTGTGCTCTCCGATGCGCACTCGCCCGGATTCTTTCGTTAGTTTCGAATCTATGATGAAAACGTTCTTAAAGGTCACGTCGCGAACGTCATGTTCGGCATCTGCTCCCTCAATCTGCACAAGGTAATCACCTGATTGACCATACACCATTACGTTCTGGAACCGCACGTTCCGTATAAATCCGGGCACCTTCTTAGTCATATATTGGTTCACCACTGGACGGAGGCGGATAAACTCCCTTTGGCCTTCACCATGAATCCGGATATCTTCAATTGTTATGTCCTCCAGCCGCATATCCTCACCCGGCTCCAAAAGGAATGGCGTCATGCTGAAATGGACAATGTCAAGGTTCCGTAGCGTCACCTTTCGCATAAAAGCAGCACGGCTCTCGTGTCCGAGCAGAAAGATACGGGCACGGTCACACCAGAGAATTGAGTTCTCCACCGTGATTCGTTCAACATTACTATTTGGCGCACTAAAATCGAGTCCCTTAAGAGCAACACAATCATCATCGCTCCGGATGAAGCAATCCGTGATAAGCACATCTTGGGAATTGCACGGATTGATGCCATCATCGTTCTGAACGCGGGAATTACAAAGCTTCACATTCCGGATTGTTACCCGCTGGCAGTTTTTCGGTACGATGGTCCAATGTGATGAGCCTCGCAGCGTAATGCCGTTAACTTCAACATCAGTGCTGTTGCGAATGGCAATAAGGTTGCCCACCGGACCTTTGCGCCATTCCCAGTCGGAGCCATCCAGAATGCCGCGTCCACAAATCCGAATGTTGGAGCCTTGAGCCAGTACCTCAGCCTTCACGACAGCGCCACCAGCGAGATAAAGTATCTGGTTGCTCTGCAAGACGATCTTCTCTGGTTTGTGAACTCCGGGACCGAAGTAGATAACGCCCTCGTCGTCGGACTTTGGTACATTTATCTCAAGGGGATTCGCAAACAGCAGCAAGGGGGCTTTCCTGCCATCTGGCTCCACGCTGAGCTTATACGGTCGATCCAGCGTCAGTTCCAATGTATGGTTATCCAGCATTGTTGGTTGTATTCCGGAAGACTGGGGCCGGATCACCACGTTTTTAAGCGACTGTTTGGACTTAATACGGACTAAGACAGATCCTGATATGTCGAAGTTAGCAAACGAATAAGATCCACCGTGATCCCATTCCTTTCCAGCAAATGGCGGGTCGAGAACGCGAGCCATGTATGCGTCAACCTTCTGGTCCGCTGCATACACTTCGTAGTCGGTTGACAAGACTTCACCGGCCGGAGCGGGATAAGTTACGACTTTTGTTGCACTCGTTGCAGCACCCCAGCCTTGGTCTGAAGCTATGATGAAGGATGCTATCAGAACTCCAATTGCCAGCAGTCCTCCGGTTTGGTTTGTCTTTGTTTCGAAATATTTACATCCGGTAGCTGTAGTAGTTGTTTTCATGGCCGTTTTCATCCTTAAATCTAACTATGTCCTGCCCAAGTATTCGTTTGTGTTTTCTGATGATGAGATAGCACAGTACTGTTTCAAGGAATACAGAACCTTATGACACGCAAAGGGATATAGACAGGCACCGCTCATCGTTTAGTAACTATAAAGCAAGGCAAGGAAGAGCTTACCAAGGTTTTGGTGGAGTTGATTAAGAACGACCGAGATGTCCAAAAGGCGATCTTAAACATAGCGTTCTCTTGTCCGAATATTGTGACACAGATTTGAATCAGAAGGAAATAGAAAGCTGCCAATGAATAACG
>Ga0315274_10012222_pt1 | contig 12263 bp, 9 predicted proteins | sample YL17G02_20_MG_FD_203700 | JGI IMG/M metagenome (GOLD analysis project Ga0315274, IMG submission 203700) | Sediment microbial communities from Yellowstone Lake, YNP, Wyoming, USA - YL17G02_20 | ecosystem: Environmental > Aquatic > Freshwater > Lake > Sediment | place: USA: Wyoming | collected... | reverse complement strand
TCGCCCCAGATGAGGGCGACCCCGTTCTGGAAGACGTAGATAAGCCCGAGGGAGAGGAAGATCTCATTGAGTTTGCCGGTGCCCAGGATGGGCCGGAAGCAGAGCCGTTCAATAACAATGCCGATCAGTCCCAGCACGATCATGGTGAGGAGGATGATGGCATAGGGGTTCAACCCGGACAGGGCAAAGACGGTGGCCGTGATGTATGCGCCCAGCATCAGGAGCTCGCCGTGGGCGAAGTTCACGATCTTCATCACCCCGAAGATCAGGTTCAGCCCCGTCGCAAGGAGGATGTAGATGCACCCGGCGTACAGGCCCCAGAAGAGGACCTGGAGCAGGATATCGAACTCAAGAGCCACGCCGGTTCCGGACCTCCCAGTACGTTATCAAAGGCATTACGTGATAAAATGAGGGGTATTGTTTATCCGGTCCCGGCCTGGTACCAGTCCGGCAGCACAAAGCCCGTCTCCTTCAGGTTGTCCGGCCAGACGATCCTGGGCCTGCACTCCCCTGCCTGCTCGTCCCAGAAGAGCTGCGACACGAAGAGTTCAAACTGGACCTCCCGGTAATCCGGCGAGAACGTGATGAACCCGTCCTTGATGGCTTCCACCTTCTGGGGCATCCGGATGCCGGCGAGGGCATCCCTCACCGCCGTTTTTTCCAGGGTGCCGGCATTCTCGATGGCCTGTGCGGCCACATAGACTCCCTCGTAGGTGGAGACCCCCATCATGTCGGGGAAGGACCCGTATTTTGCCACGTAATCCGCCTTGAACCTGGCATCCGCCGTCGCCACAGAGGACTTCGGCGCAGTGTAGGGGCTGAACCGGCTCTCGATGACGGAGTACTCTCCGAAACGGGCGATGCCCTTGTAATAATCGGGGTTGTCATTCGTCTCAACGGCCAGGACAATCGTGTTCAGGTTCACGTCCCTCCGGGCCTGCACCACGATCTGGGTCTGTTCTACCGGGAAGGCCGCGGCGTAGATCACGTCCGGCTTTGCAGCCTTTACCGCCGTGAGTGCCGTCCTGAAATCCGCCTCCCCCAGCTTGAAGCTCTGGTTGGAAACGATATCCATCTTGAGGTTACCCGTGGTGATGGTACTGATGACGCCGTTTAACACCCCTTTCCCGTAGGCGCTGTCCTGGTAGAGGATCGCGACCCTCATGGGCCGGCTGTCGGCGAATCCAAACTTCTCGTTGATGGCCGGGCGCATGACCTGGTCGATGAAGAGGGTCGTGTACTGGCCGTACATGGCCGTGGTCGGGCAGTAGTGGAAGACGTAGCTCTTGTCCACATCCGTTTTCCGGGTGACATCCGGGCTGGATGCACCGGTTACCACGTACGGGACCTTCTTCTCGGCGACAATACCCAGCGTGGCGATCGTCACCGCGCTGCTCCAGCCTCCGACCAGGATATCCACGTTATCCTCTGAGGTGAGTTTCGTGACGGCCTTCACCCCGCTGTCGGGCTTCGTCTCGTCATCGGCCACGATGAGGGTGATGGGCAGCTTCTTGTTGTATGCCTTGACAAATACCCCTCCCTTGGCATTGATCTCGCTGACCGCCAGCTCCGCGGACTGTTTCATGTGCTTCCCCACGTTGCTTCCTGCTCCCGTCAGGGAGACCACCGCTCCCATTTTCAGGTCCTGCGGCTGGGCCTGCTGCTGGGCGCAGCCGGCCAGGAGCACCGCGGCGAGCACCAGTGCCGCGAGCAGGATGGATACTGTTGTTGCGTGTTTCATCTCTTTTCCCCTGATGCAGAAATGCTATGTCAGTGCATGGACTGCCATGTCATAGCATGACGGTGTGTGGTTGGACAGACGATGGCAAAAAGGTTGTGATTCCATACCGCCGACGTATCCATCACTCCGGGTGATGGCACCCTTCTGGAGATCGGGAGCTGTAAATCTTTCCGGGGAGATCTGATCCGGACCGGAGAGTGGGAATAGCCGTTCTTCCCTCTCCGGCATTCATTCTTCTCCAAGAAGTCTCCGGGCTTCCTTCAGCAGCTTTTTCTTCTCAATTGAGATTTCCGGAATAGTCAGGTGGAGGGACCGGATCGCATCAATGACGAGGTGCGAGATGAGTGGACGGGCGAACCACTTTGAATCAGCAGGGATGATATACCAGGGAGCCTGTGGAGTGCTGGTAGCACCCAGCATCTCCCCGTAGGTCTCCATGTACCTGGCCCAGTACATCCGGTCCTCGAAATCTTCTGGTGTCAGTTTCCATCCTTTGTGCGGGTCCCCGAGTCGCTCCAGCAGGCGTTTTTTCTGTTCCTTCCTGCTGATATGCAGGAAACATTTCAGCACCAGGGTTCCGTTCCGCACCAGGTGTTTCTCCAGGGCATTGATATCCTCGTACCGCTCCTTCCAGAGCCCGTCCCCCCGTTTTTTAAGGGGAAGCCGCTCCTTTTCCAGGAGAGCTGGATGCACCCGCACCACCACCACCTCCTCGTAGTAGGACCGGTTGAAGACCCCGATGCGGCCCCGTTCCGGAAGTTTTTTCACATACCGCCACAGGAAATCGTGGTCACGTTCCTCCTCGCTCGGGGCCTTGAAGCTGGAGACATCGCATCCCTGGGGGTTCATCCCGGACATCACATGCTTGATGGTGCTGTCCTTCCCCGCGGTATCCATACCCTGGAGGATGAGGAGGAGGGCATGCGTGTCGCTGGCCCACAGGAGCTCCTGGACCCGGGCGAGTTCAATCCGGTGCTCGTTGAGGAGCTCTTCCGCTTCTGCTCTCGCCAGGTTCCTTCCAGGGCGGGATGTGCTCTCCCGGTCGTCCCAGCGGGTGGGAAAGGTGGAAAGATCCACAGGTTCTCCCTGCGGGACCCGGAATTTCGAGATTGTTCCGGGATTGAAAATGAGCTGGGGTGGCAGGTGCTCTCTGGAATCCTGGGAAGCCATAGAATCTCCATACACAACTCATGGCACGAATAAGATATGGGTTGCGGCGACAGAACATGAGAGTGCGCTTACCGGTCCAATGGATCGGTCTTTATCACCTCCTGCAGGGAGCACTTGGAGAAGGGAGGGAAGAACCGATGTCAGAGGAGCACGCCCGGAACGTATTGATCCTCTTCTTCCTGATCCTGCTGATCGGTGCGGCAGCAGTCTTCCTGATCCCACACCTGGCAGGAACCGGTGGAGCCCTGCAGGCACGGCAGGGATGGGGGGTCCTCCGGCCGCCTGGCGACGTGGAGGCCCTCGTGATCCGGGGGGACCGGGTGATCGCCGGCGGGAGTGATGGGATCCTGGTCCTGGACCGGATCGACGGTCAGCCGGTAGCCCATCCCCTCACCGCCCTCCCGGTCGGCCGGGTCCAGGCGCTCCTCATGGACCGGAACGGGTCCCTCTGGATCGGCCATGAAACCGGGCTCACAAGAGTGACCGGATCCGCCATCACCCGGTTCAATACCTCGAGCGGCCTGCCTGCCGGTGAAGTCCTTTCCCTCATGGAGGACCGGGAGGGGAGGGTCTGGGCAGGGACCTGGAAGGGAGCGGCGGTGCATGACGGGGAGCGCTGGCGGGTCCTCACCGTGGATGACGGCCTCCTGGACAACAACGTGCACGCGATGCGGGAGGACCGGTCCGGCGGGATCTGGTTCGGGTCCTACGTGGCACCCCGGGGAGGCATCAGCTATCTCAGGCATGGCCGGTGGCAGCACTTCACCCGGGAGAATGGCCTCCCGCACCCCAACGTCGTCGCGTTCCTGGAGGACCGGGACGGCAGTGTCTGGGCAGGGACCGGCCTCATCGACCGCGGCGGGGCTGCACGGTTCGTGGAGAGGGCAGGGACCTGGTCCATCGCTGAAACACTCACTGCTGCTGACGGCCTTGCCGGCAACAAGGTCCGGGCCCTCTTCCAGGACCGGGACGGAGTCCTCTGGTTCGGGTCCGAGTATGACGGCCTGGCGAGGAAGGGGGAGACGGGCTGGCAGGTCTTCACCGAGAAGGACGGCCTGGCCAACAACGAGGTGAAGTGCATCGTGCAGGACCCGGACGGGGACCTCTGGATCGGGACCCGGAACGGGATCACCCGGATCCGGTCCTCTGCCCTCCACGCCCCGTGATTTTCTTGAATCATCATCATGTCCATGTAACGTGAATGAACTGCCTATCCCCATGGGGGTGGGGCCGGGAGGGGGCCTGCCCCCTCCCGCTGCGATTTCCGGGAACAGATATCCAGGTATCTCGTACTACCGATATAGTACTACCGGGACGCTCCAGGGGGGGACCTGCGGTCCCCCCCGCCGCGTAGGCGCCCCCCTGGTGAGGATGGACCGCCACGTCGGTTTCTCCCACCAACCACGGCTAAGCCTATCCTCAACGGAGGTGGGGCCGGGAGGGGGCTTCCGCCCCCTCCCGTCAGCGGCTTCCGGCCTCCTGTCATTTCCCCGGGTCGCCTTTCCCGGGTCGTGATATACATACCGTCCTCTCAACATCAAAAATAAAGGCTTATCAACCCGTGCCATGGATTCTCTGGCAGGGAAGTGGAGGGGGTCCCGGATTCCATGGCACGGAGATGCCCGTCATGCGGTGCGGAGGTTCCGCCGCAGAACCCGTTCTGCGGCGTCTGTGGAGCGAAGATGGATGCAGGCCCCGTGAAGGAGCGAGGCGGGGGTGGGGCCGACGGAGAGCCCCAAACGCTCGTAGAGCTGGTACAGCAGCTGCTGAGGGGGATGGTCACAGAGTTCGTGAAGAACCTGCCCAAGACCCTCGCAGTCATGGTGGCGGTCACGGTCATCCACACCTACCTGCTGGTGGTGGTGAACGAGGGTTTTGCCCCGGGTGACCCCATCCTGGGGCTGATCCTTGTGCTCCAGGGAAAGGAGCTCCCCGTTGCCCTCTTCTGGCTTCTCCTCGGGACGCTTGGCTTTGCCGCGGTCCAGCAGGTCCGGGAGAAGCGGCTGGGGGCCACCCTGGGGTCGGTGGGACAGATCCCCACGCTCTTCCGGGGATCCTTTGACAGCGCGAGACCCCTCACGCTTTCCGTCCTGCTCTTCGGCGCGGCCTTCATGGTGGCGGTGATGTCCTGGCTGGGCAACGTGCTCGTCGGCGTCCAGCTGGCTCTCGTGCTCCTGGGCGCCATGATCACGCAGGGGGAGAGCCTGACGGCCCTCGCCCTCCGGCTGGGCTACGCGGACCTCCAGCGGAACCGGGGCCCGCAGCAGGTGCCGGCTCCCTTCAACCCCTCCTGGACCGGCGTTGCCATCGCCGGATCCCTTGCCGGGATGGTGCTCGCCCTCCTGCTGAACCCGGGCCTGACCACCGGGCTGATCCTGGGCATCGTGCTGGCCGCTGCCGGGTACCTGATGATCGGCAGGAGCGCCGGGCCGAGACCCATAGCCCCGCTCCTCCTGTTCTGCGCCCTCGCCTTCGCCGCCATGGTCGTGGTACCGGCGCTCGCTGATGACGGCGGCTGGGCGGAGAGCGGCGGCACCTTTGAAGGCTGGGTCCAGAGCGAGGGTGCTGCCCAAGCCGTCGCCCACGGCGGGGTGGCCGGTGTTGCGGCGGCGGCAGGCGTGGCCCTAGGGGCGGGACTGGCCGGAGGCGCCGGCGGGGCGGTGGCGGGTACCCCGCCGGGCGGTCCCCAACACGGTGAGACCCGGACGATCCTGGACGGCCAGGGCCGGCCGGTGGAGGAGACCTACAACGAGGCGATCGGGGCCTGGGAGACCGAGGACGAGCGGATGATCCGGATCTCGCGGGAGGGCCGGGCGAAGGATGCGGCGTTCATCGACGAGCAGCGGCGGAAGCTGGAGACCCGGGACACGGCCCAGGACCGGGCCCTGGACGAGACGGTGGAGCGGCAGAAACAGGATGCAAAGACCCTGGACAACCTCCAGAAGATCCGGATGGGCATCCTGACCGGGAAGGAGGGGACCGATGCTCTGTACAAGGGCAGGGGAGAGGCCGGGGATGTGATCACGAAGGTGGACGAGCTGATCCGGGACCTCACCTCCGGTAAATCGGTGGACCGGGGGAAGGTGGACCGGATCAAGAAGATCTACGGAGACGCCCGACGCGGGGACATTATCAGCGAGCGGGACCTGCCCACCGAGAACGAGACCTCCCGGGAGGCCTTCACGCAGGGGTGGAAGAACGTGGAGCAGGAGGTGGTGACGGGAAGGACGCCGGACGGGGACTTCTCCTGGAAGTCCCTGGGTCTCCGGATCATCCTGGGTGTCGCCACCGGCGGGGGCTCTGAGTTCGTGTACCAGCCGGTCTCTTCCCTCCATACCATGCACGACTACGTCCAGAAGGGCGGCGATTCGGTGGCCGAGGGATTCAAGATTGCCACCGAGGAGGCCATCAAGCAGGAGCTCTGGGGCCGGGCCATCGGCGGCGGGTTCAAGCTGGCGGGAAAGGGCCTGGGCGCCGCGGGGAACGCCATCGCGCCCCATGCCCCGAAACTGACCTCATTCGCAAAACGGACGATCCAGGCCACGAAGGACATCCTCACCAAGGAGATCACGGTGCCCAAGCTGACCGGACCCGGGGGAATCTTTGCAGTGAAACCCAAACTCCCGCCGGGAAGCCCGCTCCGGAACGCGAAGTTCACCAAGGCCCCGGGAGTCCCGCCGAACCTGAAGGGGATGTCCGAGGCCCAGAAGCAGATGATCGAAAAGACCTGCAAGGAGTTCAATGTCCGGGCCCTGACCCGTCCCGGCGGCGATACCGCAGGCCATATCGCGGCAGGGAGGGCCCACCCCAAGATCTCCATGATCCACCAGAAGACGATCAGCAAGGTGGATACCCTGCTCACCTTCGCCAAGGAGAACGTGGGCCTTGTCGGGTGCAAGAAGCCGGTCCTGCCCCGGAAGCCCCCTGACATGAGCGGCAAGGACTGGTACAAGACGGTGCAGCGGTTCAACCAGCGGCTGAACGAGGTCAATGCCTCGAAGCCCCATCTGGAACACCTGGAGAAGGAAGGCAAAATCATCTGGGACCAGAAGACGGGGCTCATCAACCATGCGAAGACGGGCAAGGGCTTTGCCGGCGATGTCGACCCCATGGCGTTCGTGGACGCAACGACGGGTGAACCGGTGTCCAAGGAGGTCTACGATGCCATCACCTCCCGGTTCCGCCAGAACGGGGTCTTCAATCACAACGATCACATCAGCTGGGACTACAGCAAGACTGCCGCAGATCCCGTCGAATTCGGGGCCAACCAGCGGATCGACCAGGCCATCCTGAACAGCCATAAGCCCGGCGGTGAAGCCCTCAACACCTATGATCCCAACGAGGGCTGGTACTCCAGCTGGCTCACCGGGGGTGAGCGGCCATGACCGTCGCCATGACGAAGGCGGAGCGGGATGCGCTCCTCGCCTCCCTCCGGGGGGAGCGGGCGCTGATCGACGGACTGGAGTTCTCGGCGGTGACTGCAGACGGGGAGATGCCGGCGGGCTCGCGGGCGGACCTGGACGCGGCCCTGGGCCGGATGGGGTCGGCCCTGAACCGGTACCTGCAGGGCCTCCCCGTCATCCCGGTCTCCCGGGATCCCCTGTCGGGAAAGGTCCTCTACCTCTCGGTGGACACCTTCGGGCTGGACGGCCCCTGGTGGGATTACGACGCGCCGGTCCGGCCGGCAGACCGGGTCCCCGATACCCTGGCGGCCTTCACCGGAGCGCTACGGCCCGGGAATCCGCTGGAAGAGATGCCGTTCCCCTGTCAGCCGGGGCCTGAGGTACCGTATGTGCTCCCCCACCTCCTGGAGCAGGATGGGTGCATTGCGGTCATTTCCACCGTGGCCATCGGCCCCCACACCGGTTACCCCATATGCTACTTCGCAGAGCCGGGGACCGTTGCCGTTGAGAGGGCTGGGGCATGGGGGGCTGGTTCCTGGTCATGGGTCCGGTCAGACGGCATGGTCCACTCCTACGACGATGATCTGGACCCGGAGGCCATGGACTTCGAGCTCCTGCCCTGGCTGGAGCGGTACAAGATCTTCTGGATCGCTCCCGGGGATCCGGACTGGATCCTCAGGGAAGGGGTGGAGGGATGCCCGTACCTGGGCCTTCCCGGGCAGAGGAGGCCGCTTGTCATGTTTGGGGGCAGGATCGTGAATACCGAGGAGGAGAGATGAAGATGGCAGAAGGAGAGGTAAAGACCGAGAAGGTGACGATTCCCACACCCTTTGTGGGACCGCTGATCCGAACACTGGGCCTCGTGAAGAGCGCCCTGTACCCCATGCTGGGATTCCCTGATGGGGTAGCCGGGGACGAGACCGCTGCAGTCCAGTGGTGGTCTAAGCACGCTGCCGGCGACCAGCAGCGCCTCCGGCAGGTGCTTGCCGCCTGCGCCTCGCCGGCATTGATCTTTGACGCGAGAATCCTTGCAGGCGAAACCCGCATGATCGCCATGCGGGGGGTCATCGACAGCCTGAGGCCGGCAGATCCCCTGTACCTGGTGGGGGATGCCCCGCAGCCGGGCCTTTCCGAGATGGTGATCGTCCCGAGCCGGGAGCTCCTGCTCGACACCCTGGCAGGCTACCTGGCCCCCGGCCTGCCCGTCGGCGAGCTGCAGTTCAAGCTGACCCTCTCGCGGGAGGACCTGCGGGTGCTCATGGGCATGGTGGACGTGTTCCGCCGGGCCAGGTACCTGGCGCTCCTGGACCATTCCGTTCCGCCGGAGGACCTGGGGATCGAAGAGGTTGCCGGCTACTGCGCCCGTGCCTCCGCGGCACCCGATCCCCGCTGGATCCTCCCCCTCCTCCTCCTCTCGGCGGCGGGGATGGACCTCCCGCCCCCGGCTGACACGGCAGTGAAGGCATCCCTGGAACGGATGGTCCGGACCGGGGTGCTCCAGAACGGCGGCGCACCGGGCCGGTACCGGTTCTCCGATGCCGGAACGGTGATGTATGAGTCCCTGGCAGAACCCCTCTCCCTGATCCTGCTGGAGGTGGGCGGTGCCACAAGGGAGGGTGTCCTTGCCACCGCCTCAGCTCTCTTTGTCAGGAGCGATCCCCTCCTCTGGTTCATAGACACCGGTACAGCCGCCGGGGATTCCGCCATGCTCGTTGCCTGCAGCGGGAAGCAGGCCCGGGACCTGGCGGCCGAGTTCATCACGCCGGTGGCGATTCCCGTCCCCCTCCCCTCATCCGCCCCTGCACCCAAGGTGCCACCCCCGCCTACTGCCGCACCTCCGGCATCGCCTGCCGCCCCGGCACGCAAGTTCTGCCGGAGCTGCGGGGCACCCCTTGCACCCGGGGCAAAATTCTGCGGCAAGTGCGGCACATCCCTGTAGCGCCGGAATCAGATGGTTCGATGGGGGCCAGCCCCCTCCCGTCGCCCTCTCCCGTGAGGATATTCCCCTCCTTATTTTTTCCTGGGATGCCGCACTCCATGGTAACGGGGCGAAGGACGCAATTACCCGGGCCGGGGTACCTCCTCGCCCTTTCGTCTTTTTCCCTCCTGTCTAGGTGCGGTGATCCCGGCTCCCGTCGTCGGGGGACATTTGGGATAGTATAAATACTTTCTGGCAATAGTCTGGTGCAGAGTGATTTCATGGTACTGGTTTCATCGACACGTGTCTGCCCTGCCTGCGGTGCCCCGGCTGCCGAAGCAGACCGGTTCTGCGAGAAGTGCGGGGCATCGCTGCCCGCCTCCCGTGCCTGCCCGAAGTGCGGGGCCCCGCTCCCCGTCGGAGGAAAGTTCTGCGAACAGTGCGGGGCCCCGGCGGGTGCCGGCCCCGAGCCTGCACCGGCGGCTGCACCTCCGCCGCCTCCCCCGCCCCGGGTGGTCTCGCCCCCGTCGCCCCCGCCGGCGCCGGCACCGGCTGGGAAGCCGAAGTGGATGATCGGAGCGGCGATCGCGGTGATCGCGGTGCTGGTCGTCGGGGCATACGTGGTAGCCGGCCCCATGCTGTCGGCAAAGGGCGGGTCCGGTTCCTCCACGCCCCCCACCACCACCCTCCCGGCTGTGACTACTGCGGCAGTTCTCCCGACAACTGCAGTTCCGGCAGTAACCACAACCCGCGCACCGGTGGGCGGGACGCTCTCCGCAGACTTTTCCGCGGCACCGGTGAGCGGGCAGATGCCCCTGACCGTGCAGTTCACAGACCGGTCCGGCGGGAACCCCAACTCATGGGACTGGGATTTCGGGGATGGCGGGTCCTCCTCGCTCCAGAACCCATCCCACACCTACACCTTCCCCGGTATCTTCGGGGTCCGGCTCACGGTTCGGAGCACGGTGGGGAGTGATACCGAGTACCGGAAGCAGGTGATCACGGTCACGGAGAAGGCCCAGGCACCCGATGCCCTCTTCACCGCTTCTTCCCTTTCGGGGACCGCCCCCCACCCGGTCCAGTTCACGGACCAGTCCACCGGGAACCCGACCTCGTGGGCATGGAGCTTTGGTGACGGCTCCACCTCATCAGCCAGCAGCCCCGCCCATACATTTACCGCCCCCGGAACGTACCTTGTGCGGCTGACGGTGGCCAACAGTGGCGGAACCGATTCGTCGCAGCAGACGGTCACAGTCACGGCGCCGGTGACCACCGCACCCCCCACCACCCTGCCGCCGACCACCACGGTACCCCCCTTCACAGGGAGCTACACCGGGGGATGGACGACATACATCGGTGCCCAGCCCCCCTACACCGCGATCTTCGATCCCCCACTGGACAGTTCCGTCTTCGGCACCATGGGGAGGGATTTCATGACCATCTACGAACTCTCCGGCACCCTCTCCCCGGACGGCCGGACCCTGCAGGGGACCTGGGACGAGATCGTGTCGGCGAAAACAGGGACCTTCCGGATCGCCCTGGCCATGGACGGGAACACCTTCTCCGGTATCTGGGTGGAGGATGGAATCACGTTCCCTGCCACCGGCGAGGCGCAGCTGATCTAGGGGAGGGGCATCACCTCCCCCCGGTTCGGTTTTCCCGGGAGGATATCAGAGAGAGAAAAAGGGGAATCCGGAGATGGGATTATCTCCCGATGTGCACCACTTTCGCCGGCGGGAAGCCATTGAACCAGGTGGAGGAGGCATGGGAGTAGGCCCCGATGTTCTCCGAGTACACGAGGTCCCCGATCGAAAGCTCCGGGAGCTCTGCGCCGAGGGTGATGGTGTCAAAGGCATCGCAGGTGGGCCCGAACACGGCAGAGATCTGTCTCTCCCCTTCCTTGAAAGCCCTGACCGGGTAGATGCAGTGGTCAAAGATCTGCCCGGAATAGGTGTGGTAGATCCCGTCGTTGATGTAATAGCATATCTTCCCGTCGCGGACCGCCTTCCCAATGACCTTGGCGACCACCGAGCAGGCATTGGCGACAAGAAACCTCCCGGGCTCGGCCAGGATCTCCACGTCCGTCGTGAACAGCCTCTTGATCTCGCTGTTCAGTTTCCGGGTGAGGGTCCGGAAGGACTTCACCTCCGGGTTGTACTTGACCGGGAACCCGCCGCCGATATCCAGGATCTTGATCCTCTTTCCCGCCCGGGTCTCCGCTTCCCTGATGATGTTCGCCGAGAGCTGCAGCGCCTGGACGTAGTTCTCGAAGTTGGTGCACTGGCTGCCGACGTGAAAGCTCAGCCCCTCCACCACCAGCCCCAGGGAGAACGCCTCCAGGATCAGGTCCACGGCTTCCCCGGGGCTCGCGCCGAACTTGGAGGAGAGCTCCACCATGGAACCGGTGTTGGGGACCCGCAGCCGCAGCACCAGGCCGGCATTCGGTGCATGCCTTTTCATCTTCAGGAGCTCCTCGTGGTTGTCAAACGTGACGAGGGGCTTGTACTGGTCCAGGGCCTCCAGGGTCTCCACGGGCTTGATCGTATTGGCATAGATGATCTTGTCCCAGATCCAGTCCTGCCGCTCTTTGTCCGGCATCTTCTTGATATACTCATACACGATCATGAACTCCGGCATGGAGGCCACGTCGAAGCTGCATCCCATCTCAAAGAGGGTCTTCACGATCTCGGGGTTGGAGTTGGCCTTGACCGCGTAGTAGACCTGGGCCCGGGGCATGTGCTCCCGGAACTCCCGGTAGTTCTCCCGGATCCTTTCGTGGTCAATGACAAAGATCGGGGTCCCGTGCTCCTTTGCCAGATGCTGGAGCTCCTTCTTCCTGGCCTCGCTCAGGGCAGGCACGCCGTTCTCCTGCCCGGACCTCCGGGACCCCTTCTTCGCTTCCCCTTCCACCGGTGTCATCACTGATCCTGCATCATTGCACGAATAAGAAGTTTTTGAATTGCCAGGGATCTTCCGTGTCATACCGGTTTGCCGGGTTCTCCCGGAAGTACACCGTGCGGTCCCGCAGCGG
>Ga0315274_10012220_pt1 | contig 12264 bp, 9 predicted proteins | sample YL17G02_20_MG_FD_203700 | JGI IMG/M metagenome (GOLD analysis project Ga0315274, IMG submission 203700) | Sediment microbial communities from Yellowstone Lake, YNP, Wyoming, USA - YL17G02_20 | ecosystem: Environmental > Aquatic > Freshwater > Lake > Sediment | place: USA: Wyoming | collected... | reverse complement strand
AGCAGTGGGAGAAGAAGAATTGATAGAAAGATAAGTCCCGTCATCGTAAAGCAGGGAATTGGCAGTAGTGGAAGCCCCTGTGAACTTAACCAGATAATTGGCAGTGCCGCTTCCAGAAGGCTTGTCGTTAAAGGTCAGCCAGTCTGCTGATTGCAGTTGTCCAGTGATGGAACCGGAAGCGTAAGGGATATTGAAAGTGTGAATACTTCCAGAGGAAGAAATGTTAAATGCTGTGCCGGAAGTGCCAGTGGCAAAGGTAAAACTGTTTCCCGTTAATCCGTTAAGGTTGATGGAAGAGATAAAACCTAGAGTAGAAGTGGCTTTTGGAGTATATGTGCCATTGGCATTGCCTTGTAAAACTTGTCCGGGAGCAGTAGCTTGCGGGACAGTTATATTGATAGCCGCCGCATTGACAGCCATTGTTAATCCCGCACCTATTAAAATACTTGCTAAAAGATACAAAAGTTTTTTCATAAAATTTTATTAATTATGCAAATCCTAAAAGTTTAAGAGTGGAAGTTGGCGGCGGAACTGATAATGTCGCCTGTGAAAGTCCAATATCCCAAATCCATCCTTCAGTTTCTTCATACCAAGCACCCCCTGAAATGATATATGCGGGCTTTGAGGTAAAAGTAAAAATTGTATTTGTGCCATCAGGAGTTTCGGTAGAACGAAGTTCTGTAAATCCTCCACTGCCTCCCGCGCCCAATTCCGTTTCCGTCCCCGCACTATCTAAAGTATATACCTTAGTCGTTCCTCCGTCATCTTTGGCGTACATCCGTACCTTATCTGTCGCAGGATTTGATGGAGTAGATATTTCCTCAAACTCCAAATAGTGTTCCCCCATTTCTATATTGTCATTTGATGTAACCCACCCGCCGAACGCGACCTCCCTCTCTATTATCTTTTGGGCGTGTTTATGCAAATCATCTACATAATCTCCAGTTACCAATCTCTTTACTTTCTCCATCAAATCAGAATCCAAATGCGACTCCAAAATATGTTTCTCGGCGTGATGGTCGTCTGGCCCGACATTTAGAAGGTCTTTGTGGGATAGAGTAAATTCGGTCAGGGATTTTTTTAAACTCTCCTCCGCGAATTTCAAATCATCAGTAACCCTTGAAATGTCTTCTTTAACGTCCTTAATCCCACTTGTTAAACTCCTATGATCTTCGTCCGTGTGGGAAAGCTGTCTAAACGGCAAATCTTTAATCCTGTCTTGGGTGTAAGGAACGATAACATGGGAAGGTTTGTTGTTTATCTCTTCCCAGAGTGGTTTTTTCTTTTCCACATTGGCCAAACGAATTTTCAGATTCATTAAGTCTTTGGCAAAATCTCTGGCTGTCCGTTCCGCCGTAATCTGCCGCAAAGCTTGAAAAATCTTCTTATTGCCGTCAATCTCCATAACCTCCGTTTGTTCCCTAATTAAATAATCATCAACGCTATTATAATCCTCAAGTTTAATGCCAAATTTTTCTAAAAGTTGCCCGCGGATGTCGTCCATCTTTCTTTTAAAAACTGGACCATCAACGTCCACTCCTAAAAGCCGTTTATCCTCCACAATCTGTTTAAGAATGAATTCCAACTGGTCTTTGATTTTTTTAATTTTCTGGGGATTCACGCAATCTCCTTTTTAATCATGTTGGCGATTAAATTCTGTAAGTTAGGTTCGTAGGAAGTCGGTTTTTTATATTTGAAACTATACTTTCTAAAAACTTCATCCATTGCTTCCGAATCAAGATTATTGATAACTTTAAGTTTTTCGTCATCATTTAATCTTGTATAGGAATTGTCGCCTATCTTTTTCCCAATTTTCTCCCTTAATTTCTGCCCATAAAGATTTTTGGCTTCATCAAATTGCTGTTGACCTTTTTTTTCTTTGAATTGAGCCAATGTCTTACTGGAACTTTTATCCCAATTAGTAAAATTGATTCCTTTATCCGTAGCCACTGAAAGTCTGTTTATCTCGGTTATGATGGGGGTTTCTTTATCAGTTTTAACCCTTGAACCGAACATAATGTCCGAGGTAAAAGATTCACCCGTAACTGTTTCGCCGAATATGTTTTTCTTTTCAGGAAGCGTCTGCCTAAGCCCAGGGATTTTAGCTTTTATACTTTCCCAGCCTTTTCCTGTTTGCCTTTCTTTAGTGTCAATCGCTTTAGCCAAATCAGACATAAAACTTGGGACTATTCTGCTGTAAATTTGGCTGGTTAAATAGTCATAGGTAGCCCCTGTCATTTCTTCTAAAGTTTGGTCTTTTTTAAAGGCAGAACTTCTTACATAATCATAAACATCAGAAATTACTGGAAGATTGAAAATGCCAGAACTTACTCCCTTACCATATTGGAAAACTCTTTCGCCCCAACCTTTTTTGCCGTATTTTCTTGAGTACATCATCGCCGTAACTGGAATCGCCAACGGCCCAAGCCAATCGGTTGATATCCACTTATTACCAATGCGAATAGCGTTGTAGTTAGAATTTCTTAATTGTTCTATCTGCGATCTGGCAGGGTCGTATGCTCCGACAAAATCCTCGTCTTTTAACTGGAGAGCGATTACCACCGCACCTGTTAATCCCAAACCCGCCCTAACTAATCCTCTTGTAATTTTTTGCCACGCCTGTTTGTTACCCAATTCTTTTGCTCTTACCATTTTAAATAATCTAATCGGTAATTTAACAATTTCAGCACCCGCGTAATCCATACCTGTAGCAATTACGTTGGCGGGTGTCTTAATAAAAGGAAAAAGGATATCTCCCAATCTTGCGTCACCGCTTGCGTGATTAAATACGCTCCTCAATTTTTGCGTTATATCTGCCGCCCAACTTTTATCCGTCCAAGTGGCGACTTGCGCGTCCAAGATTCCCTGTGTTCTCAAAATTTCGCCCTCTGGGGTTTTGGGTTCAAGTCGCATAGAATCTGTCATCATCTCACTTGCCGCCGTTTTGTCCCCTTTCGCCATTTTCATTGAATTCAAATTTACGCTATCGGCAAAATGAGCAGAAGAAAAAGCCACGTCAGGTGCACCCATCATCTGCTTAAAGACGATATCTTCCGCTACGCTTCTGACTATTTTTCTATAAACACCTGAGCCTTGCGCGTGGACTACTCCTTCGCCCAAAACTCTTTCCCCTGCCGTCCCTGTATCCGCAATGTTTGCCATTCTTGAAACATCGTAACCCGTCGCCTGATAAATCCTATTAACCATTTTTACATATTTAACCGCCAACCCATTGTCAGCTCCTCTTAATTGTCCGCCAGCCAATCTTCTTGAAAGCGCCTCGGCAAAACCAATCTCAATGTTGGAACCAATATTTAGTACAGGAGATTTAACGGAAAATAACATTACCGCCCTGCCCATAGTTCCCGTAGCTACTCTTAAAAGTGGGGTCGGATTTTTACTCATTAAGTAATTTTCCATTTCCTTTTTAGCTTTCCAAAAATCCAAATTCTCCTGTAATTTATTCGGATTACCCAAGTCATCACCAAGTGTCTTTTGGGCGGTGTCTATTTTTCTGGATAGTTCTCCAATTTTTACTATTTCTTCGGAGGATACCTTAATCCCCAATCTTTCCACAACGACATTTTCTAACAAGGCTTTTAAAGCGAGTTTTTCTTCGGGTAACATTTTAGCTATCTGGTCAGCACTAATCTCCCCTTTTTCTAAAGAGTTTTTTAGTTTTACGGCCATTTCTTTTGGTATACAAGATTGCATATCAGATACAAGTTAGTTTTTCAAGAAGCGAAAGGGCGGTTTTTACGTCAAGTTTCTTATTTTTTATTGTTAATTCAAGTTTCCCAATTTCGCCATCAATCTTAGCCATAACTTTCTGTTTTGGAGATTGTTTTTTAAATTCATCTTTTAGTCCTGTTAAATAATCCTTCCCCAATTTATCCAATTTGGCAGAAATCAATTCTTTAACATACCTTGATACGGAATTGTCGATAACACTTCCTTTTTCAGCGACTATCTCCTGTCCTCTGCGAGTCTGTTCAAGACTTCTATTAATAATTAACTTGCTGTATAAAGTGTTGTTGCCTTCAGACAATGCCTTTTCAGCCAAAGCAATATTTACTGCTGTTGAAGTAATCTCTGTGGATTTTTCTTTCCCCATAGCGATGTCGTAGGCTTTTTGTTTGTCTTTTGTAATAAGTTCAACTGCTCTTCCCGTATCTTCTTTAAGTTTAATCGGGTCGTAATTCAAATCTCCTTCAAGGGCAGGATTTTCCGCTTTCATTCTTTCAAAAACGCGACTTTGAAATTCATTAGTTTTTGGAATGGTAATTTCTTGTGAGATAGGCTTGCCAATGGTCGGCTTGATAATGGAAATTGGGGTAGTTTTTAGAGTGGGTGCAATAATCTCGGCTTTAGGTATAATCGCCGTTTCTGGGGCTAAAATAGGCTTTACAGGGGCGTTTAAATCAATAACAATCGGCGGTTTTACTTCTATTTTTAAGCCATTGGTCGCTTTGGCAGTTACAACTTTTTCTGGCAATAATTCAGGGGTTATCGTCTGTATTTTTGCTCCATAAGTTTTCCCGAATTGTACAATCTGGCTTATCGGACGGGTGGCGACATTCTTCAAGATATTGGAAAAAGTAGTCGGTTGTTTTTCTGCTAAAACAACATAACCTTGCTTTAAAGATTCTCTAACATTATTACTAAGAGTAGCTTCTTTATATGCATTATATTTTTCTAATCCTACTCTAGATACAGCCTGAGCATCAGACGTTGAGGTAGTAATTTTTTGTAAATCCTGATACGTAATTGGAATTTTAGATTCTTTACTAATTACATTTGAAAATTTTACTAATCCTTCTTGTGTCATCTTTGTGATAAATGGAATAATTAAAAATGCAACAGGTGTAGAAGCCATTACTGCTTCAACTACATCATTTGCACTTAGTGGGTTAGTCTCTAATAATGCCTCAATCCCAGTCTGAACTTGTTTTCCAATTGTTTGTGGTTTTGCATCTAAAGTTTCAGCAATTTGCCTACTTTGGTCAAGTTGTTTAGCCATTAGATGAGCATATGGCTCCATAAACGGTACAATTGCTCTTAAAATTCCTTGACCTACAAATTTTGTAATAGGTTGGTTTTGTGGTAATGCCTTTTCAGTCTCTTTTACCAATTCTGTAGGTTTAGCAAATCCTGTAGCATAATCTTTTACAAATTTTCCAGTCTCATAAGGCAAAGATTCTTTACCTGCTACTAAACTTCCAACTTCTTTAAATGCCCCACCTAACGAACCCCAAAAATTCTTTATTATGCTAGTAGAAGGTGCTTTTAAATCCAACTGGGTAATAAATTCTTCGTGTGCGGGAGTTTGAGGATTAAAAGGACTTTGAGATATTGTCTTTGTAGCAATCTTTGAAACAGGAAGTGGAACTTTTGGATTTATGGTATGGTTTAAATAGGCATTGTAATCAATACCTTTAGAAACAGTCGCCGTTGGTGTTACGGCTTTTGTTTTCGTGTTCAGATATTTATTGTAGTCAATCATTTTATTCTATTTTAAGACCATAGTCCCCTGCCCAATATCCACCTGATTTGTCAATATAACTGTTAAAAATAGTATCAAAATCTTCGGCTTTAAGCTTCCAATCCGCCACCCAAGTAGCTTTTGCTTCTTGGTAATCTTTGGAGCTTATCTTGCCATTTCCTTGGATTGCTTTTTCATTTTCCCACGCACTTACAATCGTTGCCTTGCCTTGCGCTTTGGTAATAGCAGGTTCATTACCATCTCCAACTGGTAATCTTTCCTGCCCTTTATAAGTAGAAACTACCTGCATACTACCGTCCGGATTTTGAACAAGAGTATCGTAATAAGCCGCTCCGCTCGCTTCCTGCCTTGATGTAGTGGTTAAAATCTTCCCATCGGGCACGGCATCAGCTACTAATTTAGTAATTCCTTGTGGCAATCCAGCTTTTAATTCAAGGTTCTGTATCTGTGTCTGAAGTGAAGAATCTAATTCGCCCCAATCCTTACCCGAATCTTTGACCACATTCCGCAAAACCGTAAGATTGGCTCTCGCTGTATCAGCGACAATATTGGCTTGGTTCTGTTCAAAAGTCCTATCCGCGTTAATTAAATCTTGCAACTGAACGGCCTGGGTAAATTGGGTGTTATAGGCGTTCGTCGCGTTCGTGTAATCCTGTGAAGTCAAATTCATTATGTTGGAAACCAGATTCGTCTTGGTAGTATATTCGTCAACCAAAGTCTGCTTATCCCGGTTGAGTTGGTCTAAAGTTTCCTGCCCCTGCCTTTTAAGTTCTTGTTGCCTTCCACTAATGAGTTCCATCGGGCGGAGTTTGCCTTCTTCGTTATACAATCCTTGCCTTAAACTTGCCTCGGTATCTCTGATAGTCTGGTTTAGAGTATTTATTTGTCCCTCTAATCCGCTGATCCCCGCTGTTGACCGCAAAGTTTCATAAGTAGAAACTAAACTGATGGGTTCGGGAGCTTCGGTAATTCCCAAAGACGCTTTTAATTCAGCCACGGTTTTTTTACCAGTCAGACTGGTTATCTCTGCTTGTTGGTCAGCCAACGCTTTCGCCTCCGCATCCTTTTTCGCCTGTTCATCCGCTTTTTCTTTCGCTCTCATTTGATCGGAAGTGGCGACCAACCCTCCCGCGGAAGTCGGTACTATTGGCGAGGTTATCGGTGCGGTCGGTGCTTGATTTTTCATCATCTGTAACATTTTGATATTCTGTTCAGATGTACCGGTGTAATTTATTATTCCGAGAGATACCGCGAGATTTGCGCGATTGGCATAACTGCTATCCTGTCCCACAGATTTCAAATAATCCACTATGGAAGTATTAACATTAAGTCCAGCGGTAGACGCGGGTATTGCAGTCGTAGGGATTTCCTGCTGTCCGGTAGCGGGGTTATAAACCGATTTAGCGGCCGCTCCCGTGGGCATTTGTAAACCTGTTGATGGAGTTGGCGCAGGAGTTGGAGATGATGCCGCATAACCCGCTGGCATCTGTAAACCTCCAGTCGCAGAAGTGGTGGGTATATTTGTCGGAGCGACTCCATAGGTAAAATTGGGATCTCTTTGCGTAATCACGCCACCCTGAATTACATTATTTTGTCCTGCATCGTTCGCTTTCAAAGCGGCCTGCACTTCCGGCGAGAAAGTCGCGAACTGGGAAGGTATGAAATCCGTTGATTTTACAGCCATATATTTATTAATAAATTAATTTTTTTTTTCCCGTTGACCTTTTTTGAGACTAAATCCGAGTATTGTGTGGCCATAAATTTTTTAAAAATTAGTAAAGATATCCAAATAAATCTACGGAGATAGTCATAGTTGTGGCCGTAGCCCCAACGTCTATGCCGAGCTTGATAATTGCTTCTGCGACTACCTTTACAGATAGCCCAGAAGTTATAAAAGTCCAAATTTTGGTCGTAGCATCAAGCCCAGTTAAAGCAACGGGGGCAAAAATATCCGCTTCCCCCGCCGCCACACCTATTCCCAAAGTCGGCACTACTGTAATGTCCGTCGCTGTCGTCACCCTAATCACTGCCATTGTGGGGATCATTGTTTTGCCCACAGGTACGGTATAAAGGTTAGTAGTCGCTACTGTCTTTGCGTTTATGCTACCCGTACTCGACAACAACGCTAGACCACTCGTATTCAAAAGATACCCTTCGGATGAATGGTCGCCCCACCCATAAGCCGAATCCCAGTTAGATTCATCGGCAGTGGTCGGGATTACATATCCCGAAGTCAGGCTAAACACCCCCGTCGAACTTGAGTAGCCTATCCCTGTGATAGTTTCGGAAATCGCCGCCCTTGCCAAAGCGTCTGTGTATTGTGTGATAGAAACAGAAAGTGCGCCAGCAGAAAGGGTAAGCCCTGTCCCTGCTGTAATCTGTTCTACATCTCCAACTCCTGCCGTAGTCCTGCCCAACAATCTCGCACTGGTAATTCCTGTTAAAGTAGAGTAAGTTACATCCCCCCCCGTAATCGTTAAACTGGAAGCCGTGACCGCCCCCGCTTCTGTTACTCTAAAAGGAGCCGATGCTCGGTTGGCAAAAGTAGAACCCGCCCAGAATCTTATATCATCCCCTACTGTAACCACCGAAGTTAATCCGAAAGAATTAGCCACGTCTTTTATGTGATCAACCCCCAGATTGAACCCCCCGATAGTGCCTGAGTACGCTGTGATTTCTCCTTTTACCGCAAACACACCCGCGGATTTATCCCATTTTGCGCCCTGATCTCCGTCATAATTGCCGATTGTCACATCTCCGATGTCGTCTCCGAGTATCTTTGTGGCAAAAACTTGAACTCCATCATCATCATAACTTATTATCCCTATCGCAGTATCATATATTGGGAAAATCTCCACCCTCGCCCCGCTACTGGCTGTCCTAAAACTCCCACCCTCAAAAATACCACCAATAATGCGGGGTTTGATGAAAGTCTCACCAGTAGAAACCCTTTCAGATTTGTCAATCTTCTTTAATCCATCTGGGATGCCAATTTGTGATTCAAATAATTCCATTAGATATGGTAATAAGTCGTGGTTAAAAGTAAAGCCTCTGAGGGGTTTTTAAATTCATAGTCAGTTTTATAATTTGTGTATCTAGTCAAAGCATCCCCATCTCTCCCACTCCTAAGATGTATCTCCCCAAGTTCTACGGCTTTCTGCAAAACGATTCTTAATTCGTCGGTGTCAACATTCAAGAGGTCAGTATCATCAGTGGATTCCTCAAGATAAGTCCCAGTATCATCCTGCCAACCGTACTTAGAGTAATAAATCAAATCATAATGATTGCCTTTTTTTAATACCAACCAATCAAACCTATAATCTGTCTCCGAAACCTTACCCGCCGCCTTTGTCATATAGAGAGCGACGTGAGTGCAGGCAGTTGATACAGGACTGCTATTGGTCTCTTTGTTAATCAAATCAAACCTTAGGAGATTCCAACCCGATCTAAACGCCGCACCCTCATTTGCGGTGGTAATCGTAATGTAATAATAAGCCGAAGAAGAAGAACCCACTCTTAAAATAAAATTGGTTAGGTTGGTAGCGCTGGTTATATACACCCAAACGAAGAATGAACCTTCGCTTAAATAATCGGCGATGGAAAAGGAAGATATGGAAGAATTTTGTATCCCCGCCGTAGTCCCCCCAGCCGAGGAGATATCCCAATTTATCGAACCCGAACCTTTAACATAATTGGAGGAATCGGCAGTTAAATTCTCACCGTCTCCAAATAAAACCCAAGTTCCCACTGCGTCCAAATCGCTGATGGTCACCGAGTCGTCATCTATCGGCCTTGAAAGTTTAATTTTCCTTACGAAGTCAGCGTCTGAGATTGCCACCAAACTGTCTCCTAACCATTGAGAGCGGGAAATTTTAATCGGGTCGCCCCATTCGTCAACTCTGTGGTCTTCCTTTAGCCGGTCAAATTCTTCTTCCGTAGTCAGCCGCCATTCATCCATCCTTCCCCGATGTATCTGGGGTTTAATGTCTATAATTTTGTTGCTCTTTAGGTCAGTCGGAGATGTATAATCAAAGATGTCATCAAATAAGTTGGGTGAAAGCGCGGATTTTCGCTTCATTGAACGCATATCTATATCCGCCAGAGTTTCTATCACCGCGTCGTTTAAAATCGTATTCAAATCACCATCGGATATCGTACCCGAAATCTTTGGTGACAATTTGGTTTTGAGTTCAGTTTTTGAAAAGTTGGTCATAATGGTTAATTTTCCGGCACATAATGGCCTTTAATTAAGATACTCCTTACTTTCACTGTGTCGTGCCCCACTCCAGAAATGTCAATCACTGCGTCATCGTTTCCTGTTCCTCCCGTCACGGCACTCGTCCCTACGACATAGCCCGTACCTCCATTCAAAAGGGCAACAGCATAAATCATTCCATCAATCTCTTCCGTAACGGTAACCGTAGCATCTCCTTGACCCCCAATTAATGTCAAAACATCGCCTTGAGTATACCCAGTCCCCATAGAATCTACACCCACAGATGTGATCTCACCGATATTGTCCCAGAGCAATTTAAGTAAAAAATCCTCAATTTTTAATGATTTATTAAGAACCTTATGAAAAGTGTTGCTGCTGGTCGCACTGTATAGCATAGAGTCTATAATCTCATTTGCGCAATTGCCATTATAAAAGAAATAGGTTTCAAGCTTGCTTCCAACGGGGAAAGTCTCTGTATTCATCTGAATTTTGTCTACCTGTGAGACATAACCAGGCAACATCACGGGGAAAACCCTAGTTTTCCAATATGAATCATCTGAATAATCACTCCCCGCTTTAGCCAGACTATAATTGATGCCATCATCAGTAGAAAATGATGAAGCGGTTAGCAACTCTTCAAATGGCATCCCCAATCCGCCATTTGTTCCATTTGGGTACAACGATCGTGTGTACTGGAAAAACTTGACTGGAGATTCTGGGTCGCTTTGTCCATGCAAATAAACTAATCCGTCCGACATCCACGCGATAAATCCTTTATACTCTCCCACTTGGTAATATAGGGGCAAACTACCCGTGCATTTTTTAATTCCTTTAACCTGCGTTCCTGAAACATACCCGAAATTAAATTCTCCTGTCGTTCCCACATCCCGCCACCAGACGTAATCTATCCCATTTTTGGTGTATAAAGCCCCAATCCTTCCTTTGACTTCAATCGGGTCGCCTTCCCAACTGGACGAGTACCCGTTCCAATTATAAATAGCCGACTGAATCGAACCATCGCAATTCGGCCTATTCAAAGCTATCTTTATCCTATTTTCATTCCAAGTCAGAGACATGATTTCGGAGTCTTCCCAAAAATTTAATGCTTGAGTACTTAAAGTATAAACGCCATCGATTTCAGATATCTTTCCCACATAGTGTCCATTGGCAAAATAAACTTCGTCATCCCCCCCATTTATCGCTTGGTGAGGAGCATACTCAAGATACGCCGCCCCAGATGGGATTGTCGAGCCCCAATCGTCTGTGAATCCCGAATCTGAATCGTACATTCCGATGTCTCCTTCCGGAGTCTTTAAAGCTAACCAATTATAAAAATAAAATAGCTGACCTTTATACGCGATTACATCCTCGCCTTCAGAATCAACACCCAATATTTGGTGCGGCCAATCCCCCGTCAAAGATACTTCATTTGTACTTAAATTGTAAAGATAATCCCCCCCAATGGCAAAAGAAACACCCTGCGAAGTCACTTGCCTCATGAAAGATTTGACCAAAGTCGTTACTGCTCCCTCTTGGTCGCCATTCCCTTGGTCGCCATTCCTAAGATTCTCTGGAGCAGGTCCGGGCTTCATGCGATTCGGGTCAGTCAGATCAATATCCGCCATATCAGACGCCTGATATTTTGTGCCGACGGACGGCCAATCATTGCTAAACCACGACGGAACAAACCCGTCAAATCGATCTATCGTTATTTCCCATTCGGGCGGTTTTTCAGACATCGTTTTACTATTTTATTTAATATAATTCCAAATGGCGACCCAACCATTAACACTCCGTACTTGGTCGCGCTGTCAGTCGCCACCAATGACCAAATTTGAACCTTTTCTACCCCAACATACATTAGGAATGTTTGTAAGACCCCCTTAAAAACTGTAAATGCCGCTCCAGCCATCCCATACTTCATTACAAACCAACCTCTCACTTTCGCAAAGACTGGTATCTCCACATAGTATCTCCCGATGAACGTCATCCCCTGACTCACTAAAAAATTTCTGAACGACTGCTTGAAAAGTTCGTCAACTCCGAGATTCCTAACGCTCGGCAAGAGGAATATAAGTGGAAAGATGCCCAAGTAAAATATCATCCTCACAATTAACGCCGTTCCAAGCGTCCGTCTGGCCGCAGTCTTGCCGAAGTTGTTGTTAATTGTGTCCATCACTCCAGACAGGATTGGAATCATCAACGTCCACGCCAAAAATTCCCAACTCCCAATGTGCGCTATCTTCGTGTTAAAAATTGGAGAAAGTAGGAGCGCCCCTATATAAATCCCCGACAGAATCATATATATCATAATCCAAATTTTTTCCTTTTAATGCACGCCGCACATTTACCGCAAGGAGGATAAATAGAACAAGAGTAAGTATCTTCCAATGGGATTTTTTGTTCTTTCGCCATTTCCATTACCGCGACAGACGATTTGTCATATAGAGGAGATTTAATTGCAACAGGCGAAGTCTGCAACGCAGTCGCCAAAAGTTCTGTCATCATCCGCGAGTAATTTATCTCCCTTCCTTCCGATTTCAAT